>Ga0126342_10001309_pt1 | contig 34374 bp, 29 predicted proteins | sample Cyp1metagenome_FD_92528 | JGI IMG/M metagenome (GOLD analysis project Ga0126342, IMG submission 92528) | Coral microbial communities from Lord Howe Island, Old Settlement Bay, Australia - Cyphastrea 1 metagenome | ecosystem: Host-associated > Invertebrates > Cnidaria > Coral ...
AGAGTGCACGCACGCACGGGCTTGGCTGGCGCACGGCGCATGCAAGTTCTATAGATGAGAAAGGTCTTATATATATCTTTAAGGCAACTTCCGCCCCGCCTCGTGCGGGTACTACTGGTATCAATATTATCAATCAAATCTCAGGAACCCCATTAAATATCAATCGATCATCGGAGACTGCTGGCACTGGATGTTGCCCTGTTGGTTTCCATCAGCATCGACCTTCACGAGCTTCGTGCAGAATCGAGGTGGTTCGACACCAAGGGTTCAGAATGTTTGAACCACAATGTTTGAATCCATTAATTCATGATATCTAATCAGATCAATAATTCTACTGAATTTGGTTTTGGGTATCCATCATTTTGGGCCTCCTTTGCATCACTAAGTCTCTGATCTTCTCGTATGCGATAGTGACGCAGGTCGCGGGCAACTAATAGGTCCACTTGTTGCTTGGGACCAAAGAGTGCAATGCTAATCCCAAACTCAGAATTCAGAAAACTCCTAGTGTTGATCATTTCCGATTTTAGTGACTAACATTTCTGACAGTTCCAAAGTGTTCCAACTTAAACATGGCACCCATTCGCCAGTTCCATCATCGACTGGCTCCACCATGCCTTGGTCAACTTGTTCTGCTTGGACATGGTGTCATACTCTTCCGCCTCTGCCGAAAAATCATGACGTGGAGATTTAACCGGTGACCCCAGCTACACTGGTCAATGGTATAACTCAATGCTCAATGTTAGTGCCAGGATTTCGATTTTGGCGGAAACTCCAGAAACTCTGTGGTTCTAAACTCTCAAAGACCGGGCTGTTGTTGCGGTCTGAAAGTGGGAGGTTTGTTCAGATCCTCATTTGTATCACAACTACATTACCATGGTGACATCCTTATTCCTTGTTCTTGCTGCAGAAACCCAAAGCGTTTTCTCTGTGAATCATTTCCATCCCACTCTTGTTACAATGCACCCATGGACCTCCATCCCATGGTTTCAAAGCTTACGAATTACCAGTTCTCTCGGAACTTGGAACCCCCCAAAACCAATTTCGTCCGAAAACGCAGTTTCCAACGGCCACATGAATTGAGGATAGATCTCCTTTTTTCGGAATGTGACCACTTCATTCGGCATTTTCTCACGGTCAAATCCATATTTATCATGTTCAAATCCCATAGGTTTGATGACATTTCAATTTTTCGTGGTAAATTCCTTCAAATCTCAAATTTCATCATTTTTTATTTTTCCCCTTCGGAGGAATCAGGGCAGAACTCCGAGAAATCCCACGACGCCACGTCGCCACGTCGCCGGCCTTGGTGGCTTCCACGGTCTCGGTCTGCGCCAAGCTGCGGCCGAAGTCCGACTCCACCACCTGGCGCTTCGAAAATCAACGAAATTCACCATGATGATATGATTATTTAGCATCTATATCACCTGAAAACAAAATAGTAACAATAGTAATATGATTAATGATAATACATAAGTGTACTAGTACTAGTACTACTGCTGCTGCTGCTGCTACTACTACTACTACAACTACAAATAATAAACATGATAATAATAATGAATATGGCAAATGGTATGATTATGATTGTATAAGCATGATCATAGCAATAATAATGATAATTATCATCATTATTATATGTATATAGACTTTTAGGATTATCTGTTTTAGGATAATTCTACATAATCTTTTTGAATGATAGTAGAATCTACAAATAATAAATGTAGCTTATGCAATGGGATCGGTGAATCGAAGTCATAAGATTGGTGGCACATCCAGGCTTCCATCCGCGACACATCCAGCATGTTCCTGATGGGAAATCCGCAAGTTCCCATCCCATTAACAAAGGCAGGTATCTACGATCCCATTGTGGCAAACACGCCAACAACAACGGGAACTTAACCAACATTTAGGATGATCATCCCTACATCAATCAACGGCAAATTGGATCCGAACCCGCATAACAACCAGAACTCATCAGGATGCGCAAGAAATTCCAAGACCTAAGAAGCCCAAAGCAATGAAATAAGCAAGGCCACAGTGGTGATGGTAGATAGCAATGATGCAATGATGCAATGATATCATTAGATTCCATCATTTACCACATCATGTACCACCTTTTTTTGATCTTTTGATCGCTCGAAAAAAATCGGCAGATTTCCCAGCCTCCAACATCCCGAGGATGCCCGTGGAGGCAGCCGTGTCCCTGTGGCGACACCATCCCATGCATCTTCCAAACTAGGGATGCATATTGGACGCAAAGTGGTCTGTTCTGGGCAAGATTGGCTTTAGAGGAGAAAAAACACATTAGGCAGGGCCTAAGGAAAAACGTGGTCAAACATTTTCTAGCATGAATACATCTCAGGGTCAACCTTGTCAACCAGTTCTTTTTCAAGTTGAATCATTCTGAAACCAGATAAAACCATTATTGATCATTGAAACCAGCAGATGTGTTTTGAATTTATAGATTATCTATAGATTATTGATAGATTACCATCATCTATAGGTTATTTTCCCATTGAAAGCATCCAATCAGATCGCCGCTCCAGATACGCTGTGCGCCGCACTTGGAATGGCCCAGGGCAGGTTGCTGCAGAAAACTTGTCCTCGAGGCAACATGATCCGATGAGAAATCATCAATCGAACATGAAGGATCATCAGGATTTTGACCAGTACTGTAAGTCTTGGATTTTGATGGATTTTGTATGTGTGTATATATAAATATTATATTATATTATATAATATAATATTATATTATATTATATTATATAATATTATATAATATAATATTATATTATATAATATTATATAGTATTATATTATATTATATTATATAATATTATATTATATTATATAATATTATATAGTATTATATTATATTATATTATATAATATTATATTATATTATATTATATTATACTATACACATTAAAACACATTCTTAAAAAAGATGATCCCTTTGAGACCAAAATGATGGCTTTGATGAAACTCTTGTGGCAAAAAAGGCATCTGCGGGTCCGACCGACCCCTGGGGTCCGCACGCTCCGGATTCCTGAGACTCAGGTCAGCTGGATCCATCCGGCGAAGCCACAAGCCGCTTGGAAGATCAATGTATTAGCTGATTGAATCACCACATTCGCTGATTTCTATTATAATTGATACCATTGGTATTATGAGTAAAATAATGAATATATAATATGATGTAAGCAATTGCCATAGTTGGAGTGGCTCATAGATTGTCCCTATCTACAGATATTTGCTGCTCGCTATGAGTGCCAGAAACATCCACGGCAAGGGCCGCGGACGCCCTCCGGATCCCCCCACGTAGTAGTCACGCAACACCGACAGAGCCGAGCGAACGCCTGCGCCGGGGAAAGGTTGGGATCCGTCAGGAGTCCATCCAAGCACAGTGGGGCGTTCCCAGATCCCAGTCCCCAAAATGGCCTACAAAAAAGCTCCTGAAAGTCATTTCGGATCATCCCAGTGGTAAAGATAGAAGCCATCAACCAATGATCTTGGGTATACATACATCATGCATCACCATCTAATCTACTTGTTGGTTTCACACCATCCCCAAACATATGGAAGTCATCTAGGAACACTTATCCCTCATAAATATGGTGGAATATTGAGGATCATGATTGAAACCACCAATCAAACACAGTTATAGAGGTTACCCAATACTTACACCACATTTTTGACGGGTTTGCCAAATTTGTTTGGCTGAATCTACCTTCTGATTATTTGAGATAGCTATGAAAAATCAGCATTTCAGGTAAATCATCGAATTAAATAGGCCATGGCTTCCAGTTTGCAAACTGTTAAATTACCAGAAGGGGTACATCTCATTATTTTGCTATATCTCCAGTATTATCCCATATCCTATATGTTTTCCTAAGAATTCCCCCCGTTTTAGCTGGGAAAACAACAACATCACCATGGTTTTTTTGGGTCCCTGGTGACCTTCCAGGCCCTGCTCCAGGTCCGCTTTTTGCTTCTTGAAGGCCGCACCTGGGATCAGGGACCCTGGTTCCGAATTCAGAAGTCGAAGTGGTCAAACGGCCACGGAAGAGCACGAGCTTCTGTTCCACCCCTATCTGATCCAATTAGAATGTACCATATAATTCAGGCCAAGCACTAGTCAACGGTGGGTTTCACTTTCCTTTAAGTGGGGACATTCATTTGAAATCGGAGGATGAGTTCCAATCGTTTCCCATCTTCCATACCAACATTTGACATAAGATCATGCTTTCGCAGTTATCCACAGCTCATTATGGTTCCAGGGTTGCCGGACTCTCCTCCCTTCGAGTCTCGTCCATCTCGATCTTGCGCGTGTGGCCACCATGGTCCCCGCTCCCAAAGAAACTCAAAAATAAGGAATACCTAGGATACAGGATGTTACAGGCCCAACTTAGGAATACCTAGGATACAGACATGGTGACTCTCATGACCTCATGGTGGCCATATACCAAATGGGAATATCCCCTCGTCCACTCACTGTAGCTAGGTCGACTTTGAATTCTATGGGTCAACCCATTTGGCCCCCAAAATACCGTCAAAGCCTTCAGTATCAACTCATTTTACATCATTTTGCTCTTCATTTCATATACTCAATGGCTTCAGGATGTTCCACGCGTTCGCGCCTGTAGCTTCGACAAATCGGCCAACTCCCTCTGCAGGGTTGCAGCTTCACCTCATGGCTAGCCATCAAATCACCATGGGTTTCAACCCTTTTAGGACATCTCCAATTGCAGCGTATCCACTTCACCCTTGGGATCCCATCATATCCCATTTTAGTTGGAGAAGGAAACATGCCGGTCTTATCTTCAAAAATTGATGCCAGAAACCAAAACTTGGATGCAGACAGCAGGGAATTGGAGACACAACATCTGCTTCAATCTCTAGTTTATCAGTAACACTGGAGATATCTGGAGACCATACGACCGCTCTTCAGCCCTAGAAAAACACTGGGCACGCGGGACTTTTCAAGGTCTCGGCTTCGGAACTCTTTTTGTCCACCTAATCAGGGATCTGCCAGCCTTTCCCAATGTCAAAATTGGGGCGCCATTGGTTTCCCCATGAAAAATGACCCCTTTTGGAATGCCTACTATCTACCTAGTGATGTCTACTATCTCCCTCTCCAGTTTGGAGATACCATTTTACCTATTCCAAAGCAGAGGCAAACGATGGCATTGGACATTGAGGGAGATATCTGTTGTGATTGATGCGGGAACATTTGCAACCAACTTCATTTTTGTTTTGTTTTTACTTCCCATTCTTGTCTGGTGATATCCACCCCAGCATCCCCAGCATAGGTTTTATCCCTCAATTTCGTTGCTTTTGTCTGATTTCATTACCCGATTTTTCCTTAAACCTGCCAGTGAATTTCCATTTGTTCCATGCAAAATCCATAACTTCCCAGTTGTTTTCCGGGTATTACTCCAAGTTTTCTGATTGGTGCCTTCAACTGACTGACTGACTGACCGACCGACCGATCTCCCAAAATATTGCTGAAACATTGAGTATACTCACCCCAGATATGGATGAAGATGTAAAGAATAATTCAGATATAGTTACATAGTTATATTGGACTTAGACCTATTATATGCATTTCATATGCATCTTTATTCCATGGTAGATGGTTATTAGTTACCTAGTTGTGCATGGCTGAAAATCTACCATTTTACCAATGCTCCATGGCAGAGGCGACCCAGGCCGCCTTCACGGACAGGCTCTCCTTAGTACCAGTGAGCTCTTCCAATTTGGCCTTGCGATACGGGAACGGAAGGAACGGAACGATGATTGAACCGATGGAACTTGGGATCTTGGCCATTTTTTTTTCCATCTGCTGGATATTTCCCTCATTTTGCTTCTTTCCTAAATGCCCAATTCCGAAGAAATGAACAACATCGAATGTCTTGAGATGTCAACGACCATAAAACCATAGTCTCGAGAACCCCCCAAAACACAGAATAATCAAGTGATTAGAACCCACTATATACCCTCATATCGGTTATCACCATTATAACATGTCCCATAAGCCCATAGTATTGATAGTTCTTGGGATGATTCAGAATAGGGGATGTTTAATTCTATACATTAAAAAGTTACCATATCCTTGCAATTCATACGTATTGATTCATCTCCATATCCGCATCAAAACCCCATCAGACTATATCAAACCATATGCAACCAGTTGAGACCAATCCAACCCAATCAATTGTGCAATCAAACATACCAATTATCCATGGCCTTATCATCATTTTGCCGGTAATCATAGACATACATTGTGACAAAACCTGCCATTTTTTTGCCAAATCCACATCACAGGACCCCTTATTTTTCTTGGTTTGATCCCCCAAATCTGATGGTGAGCCCAATTCATTCCCAAAATTTTCATGCTAAACATCTCCATTTTTGGATTTATTGATCTCATGCTCCATCTCCTCCAGATATTCCCAAGGCGCATTGGTTTTGGTCTGCTCCTCATCGCAGTAGGCTTTCTTGGTGGCATCGGCTGCCGCCTGGGCAAGGCTTTCAACCAGAACAGTTTTTCTTTTTGGTGATCTCATGGGAGAAACCAGTTTCGTTTTTTTGTGGGGGAAACAGAGATTCATGTTTAGTCACTAAGTTTAGTCAATTTTGTTGGAACACAAACCCATCTCTTCCGTTGTTGGATGAATTTACCCAAAAAAGTGACGGCGTTGCAAAATTCACCGTTGGACACATCTTTGCTGATCTATGAATGCTCTCGATATTTCTACATGTTTGTAACATTCTGTAACCATCATACAGAAGGCATCTAAATTTCCCACAATTGTGCCCGAAATTGGAATAACTTTGAAAATTTTATATTCTATCTCAGGATCATTATAGTTCCAAACAATAATGACACCTTTACATTCTGAAGATGCAAAGACGTTGCACAGTGCTTGGATTGTAGACAGCCAAATGATTTGAACGAAACAAGGAACATGTGTAAACACAGGCGCCCCAAACCAGGCCAACACACAGAAAAAAACACCACATCAATCAAGACACCATTTTTCAATGGAGGTTTCCAATCCATGGGGTTATCCCAGCAGTTTTCATCTATTTTTTATTCGGGAGTTTTCCATGAAATGGAAATTTCCTAAAAAGAGGGGTGCCCTAAACCATTGGTGTTCCCATTGAAAATAACTAACAAATTTTGGATGATTTTTGAGTACCCCATTTCAGGAAACCTCCAAACAAAACATCCAGCGATTGAAGGTTGCCTCCTCCTTGCGCGAGGTGATCATGTTCTGAATGAGATCCTTTACCTGTGGAGGTCGCTGGGACATAGAAGGTGTTGATGGGATGTTAATGGCTACAGGCGGCATGGGTACTATTGGTGTATAATGGTGTATAATGTATATTCTGATATGGAATGATATGTCTTGGTCAGCGAATCTGAAAAGGCAAATTTTCATTAAGATTGCATGGGCAAATCATCAGTGTCTTTGATTCTTTTACTCGAGTCGATTCGCGACGAGAACCGCCCGCACCCAGAGAATCGGATAGAGAGGAACGGAGCGGGCGTTCTTGGCCCAACCAAAGCCGACTGGGGTCAAACTGGGGCCCAGCTTGGGCGTAACTTGCGCCGAACTTGGGCCAGTTGGCTCCAACTTAGGCCCAGCTTGAGCCCAACTGGGGTCCAACATGGTGCAGCGTGGGCATGTTTGGATGTAAGCGCAACTTGGTCCTGTGTGGGGGGCATCTGCCGTGGAAGTTGGGCCCAAGACAAGACCAATGTGGGCAACATGCCCCATCAAAGCCAAAAAACGTTGGAAATTGCAAGTTTTCAGTTTTTCGCGTTGAGTCCGCAAAATTGGCCGGGTTGGGCCCGGGCTGCCCCCAAAGGCGCCCAACTTGGCCCAAGTTGCGCTATCTTGGACGCAACTGGAGCCCAAGTTGGCGCCAATGGGTCAGGCGGGGCTGAAGTTGGGTCCAAATCGATCCGGATGCACCCCAAACTGAAGCCATATGATGCGCATGGAGGTCCAAGACACGTTCAAAGTGGCGCAACTTGCATACCTTTGGCGACAGCTTCGCAGGAAGTTGGGCCCAACGGAGACACATTAACGCGGAGAAAAAACGTGGGGTGAAAACGGGTGCTTTGAGGAATTCATATTGGGCCGGCCGCGTCCCTGATGTTGAAACCATGTGGACCTCAACTTGGGCCGAAGTTGCCCCAAACGGTCCAACTTGAGGCAAAGTTGCGGCATGTTGGAGCCAAGTTGGGCCGAAGATGGAGCCAAGTGGGTCCGGGCTGGGCGGAAGTTGTTCCAAGCAGCTAAAACGAGTTTCATATAAATCATTATAAATCTATAAATCAACAAAAAAATCCCAGAAAAACTCATGTCCGGAACAGCGCCGTGGAGGCCTTCGCAAAGACGTCCGCCCCGTGGCCTCGGGGTCGAGGGATTTGATCTAGTTGAAGATGCACCGAAAATCTCATCCATTTTGGCGGGCACCACTTTTGGATGGACGGCCCTGGCCCCACTAAACCCGCCCAAAAGGACTGGTCATTACTTGGCCCTCGGATTTTCCTATCCACTGTCCGCTCTGAAACTAGGTGAGACGCAACCGCTTGCAAGTTTCACTGATATCTGCAAGGCTGGCCGCTGGCTTTGCGCGGCAGACTCCGGCCAACAACTGTCCGTCGGGCAAGATCACTCGAACACTTTGGACGGGAACATTCAATTCAAGCGCAATGCGCTTGTGAGTATACCAGGCAGAATCAAATGGGCTCGCACTCAAACGCATCACTTCTTCCCCACTCAAACCAGACAAAGTCAGCAGCATAGCGTCATCTTGACAAACAACATCCAGTTGCAACACAAGGTCTCGGCGAACTGACACATCTGCAATATCTGCAATGTAACAAATCCCTGGTGGAATCAGAACTTGACGCTTTGCTGCAGATTCCGTTCCACCATCAACAGCCCTGCCATCACTTCTGCCACGAGAACTCTGGCCGACAGAAACCTGAGTATATGACAGTCCCTCATCCAAAGTTGGAATGGTGAATTCTCCATGAGGATTCTCACCATAAACTACAGCACTGCCGTCACAGAAACCTGGATATATGACATTCCGGCATCCAAAGGTGGAATGTCGCATTCTGCATGAGCATTCTCTCCACAAGCCACAGCATTGCCATCGCTTCGGAGAAGTACTGCATGACCGGCGCCCATTTGTGGATTGCTACTATTTGGCCGGATGATTTAGGCAAAATGGCTAAGATGTATTCAATCTTGTGGGTTCCTTTTATCACGATCAGTCTTTTTGAAAGCGGTTTATTGGAATCCATTCCGTTCTGGTGAACCAAGTGGGGCAACTGGAAAGAAAGCGTCCATATGCAGTGCGACCAATGGGAACTGTTGTGATTCCAGGTTTCCATACAACCAGGACTGACTAGGATCCGTTTTGGTTGAACACAGATCCATATCAGTTTGTATCCAATGCTATACAATCTGCATTTATCCATCTGCATTTATTTGTATGCATGTATACACATGTTGTGCCCGCCCGTTGCAGTCCTACCACTTTACAATTTCAGTTTGCTCCTTCCCAGAATCTGGAAACGAATCGTCTTAGAGGGGACTAGCATATCTTCTCAGAAGACTTGTGAAAACTGGTAATCCAAAGTTGACACATCCTCAATTTGGTTTGTGATCTCCGTATTTCTTTTGGATGCTCGAAAACACTGATTGGTTCTATCATGTTCTATCCATATTACTGCATTGATGCTTGAACCTCTCTTTTTAAATTTTTATCGGTTGAATCAAAGTTGAATCATCATTTGCTGTGAATTGAATCCACAAGATTTACCTCCAAGTATCTTCAAGTGCCATCCATCAATCCCAACTCTTTTTGCTTCGATTCCGCCAGGTTTTTACGTACTAGTACATCTTTTTCTGTTGGTTCGAATCCGATGTTTCCCTTTCGAAAATCTCATGATGTTTGGCCGCCAAACGAGTCTGGAGAAGGGATTCGATGTTCGAGGCCAAGTTTTCGAGGTTTGAAGAGCCAGCCTTCAGAGGCTGAGATTCAAACCCTCCGTGGTCCCCAGATTGCTCTTGTCAGAGTGCTTGTTGGACGTAAGTCAAATGGCTAAAAAAATGGTGATTCAACCGATAAACAAACAGTTTCAAGCCCAGTGGGTGTATAATGGGATAACCCAATATAACCCACCCAATAATGAGGTTTAAAGGTCAATAAGCCCCCGTGTCATACTCTGTTTATCATCAATGGTTTCCTACAACGCGCTTATTATTCATGATTCAAATAATTATTGGGCTCATGGATAGGGCTGATTAACGACCAACAGTAGCTTTACGAGGGCGAATTTTCGCCATCTATTGTCGTGTGGGTCCCTGTGGTTGGAGATAGATATTGTCCTACCTTTTTGGATGCCCAGCTTCAGAGGAAAACAACATATTCAAACAAACACATGTTGGCAGAAGACAAGAAAAGGAATTCAAGTCTTGGGCAGAAAAATTGAGACGAACAGAAACATTGGGTCTAAACAGCAATTCAAGACTCAGGCAGGTGCATTCTACGATTCAAACCACTGACCGACCAGGTTGGATGGTGTAGTATCAATAAAAGATGTGGGCATAGGCCTGCAATGTCAAAAAAACTAATACAGCAGATTCACCAAATGACAACGAGTATATAATGTACTTAATTTATATTTTCAGTATGTAATAAGCATATCATAAGCATCTCTGTATTTGCCCATTCTTCTCACTTTGGCAGAAGGTCTTCCCTTCAACATTGTCCATCCAGTGGATTCAAACCAGGACATATTTTCAATCCTTTCTCAACATTGATACGAATCTATCTACATTAATTATCAATTAATATCAATCAATATCAATCAATTAATATCAATATGAACTATAAACAATCAATATATCAATATGAACTATGAACTATATATTATATCAACATAATAACATAGGGGATTTTCATGGACTTTCCCCCAGGATTCCCTCTTATGCGCGCCTTCTTTGCGAGGCTTCGCACCTTTTGCACCACTTCAAAAGCGCCTTTCAGGCGCTTCCGTTGCGATACGGGATGCCAGGGCCCGTTTTTCTGGATATTTTTGGATAAACAGCTGGAAACATGCTGTTCATGATTTAATCATTTAATCCACTTTATTTTGGCCACAGGAAACATTGTAACATGTTTTTCTTTGTTGCTTTCTGGATCCTGGGATATCCTGGGTCTTTTTGAGCACCAAAAGATTCATTAATGGAACACGTTGAGGTCTGAATCCGGCCAAGGTGTCTCCACTTCGCATGGCCGATGGAACCATGATGGACCATGATGGACCATGAAATTCCAATGCAGAACAAGTCCAAACACATGGAATTCCCTGCCCCGATGAGAACCAACTAGAAATATTAGAAATCAGAAATCGCATCAGCAAAATCATCCATGGAGAATGAGTCAACCTGGGAACATTAAAGCCCTGGGCTGAAAAAAAATTGAGGCGATACCATTTTGGTTCAGCCAACTATCACTATCCGAAAATTGGGGCATACCCTTACGAAATAGCAATATGAATCAATATGATAAATATGAATATGGAACGTGATAAAAACCTCTGGATTTTCACACCTTTCTCTGGTCATATTTTCTCACCGGACGGATGAAATGGTGCCTGACGACCTCACCTGACGATGGGAGCCGAACTGCCCATGTTGAGTCAATGACGTGGGGAATGTAAAAGGGGGAAATGGAACCAATTTGCTTCGAGGATTTTGATATGTGAATTTGGATCCAATTTAATCATCCATTGATTTTGGATCCAAAATGCTTGGGGTTCAATGATCAGTGGGGCTTGACCAGAAACAGGGTGAAACAGGGTACCCCCGGTAGCCCCAGTTTTCCAATGGTCCAATGGTCAGTTTTCCACATCTTACATGGTGGGGGATTTTCCAACTAGCCATGTTTGATTACCGGGTACATCGATATTCATACCATGATTAATCACTATTCTTGGATATTAAGCATTATTTCATTATTTTCCAGTAAAGCCTACTAAATCCAAATGATATTCCCATTAACATATATCAAGATTTGAAGATTTTGGAGTACACCACGTCGACAAATCCAGGTCGTGAGCTCATATCCAAACAAACCAGTGGCCACCTGGAGGTTACAACTGACACCAAACAAATCAGGGAAGCCTGTGGGATGCTGCAAACTTCTCCGAAGTTGAGCTCATTCCACTGGTGGTTCAAACATCTCATCATCATAATCCATCGGACATATATTTAATATATTTCGACACTTCGCATCATGATAGTTTTGACATAGGATTGAATTGTAAAACAACTACACAAGCAACCAAATGCATTGATCATCTCAACATTTTGAGTTTCCGAAACCTCCAGTTCTGCCAGCAGTTTCCCCCACGTTTCGGTGCGGGTGCCTGAAGGAACATGGCGGCGCCGTAGACACCGGCCTCAAGGGCAAGTCAATGAACCAACAACAATGGGAGGGTATTGTTAACCAACAATAATGGGGACAAACTGGGGATATTGATTGGGATGTACTGAGATATCATACATCAAACCTGCATATTATGATATCTGGGTGCGCCTAAAATTTGGTTGGTAATACCCCCTAAATCTCCATTTTAATGGGAACATTATGATTCACCGGTGGATTTTGGGATACTTAATTCAGTCAAACTCATACTATGGCCTTAAGATGGGCAGAAACAACAAATGATAGAGTTTTATTTGGTTTGTGCCGGATATAATAAGATGTGATGGGTTGTTATTATGGATTTTTCAATCAACAAACAACCCCCCAGACTAAACCGGATTTCTGGGCGGTGCTTGTTAGGTGGGATTGTGTAGGTGGGTATCTTTTGTTGGCGAGTCCAAAAAATGGGGGGAACATGAGACAAACGTCAAGGTACTTGCCACAGACACCGATGTTGTGGAACTGTTTCTGGAATGTCATTGCTGGCATTGCTGGCAATCTCAGCTGTGGCGCTCAATTTTTCCGGAAAATCTCAATCCTGTTTCTTGGGCTTAAAGCCCCCAAACATTGGATTCATAGCAAAACGTTTCTTGGAACATCATCCAGTTTTTTGTTTGACAAAGCCAACCTTTTTTTGCCACTATTCACAGTATTGGAAGGTGTATATCCCCAATTCTTGTTGAATTCCCAACGAAAACCCCCAAGATCTGGGTCACATCCCATGCCTGTGCTGCGCCCGTCTTCTCCTGCAACACCTCCTGGGCCTTCTTCAAAGCCTAGATTTTGGTGAGAAAGATGTGGGGAAACTGTCAGAAATATGAAGGTGTGATCAACAAAATCACCATCACCACCACTTTCATCATCATCATCATCATCATCAACGTCACCATCACCATCAACAACCATGATGACAACGACGAAACAACGACACCACCGCAATCAGCATCAAGCAGAACGACAATGCCCGGATGCCTCCAGCTCCTCACTGCGGCTCTTGGTTGCCTCCTGCGGCAGAGATTCGTTGAAAGTTTGATTGACCCAAAAATAAGGCCTGTTGAAAGGGGCGATTCACCCTGAATCCACATGAAAGGCTTCTCAAGTTTTTTCCTTTTCAGATGGTCTTAGTTTTTTAAATATTTTTTCGGCAGTTGGAGGTTGGCTGACGCCTGCAATGCTAGCCCCTGGATTTGCGCAAAGGCCATACATCTTTTGGTTGATAAAGGTTTGAACATCAGCCATCTCAGGGTCCCGCGAACGATAGGAACGGCATGGAAAAGTGACACCTAATCAACACATATCAAACTCATTGACTTACCACTTTCAATCTGTATCAGGGAATACTTTTAGGTTTTTCATAGTGTCATCCTCATGTCACCATTCTGCTTCGTTCCTGGGAGATCTCTACAGATTTCTGCACAAAAAGAGCCCGGGTCCAACGGCTATGGGATGCTATGGGTCCATGATAAAACTGCAATGACTTGACCCATCTGGTTGGCCTCTCATTTGGATATGCATCCCAGGAAAACGATCATTTCCCGCCCACAAAATCAGTATTTGTTGTGTCCATTCACAACTTGCTGAATTTTTCAGAAATATTCATAATGATCATCCCAGTTCACCAATGATCATCCCAGTCGGTAGATAGTTGAAATAGATGTGAATAGATGTATTTTTTTTCACCAATTGTATCCAATGATCATTATTCAATACTAACATATGGGTATGGGTCAATACCTATAGATACATTTTTAGTGGGATGAACATCCATAAATCCCAGCTATTTTGATGTGAACTACAGGGGTACAAGGTTTTGACACACTGCCATATATATATATATATTGCCATCATAAATAGTTGTTCATAGCCCCTAAAATTGTTCATATATATATATATATTGCTTCCCCGATCCTGGTAGTCATCATCCGCCTGGGAGCAACTCGCCTGCGGATGATCCGAAATTTTACCTGTCCAATGTGGATGTGATATAGTCAGGTAAAATTATGGTGTCATGGGATATATAGTGTCCAATGTGTATAATTGGAAGTATATCCCAGTGAGATCAAAACCAATTATAGTGTCATGGGATATACTTCCAATTGTGATATAGCTGATATTCGTTATTGGTTAGTCAGTTTATATCATTATCCCAAAACAATCTGCTGTGTATCTCCAGGTCTTTCCAGTACTTCGTTGTTCACCAACAAAAACCGCGGCTGCCGGCAGCCTCCAGCTGCTGCAGGGAGGTCTTGTCGTTTGCCAAGTCCTTGAGGGTGCTACTCTTAGATGGTGGTATTCAAACTCATGAGCATACTACAGAAGGCAGGCAAGAATCAGGATTTCGTTGGTTCACCATGAACCAACGGTGGATGACACAAATCATCAAACTAATAATGGTTTGTAGAAGGCTTGGAGTGATCCAATTTGACTGAAATCAAACTTAATCAATGCGGCTATTGCATGATATCACTTTACCACCTAGGATACAGTATGGTACAGTCGCCCAACACCTGGCATCTATGGGGTTGTCTGATTTGATGGCTTTAAAAACTTCTTTTCCTACTCAAATCTCCAATTGCATGACTTCCAAAACAGGTGCGGGAAAGTAACATCCATTGCCATAACACTGATTTTCATCATGCAACGGTCGACTTTTCCAATCTTTTCCACATTCTATTTTTGCACGGTTTTCTTCTATACCTGCATGTGCAATTGAGGTTGCTTGTATTGATATACCCATGGGATTTCAAGCTCCATGTTTGGGATATAACTCCTATACCATTCCCCAATGGGTGGTTTATTGTTTTACCCACGTTGATGCGAACCTATGGAAAATCATCCATGATAATCATCCATTGGAAATTTTCTATCACCTATTAATCATTATAAACCAGTATTAATCATTATTTATCGGTGATTTTCCATGGGTTCCTATTCATCTTATCTGGTTGGTGGTGCAATCAATAACCATCTGGAAAAATAGGAGTTCGTCAATGGGAAGGATGACATCCCGTATATGAAATGGGAAAAACATGTTTGAAACCACCAACCAAACATGTTAATTAACCGTTTATTAACCATTATTACCTCATCTCATCCATTTTTGAAAAACAATTACCATCTTATTACCATGGAATCTGAATATCATTAACCATTATTAATACATTTATTAACCATTATTAAACCATTATTGGTGATTTTAACATCTGAAAACATGGTGAGCCATTAGGGTGAACCATTATTAAACCATTATTAACATGTTAATCACTATTACAAACGTTGTGATTTTCACATCTGAAAACCCCGCCTTGCTGGAGCCGTCGAGATCCGCCTCGGCCGTGGCTTTGGCCTCGGAGGCTTCGGCGTGCACGGCCTCGGCAACGCGGCAACGGGAGTGGGAGAACAAAAGAGGTAGCCACATTACACACACACATATATATATATGTATAAAACTGTATATATGATACAATTTATAATTATGTATATATATATATATGTGTGTGTGTGCTACAATATAAATCTATCTAATTGTATATAATGATTTACATAAATCATGATATGATGATGTGTACGTGTATATACATATATATATATATATTGCAGATCGTATGGGCTGCTCTGACAATCTTTTGAACAGATATGGAGTCCATGATGGATGCACAGTTAGATACAGGTATACCCTCAACCTGAAACTCGCACCGAACAGTGTATGAATAAACTAGTTTGGTGAGGTTGATGGGAGATCTCAAGATATAAGCAATCTTCACAGCTGATCTTTACCAAGAAAAATAAGTTCATCCGCAGCATCATTTGCCAAAGGTCTTCATCTTGAAAATGTGTCACACATGCAAACGCTTCAGTGAATATATTCATTAATTGGTCATTGATTGGAGACATCATTTCATCCAGTATGATCGGTAGTATCAGTTCCAACACTCCACCCGCTGCACAGTCGCTGGTATGGAATATAGCTATGCAAAAAAATACCGTTTGAGATGGTAAAAATGAAAATCCATCAGGTTCGTGAGACATTGGACTGATCTTCGGTCTTCAGAACTCCTTTTATTTCTTAAAAAACATGTTTGCTTCCTTTCCAGGAGCAATTAGGAATGGATCAAAACCTATGGCAGCATTTTTTTTGGGGAACTACCAACTTGCACTGAATTTTTGATCCATCATTCTGGTCAACTACAATTTCACCACTCAAAAATGCTGCTGAAGCCTGCCAAAATATAGAGAACCACAGGGAGCGTTGCAGCAAAGTTTGAGCCCGCCTTGGCTTGGTCCATCTCCTTTTTATCTGCAGCCATTTGCATCTCCAAAGATTGCTTCAACCTCAGAAGGCGCCAAAAATCTGTGTTTGGATCCTCAAAATGGTCACATGGTCTGTTGCTATGGTCAAGGTTAACATAGATAGCATAGACTAACCAATACCCTATAAGTCATACTAACATTATACCATTCTTACAAATGGGAACAAATCCGTGAGTTGGTGATGTGAATCATGGGCCTGAGGGTAGTTGATGGAGTTGTAGTCTTTAGGGACCACACAAATGACATGTCTTGGTGAGCGTTAGATATCTGGATGATGGGCTATCATCCAAAACCTTGTCACTTCGCAGTGTCTGCGTCTGAGCCTTGCACATCAAATAGCTGTGCTGGGCCTTCTTGTCCTAAGGCGGGCTTTGAACAAATCTTGCGGCAACCAACTGTTGTAGGGAAAGATCTGTGGGCGAATGCGACTTGTTGGGCGTTTCGCCGAGAGTATGAACAGTTTTCTGAACCCTAATCTGCTCTTGCAGCTAAGAATTTCTTCAATTCTGAAGACTGGAAGTTTGATGAAGTTAATACATGTTAATACCAAATCCCAGTCATAGCGCCCCAAATCCAACAACCACTATTTCTGAGCTACAGCCCCAGGTGACCCAGGTGACCCAGTTGTCTGCATCCCTCAGATTTCCAGATGAACTTCCCACTCAAAGTGATGTGGGTCCCCATGGGTCACCCATCCCAGCCTCCGAAATCAACGTGGTCAAGTCATCCCGCGCCTTCTCCTTCATGTCCTGGAGGGATCTTTCAGCATGGGGATTTTTTGACGACAAATTTCGAAGCAGAGGGGATTCTTCAACCAACGCCGCCTGGTGATTCTCAAGAGCTTCAGGAATATTGATGTTCATCTAAAGTATCTAAAAACCAGGGGTGTTGTGGAATCATTGACAGCAACAACGGATACCAAACCAGCAACGCTGATGGGGATTTCTCCACACTAAAACGCCATGTCCTTGATCACCAGAGCGGCAAGTAAATGATTTTAGATGACTCAAACATGGTAGCTGGTTTTCTGCAATGGATTTATGGTCCGCACATCTGTCGAAACCAGCCTCCAGGGTGGAGAGGATGCCACCACTCTTGGACCTGGAGCACCAAGATTGCAACAAATGTGGCAATGATTTTGTACGTGGAACCAGATTAGATCAGATTAGCAAACTGGTGTCTAGTAGTATGTACTTGGGGAGGTGTGAATTCCTTGTATTGTGTTTTTTTTGATGGATCCTGGAGCCGAAAGTGGTTCCTGAGATGGGAAAAGTTTTTGCCGGCCGAAAGAGTGAGCACCCACCAATTTTCTCTAAAATGTTCAGAACGAGCTGGCCACACGCACGACGCCCCAACTTTCGTCTCGACCCAGCAAACATACCTAAATCCCCAGTTGTTCCTATAAAACCCATCTGTGGTAAAGGATCATAAATCATATCATATCACATCTAAACTGACCACGACTGGGGATTGAAAAATGGAATCGGGTCACTGATAGGCCGCCACAGCAGGCTGCGCAGTGGCACCTTCCGACAAGGGCACAGCAGGTTGCGCTGAGGATCGAACATTTCATGCATTGGATTTGAACGAAATGCTATGTATGCTATGACTCCCAACAAACATCAACAAACTTAGCAATCCTGTGGATCGTCTCAGATTAAGCAGTGGATGAATTCCAAACTCCAAATCCGTCGCAAACACCCGAGACTCGGACTCTCAACAAAGGCCATGAGGGACTGCTTCTCATGGTTCCTCAGACACAGCCCCAACACTTTGATGTTTTCATGATCATTGTAAAGGCTGGTATCAACACAATCGTAATTAATCCACTCAGTTACTCTGTTGGAAAAACTTGACACCATTTTCAGCTGGTGGCTATTCTTTGATTACTCCTTGTGTCAGACCTCCATCCTAAAGTGTCGAAAGATGGAAGATCCTTAAATTTGTGGATCGCTACAGCAATTCCCAAGAATTCATTGATAAAATGGTACAACTGCACCGCAAGTTCTCTAGTAAAACCGAGCCGCGGGAAGGCAGCAGCATCCACTACCGCACCAAGGGCCTCCAAAACGATAGAAACATATTTTTAGGATGATAAAACGATGATGTTTTCCCCATGATTTCCAATTTTTTCATTTTTGGGTTGCTATAATTTTGTCTTGTTCTCAAGCTCCAACGGTCTCCAGCTAATGTGAACCGTTTTGACAAGGTTGTTGGGACCCAAATAATGTCAATAGTGCGCCGAAAAACCCTTTTAATCATTTCTTCATATTTCTTCCTTTCGGTGGTTCAAAAACTTCACAGAAAATAGGCCGGAGGTGTTGGGTGCTGACTCTCACAAAAACACCGAAGCAATTACAATTGTTGGTTGTATAGCAATTGTCAGGGCTAGTTCTTTGCCCTTGGCTGGACACATCCCAATTTTTCCCACATCTAGGTACCCTCCCCTACACCTTTCAAAGAGTATAAAAGTGGAAAGTGGAAAAATGATGATACCTCTGGGATTTCTGGTCATTGCTGTGTTTCACATTTTTATATGGGTAAAAATTGGGTACAAAAACGGATGGTGACATACTCAGAATGGCCAACATCTGCCATGCTCGGGACTAGGGCCTCATATTGTGACCATGTTATTTTTTTGGCGAAATGGTGCAACATATTTGATCCTGAGAATCATTCACTTTTTAGAGGAAAGAGTTGTCTTCCAACTCGCATTGTGTAATTAGAAACGAGGATATTTTCACAACTTACAATCCCTCCAACTTAGACCCCAAAAACGAGTTGGAAGACAGGATCAACCTGTTACTTGGATGGTAACTCCATGGAATTCCCGTATCCAAATTTCACGTCCAACGGCATCCGTTAAGGCGGATGAACCTGCACCAGGTTCGCAGCAGAGCCAGGCTCCTGCAGTGGGATTATCTTCACATGTTGAAACTGGCGAACTGGCATGGCGGGGAACCTCACATTTCCTTGGCCATCTTCCCTATGATTGCCGAGTCCAGCCTTATATCTCCAGCTCATGTGGGTTCTAGACCCGCGAAGCAAAATTGCAGGCATATTTGACACACATGGGGGGACTTTACAGACTCCAAACAACTCAGGTACTTGTGATAGTAATCCCACAAATGAACGTTCGACATTTAACACCTGGCCTTTGCCCCCACCTGGTTACGTCCAACATGGAGGGGCAAACATCATGTTTTGGAACCAGCAATGATCTCATAGAGATGATCTCCACATTCACTGCTGGGTAACTGCTAATTATATCAATTATTCACTAAGCTGAAATAAGACTATTTTGAAATACTTCTGTGAGATATAGCGATGATTTATGCAGATATAGCATGTTTTGTAGCATAGAAACGTATTTCCAGGATGTTGTAGATGATATTTCTCCAATTGGCCCACCGTTCTATCCATTTTGGAACCCATCTAAAAGCAGGTCGCCTCGGCGTCAGAACATGGGGATGGGATGTTTTTCGATGTCATGGGAGTTGGGAATATCAAGGGTTTTTTCAACTTCCATCTTAAAACCCATGGGTTTTTTCCCCACTTAGGGCCTGTGGCCAAACGGGGTTTCCTGGAGATGTTCCCTTCATCGGGATTGATGTCAGGGATGATGCCTCAGAGTTGGTCTTAGACCACGCCCCGATTAATTGAAGCAGCAAAGCATACAGCATGGTGCCCCAAATCGTAAATGCATGTAAATGCATGTAAATGCTAAGTTTGTGCAAATGATATCAGATAACTCCAATTTCACTTGGGTATATGCTAGATAGGCTAGATATATCGAACTAGTTAATGGAGGTTGTAACCACCTTATAACTCGGAGGGCAGCACTTCGGACTTGTGTCGCATGTGATATCCAATCCTCAGCCGCAGCATTTTCATCTGCGACGTCGTTTAGGCGGCTTGGCACCGGGAAGAAAATTTGGATGCGTGCAATTGGTCAAAGAGCTGCAACCATCCACGATGTTTTTTCCCATCGTCCGCACAGACTCTGGGATCGTCAAACTTGTCAACGAGCTGCAGCCAGCGAAAGCAAACTTCCCAATTTTAGTCACAGAGTCGGGGACGGTCAAACTTGTCAAAGAATAAAGAGCTGCAGCAAGAAAAAACATGAGCTCCAATTTGACTCACAGACTTCGGGATAATCAAGCTTTGCAAAGAGCTGCAAGCGCAAAAAGCACCATTTCCAATTGCAGTCACAGACTCCGGGATGACAAGTCGCAGCAAGCAACGGCATTCCATGAAGGCAGAGGTACAGATGAATGTTTCAGTGCTGGGGATGCGTACGTCACGCAACTGGTGCTCATGGCCAAATGCCCTGTTCTCATTCAATTGCCGGTTCGACGTAGAAGACAACCTGCCAGGTTAAGAACGTGTTACATGATGTTGTATGACATTGTATGTCATTGTATGTGGTATTAGAATGTAGATGGAATGGATGATTTTTCACGGGCCATCCATCCCACATTGGAAATCCCTGTAAGATGTTACCGACTCCATGCTTAAATGGATTGATCACCGATGACCATCCCCCAATATGGGCTCTTTACCCAAGTTTTGACCGTAGCGCATGTATAGGAACATGTTGACATCTGACAACCACAAACAATATGGGACCCAAATAAACATAATTAACATTGGGTTTGGCCTTGGTCCTCAACCAACCATGTTTGTCCTTGGGGCCTTGGGAGAGAATGGGGCATGTGCAAAACCTCACAAGATGATTAATGGATCCGGATCTTCACAAATCATGACCACACATATCAAAAGTGTTCAAAAGTTGTGTAACTTTGGCATCTAATGTCTCCTCACCAAAAAGAGGAGCCTTGAGCAATGTTAAGCCAGTCTTTAGGCCTCAATCACGGCTGTATTTTGATTTTCATTTTTTTCCAAAGTGCCTGCACTTTGGCAGAGTCGAGGATAGACTCGACGGTCACCTGGAGATCATTCAGCTTCTCCCCGTCACAAGCTCCACTGTGCTGAGTCTCCGAGTAAGCTCATCCTCAAAGGGATGGAAAGCCTGAAGGGAAAGGCGTCACGGCGTCACATCAACTTCATCGAATTTCCCTGAAAACACAACATATACAAAAACTCAACACGGCTCAACAAGAAATGAATGGCATATTTTCACAAAGATATAGATGCTTTGCAACCAAGCGATGCTTCTGGAAAGCCTCCTTGGTTGTTGCAGTGGATGAATCTGGTAGGATCATTGGCAAAAAATGTGGTGAACTAACCCATTCAAAAGGTCCTTGAACAGCAAAAAGTCCATGATCCTTTTGATATCCTTTTGTATTCTGTTCCAAATCACAACTTCGTGATTTCCATTGAACTAATTTAACATCATTGTTGTTGGGTACATGCTGCCCTGACTCAACCTTCATTTCCTCTGTCAACTCTGCGATGGTCATTTCTGGCCGTACTGCCAGAGTGCAAACCTTTCCGCTGAGCAGTTCCACAGTGATGTTCCTTGCCATGGCGTAAACTTTGACGCCGTAACTCTCCTCTTAAGCCACTAAACACTGCGAGGAAACGACTCAGGTTTTGTTCAACAAACATGGCGGTTTAACCTGGCCACATCATGGGGAAATGGATAATGATATACTCATGGAACATACTTGCTGGTCCACCATTCTCTACAAGGGTGGTTCAAACCCCATCGCCCTACCCTACTTGCAACTGGGGTTATAACCCACTTTTGATTCCTGTGGTGAACCACCAAGTAAAGTTTGATCACTTGCAGCTCCTATGATCTTGGAAGAAGCCAGGCTCATGTGTTATATGTTGTTCCAGAGCTCAACACCCAAGTGGCGGATGAACTCCATGGAATTTCCAATGGCGGATGTGTGTGGCATATATGATGATCAGCTGAATTAGCAACATCAGTTGACCAATAAAAAAGCCAGGTATGGTTAGCCCATGTTAGCCCATGTTGCCCCCTTTTGTATTGATACTTGGAGATGTGTTAGGGCATTGTTGCTACCACATTATCGTTTACTAATGAACCATCAAGATATATCAAGATCTATCAAAATCAACACAGAAACCACACCCAACTCCTGCAGCAAGGCGGTGCCCTTCGAGAGAGTCTTTATGGCGCGGCCCTGACAGTTTTGAAATCGGATCAGTTGGCAACATGGCCAGCGCCAAGTTGGGTAACCTCCAGCCACATCCAGCCACGACCAGTGATCCCAGTGACCATTTTTGATGCCGCCATGGCACCAGCATGTCAGTGGCATCTTCCAGCTCAATCTTTGCTGCTTTGTGCTCGGCCTCCGCCCGCTGGGCTCACGATTTAGTTGGGGGAATGTAGAATCTATGCATCCAAAAGAGGACAGAACTAGAGTGTAACTAGAGCTAATGATAGGAATATCACGGAATATCACAACATCTATCTGGTGGATATAAGTCAAATTCCAATAATCCATATAATTGTTAACCACGATTAATGTAGTTGGCAACTGTACTTCCCACCATTTCTCTTGGTTTTTGTTGATGCTATGAATTGTGCATAGGTAGTGTTTCCTTTCACAATGATGCAGGGCACCCAGGGCTTCACAGCAATACTGAGGCGGCTCCAACGAGCAAAATCATGGATCCCAAATTCCGCGGGAACAAAGTCATCAAAGTCACCAAAGTCACCATGATCTTCAAACCACCAATGAGTTTCAACAGTTTTCAACCAGTTTTGGGCTGATTTCGAGTTGGTTCATCTTTAGAGCGGCAGCTCCGTCCACTGTGAACAAACCCCACCTGCTCCTTGGTGCGCATGTCAGTGGCGGCCTGGTGGTCAGATCGGTGAAATCAAGCACACAATTCTGTATTATTCAATGGGTTTTATATGGTTTTATATTATGTACAACCAGCAACATGATTCAGATATACATCCCCACAAATAGTAGTTTTTCTAGTCAACTGCAGGTCTCAAGTTCTTCATGACATGGGTAGTTCCCAATCTGTCATTAGTCACTAAATCCAAGTCGTTTCGTCCTGGCCTTCAGGTCAGCTTCGCTCTTGGTGATTGCGCCTTGCAGCTCCTGAGGCGATAGAATAAAACATGCCGAAATGGTGGTTACCCTCTGGTAAACTAACGTAACTATGGAAAATCACCATTTTTAATGGGTAAATCCACTATAAATGGCAATTTTCAATAGCTATGTTAGTTTACCAGAGGGTAAACCATGTCAATCCAGGGGGAAAACCATGGGTCTTTGGAGTCTGATTGTAGAGGCTGCATGGAATTTTCAGAAGATACTGGCCATTCATAGCAGTCAACATTTGATTCAAACTGCGGAGCTTGTTCTTAAATCATTCCAAGATTGCAGGGGTGGCCTACATCCAGTGGGTCCCCCAAATTCCGCACCAACAGGGAGAAATCTTTGGTCGCCAAATCAAGGAGCCACCAGTTTTGACCCCTCCGATCAAATATGGACCCACCAAAAAATTGTTTTGGACACTGATCTTCCGGCGGCTTCCGGCGGCTTCCGGCGCCATTTGTTTTGTTCCCTTGTTAGATTTCAATGGGATAACTTTTTTTTTCCCGTTGACCATGTCTCAGCTGCGCACCTGAATCTTGGAGCTGGAAACCTGCTACTGCCCAGCACTATCCATACGTGGAAGATGGGAAGTTCTGTGAACGAAAAGTCAGCTTGTAGCAGCAAACATGGAAATTTCAACTTGATTTGAACAAAAACAACTGGAGGGGTTCACCAACAAGACTGGAGATGGATATTCTTGGATACTTCTCAGTATTAGGAACTTTGTTTTTAGAATCATGCTCTCATGCTCATGGATCTTTCACAAATGGGATGCCCCCATTGCGGGAACTTACTAACAGCGCCATGTGTGAACTAGGAACCCATAAGCAAGCACCCTCATCATTACGGTGAAGCATACCCTCAACACAACTAACATGAGCAGGTATATAAATCATTCTACTCCAATCATGTTTGTAACTCATTTCATATCATTTCATATCATTTCATATCATTATTACCTACAACAAAACAAAACCTTTAGACATGCTAAACATGGGACATCCTACAAACCTCGATGTCGCTGCTGGACTTGTCGATAGAAGCCGTAAGTTCCTGCATGACATGGTGCTCTGGGAAGCCAATGGAATGGGGATCTGATCATCAAAGTTGGGAAGTTGGGGGTTCGAACTTCACACTGACCATCAAACATGAAGACTTGATATTGGAAATGGGGAACTTAGATGAACTTAGCCAAGAAAGAGGGATTGAGTGAGCAAGAATGGGACATTTACAGACAACCCAGCGGCCCAAGTATGGAATTCTTCCACATTTCCCTACCAGTGCTGGGAATAAACTTGAATAAACTTCATCAAACAGCAAGTAAGACACATAGATGCTTACCAGTTTTGAAAGAACAAAGAATCGATCTGCCAAATTGAACCCGAACTCCGAATTCGACAAAGATCTTTCGCAAATTCTCGCAACATCACTTTCATGCTTGGATTTGTAGATATTTGTAGTGTTCCATCTCCAAGTTCTTGGATGTTCTTGGCTGCCCCACCCACCAACCTAAAAATCGTTGCCCAAAGATGGTCAAGAAACACGAAATTCGTTGGGAGTTCAATGTGAAGGGCGGGTTTTCTTACTCCTGCTTGGAGGAGGTATAAAGAGGTACTTGAAGATCCATTTTGTGGAAAAAGGATGAAACAGAGTCAATCCAGTTCTATTTCATCCTTGACATCAAAATATATCAATCTATGATATATATCCATTGAAGTGGTACCTCATCACACTATTCCAGTTCTATTTTGATGCACCCCGCTATTTGCATGGTCGACTTTTTTCGACTGGACCTTCTCGGCGCTCCTCCACAGTCTTCTCTCCGTCCTGGATATCGTAACCGAGGTCTCGTTTGCCGCGGGTGCAGAACTTGGTGTAGTTCTCATATGCCTTCGGAAACAGCAGGAAACAGCAAGAGTGGAAGGCTGACATCCATAATCATCCCTAATTTCACTGGGTGGCACTCGTTGCTTGAATCAAATTGAACCAAGTGAAGACATCTCCATGGACACCGTCGCGCCTGTTCCGCGGCCTTACCGTCCTCCAGCACTTTGGTTTCCAGATCGGACAACCTCGGATTCTTGTGGATATCGATGTTGTGCCAACGATTCATCTTGGTTGGACCCCCCCAAATCTGCCCAAATAAATAGGCGATGTCTGTTGGTTTTGGTGCACCAGATCAATGATTGTCCACCCCATTGGGATATCATCAACAAGAGCACAATAAAAGGCCAAGGAGCCAATTTTCGAAGTATCATTTGGCCAAAGCCAGACCACTGATGTTGGGGTGAAACAAAACTCCGAGAAGTGAAAAGCATCCCAAGGTATCCTGCATTCTATTTTGAATTCGTAGATGATTCGTAGCTAGAAACACAACTAGTGGCTGTGGATCTACGTTCTGGGCTGTTTCTCCATCGTGGTTGAAATATGCCTGATGATCTGACAGACCCTCCCAAGTCCTGAAATCCCACAAGTTATAATCATTTTTTCTATTAAACATGGCAACACAAATATGGGGGATCCGGTGTACCCTATGATCTGGGCATATCTGGGCTGTCCGACATGCTGAAGACCTTTTCCATGGGGCTCACCTGAAGGCGTTTCCAATCTTTTCCAGTCCCCACCGGATCGGGATATTTGTGAGATTTTTCTGTGAAAGACCTATACATTACCTATAAAAATACAGAAACATGTCACTTTCCCACATGATTTTACCATATTTTACCTACAAAAATACCTAGAAATACCTACGCACATCGTACATTTTGCTGCCAGGGCACGGCATGGGCCACGGTGACCAGAAAGGCGAAATACTTCCTCGACTCCCCGGTGGAATTGGCTGCATGGGATCACTTTTTTTCAAGTTGAAGTCAGTGCATGGCATATCATGGCATGCTGTATTTTCTGGAAAATGAGTGGTGAAAATTGGATGACAATAATTGCAGGACAACTCATTGGACTAGGCCAGAAACCCAGCTATCCCAGCTCAACAGAAAAAGGCAACTCATTGGACTTTCGGATCTGCCGGGTTTACTGAAATCAGCTGCTCAAGAGCACATTTCAGCGCCCCTTCTCTAGAACTGGTTCCACAATCTACAAAACCAAGCTTTTCGGGGAAAATGCTGGTGCTCTTTGGTGCTCCAGCTTCTCCTAAGCCCTGACCTATCGTGCTGGGGCCCCACGCATTGCGAGCACAAAAAGCCCAGGGTCGGCAGAAACGTCGACTTTGGGATTTTGGTGATTCTTGGGCCAAAAAGGCTGCAATTGCAGCAACAGTTCATGATGTGACATGAAAAACATCTCCAAAGACGCGACGAACCGATACGTCTTTGACCATTGATTGCAAATCTCACTAGCTGATCTAGAGTTGCTAGTTAACAGTGGATCTGCCCTATTCATCACCATTTGCTGCGAATCAATACCTGTTCGCCGAGGGGACCTCATAAGTCAACTCAATTCTCATCACGTATGTACACAGTTCAAACATATCATCGCATCTTGTACATTCTTGTACTATGATGGAATGAACCCAGAACAAATGAAACTTCTTGATGCTATCCTAAGTTCCTTTGTCTGCATCTGCAGCACATTTTTCCAGCAAACGCAAAGAAACTGAAGGTCGGTGACCGTCGGTTGCTTAGGGACTCAAACCTGAATGGCTTGGGAGTGTGTTCGAAAGTTTGATGCTGGAAGCAAGACATGAGCCGCTGATCACATTGTCGGCTAACACATGGTTCTCTTGTTCGAATTCTATTCCCATTAGCCAATGGGCGTCTTGCCCATTGAGCGCCCTTCAGTGATATTTTCCGTTCAGTGGATTTCCCACAGGGAACATCAACAAAAACCATCAGCTCCAGGTATATGGAGACTTATTACTTACTTTACTAATAGTTATATTAGTTGTATCACTAACAAACTCTATCCCCCAAAAAAAGCGTATAAGGAGCATACTAATAATGGTTAGTTATACCATGTTATATCTATTATATCATTAGCAAACTTATATCACCCCCTTCAGAGCTTCAACCTGAGTCGCCGTGCATCCATCAAAGTCTTGCGCCACCAGCGTCAGCATATCCGTCTGGCTGTGGATCTTCCCCGCCGCAGCTTCTTGCTGCAGCCGTAAGGCCTCCAAAAGACCAAGACAGTTGGGGATGGGTCAAAACCCTGGTTTTTGTGCCGTGAACCCCAAAATAGTTGGGATTTATGGATGTGAATAACCCACTAAAAATGTATCTATAGGTATTGACCCATACCCAGTTATGTCATTGATGGGTTATTATATCTATCACATATGAATTAGATAAGCCGGGGGTTGTTGCGATGTCAATAAATATATGACATGTTACTGTAGTAAATATATGTATCAAAGAAACAGTCCTCAACCAATGAGATGTGGATGTTCCACGGTTAATCAGCAGGTTGCTGGGATGACAGTTTCCAGTTATGGGATTCTTCTAGCAATGCGGGAGGGCTTCGAATATGGCCGCGATAGGATAGCAATGGGTAAATCATGGTAAATCGACTATCCCGAAGGCTCACAGATGTGCAACCCCTGAGTTGCAGGTAGCTAATGCCAAATATGTAACTGTTGGCTTATCCCATTTACGGATGAACTAAGCATGGCTGTTGACCACATCCCAACTGGATGCCACACCGAACCTACTGAAAACAGTCGCCATGGATCACGGCTATCTCCGGTTGATCTGGGGGGATATCTACCGGAATATCATGCCATATCTACTTGAACATCTGAGCATATACCACGTGAAAATAGGAATTCTCACTTTTAATGGGAAAAACACAGAAAACAATCTACTTCTATTTGGGACTTTGCCCAGGGTTGTTTACCGATAGTGGAAGATCACTTATTGGGGTTACACAGGAAGATCTAACCACCATCCCTTTCTGTAGAGGTTGTACCCATTCATGCGGCTTCATTCTGTCCAGGGAGTTCCCAACTTCAGTGAGCACAATTCATTGCTGCTTTATTGCTGACATTTCAAAAGATCTTCTGAACTTCTGCCTGGTTTCGCTTGGCTCTTTCCAAAATATTTCTGACAGCACCTCAGCACCGTGTTGTGAACTCAAGATCGACATGCGTTGATTCTGAAATTGTACCACAAGGCCCCTTCCCTGCCCAGTCGCAGTTCTATGTAATACATACAAGTTGTATTCCCAGTTCTCAGAGTGCTGCCCTACTCTGAAGTTTTAATGTCACCTTTGGGCTTCCCTGCGTCCATTGCCGGCTTGCCGATCGCTTTTCTTTCCAGGCTTTGGAACAGTCTGCGGGGAGTTGGATCTCAACGACGCAGCACTGAGATGCCAATACCCTGCAGTTCTATCTTTGAAAACCCCAACAGGAACAAACAAAATCAAAAGATATCAAAAGTGTGTTGAGATGTCCATGCACCCAATTTCCTTGGGATCTCTTTTTGGTTTATGTGCAGAGACACGTTTTGATACCGCCTTTTGCAAGAGCTCTTTCAACCGCTCGCTGGCTGAAAGATCCGACAAAGTCAGGATATCCTGGCGGTGGCCCCGAAGGCGTTGCAGAAGAAATAAGCATAATATAGATATATTGATTGATAATATATATATATATATATGCATATGTATGTATATATATATATATATATACACAATGGGGATTAGTTGACTGTGTGAATATGTCATATATCAGAAATAACTATTAGTCATATATATATATAATATCAACATTAGGGATATGACTACTAAATGACTACTAATCCTTTACCAGGAATATCCTGGCTCCCGGTTCCAACCTCCCAAGAATGCTAGCTAGACAGCCCAGTGTAGGATCATGACATTGGGAATGGAAACCATGTACAGCTCACTTCAGAAACATCTGGATTTTTCCATGTCGTATACCACATTTATTGATCCCCTGACATTCTGGGGTTTTGCCCATTTGAAATCGAAAAAACACGGGGGTTCAGCCCATTTTTCAGCCCATATCAATCCGGAATTATCAATCCAGAGGTTCCCCATGACACCTGCAGAAGCATGCCGTCGGCGATTTCCAAGAGCTCTTCAGAGGTGTAGTCCTCAGTGATCCATCGTGGATCCAGTTTTTTTAGTGGCATGGAACATATTTTCGAATATATGAGACACTTCTGAGAACATATGACAAAAAATGGAATATATGTTGGGACACCCATGGTTTCTGATATAGATGTTGGCCATATATTCCATGGGTGTTCCATTTTCTATATCAGAAACCATGGGTGTTTTCCACATGTTTTCCACATGAAAAAAATCTGCCTCAAAATTCATCGGTCTGCACTGAAGTGCCCAACATCGAATTCAATGACCGTTGGAAAGCGAGACCGTAAACCGGGATTGGCTTCGATCCTGGGATGACCATGGTTTTTCTGGCCAAAGATCCAGGAGGAAACTCCTGCTATTAGTAGCCCCAAAAAGAGATAGAACAAATAAAAGTTCTACTAAGATCATGTCAACTGACATTTCTCCATCATTTTTTTTGGGACTATATATATATATATATATGTATATGTATATTATTACAGTATAAACCACGAATTCTCATAGAAAACACACATATAATTTTGGCAAAGCTCAAGCGTGCCATCTCTGAGCTATAGCCTGCCAGAATCACCACCAAGTCCTGCCGGTAGTCCTCAGCAACCAGTGGAAGTTGGGAGTGACCCAAAAGCACCAGTGCTTCGTTTTGATCCAGTGTAGACGGAATATTGGGATATATTGGGAGCAGTGGCCCAAAATCACCTGTGCTTCTTCCAGTTTAGAGCCGTTGGCAGGATAAACTCTTAGATTCTTAGATCTTACAGGCGACAACCCTGGTCCTCCACCAGTTTGATCAGCGTGTCCAAGGCTTCTCGTCCAAAGGAATCACGCCCATCGTCACCCACCAAAGCATAAGCCTTCGCCAAAATCTAGAGATCTGGGGAAGAGAATCAACTTGCTGAGAATAGATGGAGGATAAAATGGGGCCAGCCATTTACAATGGTATCCTCCATAACTTATCCTCCATTTTAAAGACCAGAATACAAAGCGGGTTTGTACAATGGTAACTCCGGTCTTCCTGAGATGTGTGGAAAATGGCTGGGACAGCTGGACCTCATCAATGAAGAGCACACCACCCAAAGCCTCCGCCACGATGGGGCCAATGTTTTCAGATGGCTCTTAGCTACGCAACATTCTGCTGGGTAGAATATATATATAACTAAATATATCATTTATAATTGTATATATATATATATACGTACATACATGCATACAACTATAATTATATATATATAGCAGAAAAACGATATGATCATCATAAACCATCATAACAATCACACCTCATCACATATATATATATATATATATGTATGTATGTATATGACCATCTATATCATTCAGTAAATAAAAAACATCATACAGCATCATTCCAAAAATCATGCCCTCCATACTCACGATCTGGCTTTGTCTGAAAATAGGGTACCTCTGATTTCATTTATTCATCGCTATCCCTATAACCCATACAATAAAACCCATATAGATCATATAATCATCAACCAAGTTTTTTTTTACAATTTTGAACGAACAATCATTAAGAATCAACATCTTCCAACACCTGAGATCATCATATCATAACAAACTCCCAAACTCCCAAACTCCCATCCCCCTCTGACTCCGAACATCGTGCCATGACCCCGGGATACCCCGGGGCTCCCGGCGGATTCCACGACAGCTTTGGTCTTCAACGCCGTCTGTCCGCTGTAGCCCGCCACCAATGCGGCACGATCCGCCTCCACCAGGTGCCCGGTGCGCAGCAAACCCAGAGCCTGCGGGGATTTCGCCAGTTTTACCATGTTTTACCATGGTTCAAGCCATCATTTGATGAGAATCTCACCGACTATTGCGTTTAACCATGTTTAACTATGGTCTTATTCATCATTTGACAAATTTATACAAATTTGATATCCTTTGGTTATTTTAAACATGAAACATGTGGATTTCACTTGTCATTATGGGTCTTAACCAGCACACATGCGGAATTTTTGGTAGGGATTTAATCGTCCAACATGGGGACCTCAGATGTGGGTTTGTCTATGGTTTCGTTGCAACACCAGACATGGAGACCGGTAAAGAAGATGGCAATGGCATGCAATGGCAAAGAAAAACCAAACTTATCCACTATATTCTATCGCAGTATTGTTATGTCAAAAACTTTTGAAACACACACTAACAACATGCTGCAAAATACATGGCAGAAGCACCATACACACGCAAACGACCCATGGAAAGAGCGCTGAAATGATGAATTTCCATCTTCTGGATTCCTGGTCACACCGCACCTTGAGCAAATCAGCCACTACCCGTGCAACAGTGGTCTTGCCAGTACCAGGATTGCCTTGACTGTAGCATCTGCCGAATCGAGAATCGAAATCTCACGAAATCTGACAGTGCTTTTTCTCTTCATAAACCAAGAATCCTTGGAACACCATGTGCAGAGTTGGGCTCCCACCTGAAAAATCAGCTGGCAGTGTATGGCGGTGCGATCATGCTAAGCCGCTGGGCACAGCCTGGTGTTTCCAATCCCATCTCCCTCCGACGCTGCTCCATCAGGAGTGTTGCGTAGAGAGATCTTACAAACCTCAAGAGGATGGCAGTCCCAGTGCTGGCTCTTGTAAATTATGACGTATGTTTGTTTCAAAATGGGGGATACTCCCAAAGTGTATATCTATTTTTAGTGAGCTATTTTTGGAGGGAATTCAAGGGCTTGCGAAGTTTCTGACAACACCATTTTCCTCCAACTGTATGACTTAATGACCCCTTAAGATCCATTAATGGCCCCAAAAAGTCATGACACGATGGGTCAGCTGACGGTCAGCTGACGGTCAGCCTTGGCTCCCACACTCTTTCACCGGTTTCAAGCCGACGATGCCATCCAGGCGTTTCAGGGCAGCCGTTGCGGCTTCGTTGGTGTCTTTGCTCTTGTCGACAAAGTCCTGGTGCACCAACGATTGTGTCAACCCGAAATGAATGTAGAAATGGATGTATAGGGGTCAATCATTCCATGGAAAAACATGGAAAAACCATATATCCACACTTCAAATCACATCATTCTTTTATGGATTATATTCGCATACCTCATCATACTTCATTATTCTTTATGGATATGGATTTCGGATAGCTCCACTTAATATACACCATAAACACTCCACCATACCCCATGAAACCATCCCAGCTTATTGGGATGGAATTCCCATGGTTACATCCATTCACAATCCCAACTGCACCCCCCCCCAAAAAAAGAGAGTGTTCATATCCCATGAAATCCACTATTTCAATGATTTTTAATGGTAAAACATAGTAAATTCCTATGAAAAATCCATTAAGATCTATTAAAACCCAGTGAACTCCCAGAGTTTTCATCGGTTTTTACCCAACAGCTGAGGCCAGCTGGAAAAAAGCCTGGCCTGTTCCACCAGCGCCGTGAGACCGGTGAAGGATAAGGTCTCCTCAAAGGGTTCACCGACATAGGGAAACGGGACAACTGGTTCTATCATTGGGGAATATTGGAGATGTTCTATAATCTGTTCATATTTGTTCTATAATTTCTTCTATTGATGATGTTCTATTGGGAATTATATATTGAATTCTTGTTCTTCCCAAGATGATTGAATGTTCCGATTGAGATTCTTTGGGAGAACAAATGATGGACTTTCAGCATGGACATATATCCATATTTTTTTGCAGCTCGAATTCAATTTACAACCTATACATCCGTCAGTTCGATGACGTAAACATCCGTCTTCCCAATTGCTTGAGGACTCCCAACATGGACATTTTTTTTGAGCTGCGAGTAGATAACTCCACCCAGAGATCCTTGGCCCAAACTCGGTCGGTTTGACGACTCACGGCTTCTTCAAGCATGGCCTGCGATCTCAGTTTTGACTGGACTTTAGGACTTCTGGATGGGTTTGACAACATCTTTAAACATCTTTAAACCACGAACCAAATTGTCTATCACTGCAGGTATCATCTATGGATCAAGATCATGGAAGGTTCCCAAAAATGGATAAACATGGAGGGTTTATGAGGGTTTCATACTAAGAATCCGAGCAAATTTGTGAATCAACAATCAGCCCGTGTGGGAAACTGTTTCGACTCAAAGGTGACAGGATTTCATGACATTTCATGACTGACGCCTTTGCCAATCGAACATTCTTGGCGCCATCTCCACCAGCCTCAGGGAAGCCGTCCATTCATGGAACCCCATTGGAACCGGTGCAACCGGTGAAATCTGCTGTGATCAACACCCTTGCCATGCGACGTCGCACCAAGCTTTCCAGCCTGGCGCACTGGGGAGATCCTGAAAATCCGCCCGCACCGAAGGTGCTGGGGCGTGATCGTCCGGATGGCACTCGTAAAAGGTTACAGGTTTACCTGGGGGGGGGGCATTTTTCGGCCAAAACCTCCTGTTTTTGATAGGTCGTGA
>Ga0126342_10001310_pt1 | contig 34365 bp, 36 predicted proteins | sample Cyp1metagenome_FD_92528 | JGI IMG/M metagenome (GOLD analysis project Ga0126342, IMG submission 92528) | Coral microbial communities from Lord Howe Island, Old Settlement Bay, Australia - Cyphastrea 1 metagenome | ecosystem: Host-associated > Invertebrates > Cnidaria > Coral ...
GCTGATTTTTGGTGTGCCGCGATTTGAACGTTGATATTTAAACAAATACTACAGATGCAAAACCCACCTTCCCTAGTCGTTGATTCCGGGGTCGGCGGCAGGGGCGGCAGCCCTTAAATATATATCCGACATTGTACAACAGCGAGAGTATGTCATGGCCCATGGCCATCATATGCCATCATGAAGGGAGAACCGTCCGATGGGCGTCTGACACGACGCTCACACATTGTTCTCTTGGCCCGGCCTCTTCCTCCCAATTCCCTCGTCTTCGCCCTCGATATCTTGGTCGATTTCCATCGGAACCTATAAGATCCGAAGCACATCAACCGTGGCATCAACCCATCAACCCCGGTATTCACCAAAACCCCTGCCCTGAGGTGGCAGAGAAATAAAACTCACACGTGTCAAGCATCAAAAAGTGGCCTGAACTTGATCTCCCAGCACTGTCGAAGCATTGGACACATTCATGCCACCTCGCGCTCCCTCAGCATTTGCTACTCTTCAAGGAGGTGCACTGAGGATGCTATGTTTCTTGCTTCCGGGTCATAAAATATTTGTCATGTCATGTCATGTCATGTCATGTCCAATTCCTGCCATCCAGAAGTTTCGCTGATGTGTTGCCTCCAGTTGCATCCTTTCGTCTTCAGTCTCTTGAGTATTGGCTTGCGATATTTTGCCTGCAATGCAGATACCGAAGGCCAACGACGCATTGAATTGGCAGCATGAAGCTGACTTCTCTGCGTAAGGCCAGAGATGACCCACGCTGCACATACTCAGCAAATCCCCACTCCACACCTTGATCATCTGGTAGCTGACCTTCCTTCATCTCCTCCAGATATAAAGACCAAATGAATCAAACTAATCAAACACTATGATTCCCATCCTTCCTCAGCCACCAGAATTTGCAATCAGCTCTTTCCGACCAAACTGCGAATTTGTATTGTCCTGCAAGTGCATGTTTGGCCTAGGCGAATCAAAATCCGCCAGCAAATTCTGGCAAAGACAAGAGCCTTCTTCACCCTGCCATTTTGCTTTACTTTAGTCAGGTAGCAACAAAGAAAAAGATGCGACTCCTCTACACCCTATATACGGAAATTGCTACACTTGCAGGAGCCTAAACTATCCTAAACTATCCTAAACTGCTACCCGGGCAACCGCACAGTTTCTGTTCCTGTTTTCCTGGCGCTGATTTTATCACTGCCAGAGCACTGCACCATCTCGTTGGAGGAACTACCACTGTGATTGTGGCTTCGGACTGGTTCCCTGGTAGCGGTAGCTGACCTTGTTCCTCTTCATCCACTGCCATTGCATCATTTTCCTCTTTCTCCTCAAAGAGAAGCTACAGATGCTACAGACGTGCAAGATTGCGCAGGCGTTTCAACCCTGAAGTATACTTGATTCAGCAGCTTCAGGCCCTGCCTCACCATCCTGCTCAGTGATCCCCATAGCTTTTTGATCCACAGAAGCCTGCTACCGAGCCAGGTATCGGAACAAAACTTCATCATGTACCAAAGCTGCCAATGACATCCAATGGCATCCAATGGCAATGTGTTCTGAGATCCTCACACTGTCTTGACATTCCCCCAGCGCTTCCAAGCCACTCTTTGGGTCTGCCAGGTGCAACCCTTGCCTTGGGCCACGGGTTGCCACGGGTTGCCACGGGTTGCCACGGGTTGCCACGGGTTGCCACGGGTTGCCACGGGCAGAAAATGACAAGGCAACTGGGGCAGAGACTCAGCTTCGGCTTCCTTCTGATTGCCTGTTGCCTCAGCCAATGATCCGATGCCGACTGTGCAAATCCATAGACAACCAAGAGGCACATCAAGAGCCTGTGACACAAGTAGTATGATTCAGTATGATTCTTGTCATTGTTTATCATTATTTATCTATTTCTCAAACAGTAAAGTAAAAGGGTTTCTCAAGAGGATAAAGACCCTTCTGCAGGTGGGGCTGAAGCTTTTCTCTCCGGCTGGTCTTTGAATATGGTGCGTGAATTGTTCGTGTTGGCTCCGGCAGGTGGGTTTCAACATGTTTCAACTCTGATTCTAGTTGGTACAGTGTTACAGAGCACATAAACCATATGTACTGGGAAAGTTTCTTCACGAACGGGCGAAAAGGGACTGGAGCATTACGCCCTTGGATCGTCCAAGGACCGTGATACATCAGATTCATCCTTGCCTTGTCCGCTCCATCGGCTTCACGCAAGATGTCAAGCTTTTGCAAGCGCCGCTCCTGACCATAACTTCCACAATCTTTATGGGTGCGCACGCCGGCTCTCAGAAAGGAAATATATTGAAGAGGCTCCAGTCGGCTCCAAGTGCATTTTGCAAAAAAAAACCTGAGAATTCATGAGACCATAAAGTACCAATTGTTTAAAGATGGCTTGGAAGTGTCTTCTCCACTTTCTCTCTCTGCAGCGCTGGGCTTTGACGGAGCTTGCCTGGCTGAAACTAATCCTGCTTGACCGCCTTGACTCAGGCCTTGACTCCAACGGATCACGGACTTCTTACTTATGTTTCGATGGGGAAAAAAAAACTAAAAGTTTCCAATGGTACTGGCGGATAGAAGAAATGTCAGCCAAGTTCACTTCTTGTCTGCTGCTGATTTTTGAGGCTTGGCCTCAGCAAATTCAGTGACTTAAACCGACCCATCACATCACGTCGACACTTCTTGATCCAATCCTCTCATGGCAAAAGAATTCACGATGCACATTCTTCTGAACCCAGTCAAATTGGTCAAAAAATCATTTAAGCCACAAGCCAACACAAGCGAACTCGTTATTCCTCTGTGCACTGGTGGCTCCCCGGACTTGGGAAGCGACTGATGGCATCTCAGCGGTGTCTCCGCGGGAGTCAGTAGCTGTTGCTGTCGAACCTGCTCAACTAACTGGGCTTGTCAGAACGATATATAACAACGAAATATAACAACAAGCACAAAAAACATCGAAAAGCACTGTCTCCTGAATATACAAAATCAATAAAAATCGTCCCTAAGTATGCCTGGTTCCAAGAATCTACGGATTTGCACGACTACGCTTAGTACTAGCCATCACAGAGTTTCGCTTGGGACCTCCACGTTCATCTCCTGCTGAGGCATCTTGTGCATCTTGTTGAGCTTGGGACCTTGAATTAACACCCCACAGTGTCAAATTGAAGGAGGTCACGCGCAGATTTCGGATATTCTTTTGGGTTGTACACGTAGCAAGAAAAGTGTTGGGAATCGTCCATCCCCCAAATCTAATTATTGGACGCGCTGATGCCCCACTCCTTTTCTGACTTTCCATATCTGGCCGTCTTAGAATCATGCTCAAAGTTTGCAGCTTCACCAGTGCTTCCACCAAAAACATCTTGTTCCTTGCGGTTTGACGCACATAAGCAAAAAGGGCGAAGCGATGCTTTTGTTGGCCCTGTGGCCATGGTTTCGTGCCTTCACAAACTGCCTCTCTCCAGAAAGTTGGTTTGACAAGAGCCAGTCGTGACTGAATCTGACGACACCATCAGAGTGACACTTTTTGCCTGCTTAACAAACCCATAATGTTCATGCACGAGTTGACTGGTACACTCAACACGTTCCTGCTGGCGCTGCTGTGGGGCTGTCGTGTCCTGCCATGCTGGAAACTTGGAGCAACCCATGGCCACATCTACCCAGCCGATGTGCAAACAGTTGTCGCTTGGAGGCAGAGGTCTTTGGAGGCTGGGAGTGCCCATGAGTTCCCAGAGTCTCCGGCCTTCCCAAGAGATGGAGCGCCAGGATCACCCTGCTTCAGCCTTGATTTGCAAACTTTCCAAAGTTGACTCGACTATACTCAACTAAGATATACTCGACATGAAGAAAGGAGCTCAGCTTCAACTTGAGGTCATCACGGTTCGGGAGGCTTTTCCTCCTTGCTGTGCCTGAGAGCATATCTCACTCAAACATTCAGAGAGCAAAATGGTCAACATATCATACAGATCCATCTTTCAAACAAGTGCTGTCCATTTTGTTCTTCAGGCAGCAGACGCTTTGGAAGGGTCTACATCAGGTTTCTTCTCCGCATCATTCTTGTCCTCCTGTCAACGGGTGGTCACAAGTCGGTCTATCCCTCAGCATTCTCAAGCATGATCCGCTAGACTAAGCAAGAAGTTCACCGCAAGAAATTCTGTCTATATTCTCTGCCTGAGGATCTTCAGGCTGCTTTTCCTCTCCTTGGACCTCAGAGCAGAGGTTCTACCAAACGGAATCTGCGCATTTCTGCGCCCTTCGGTTCTTTGGAGATTTCTGCTATCCTGCTGAACATGAATTCGCTGGGGCCCGAGCACAGGGCTCCACTCCCTCTTGCCTGAGCTCCAAGAGGAAAATGATGGAAAATCAAAGGGCTCCACTCCAACCGTCAGCCTCCATCAGCCTTCATTCAGTTTCATTCGCAACAATTTGGATTGCACTGTTCTAAAGGTGCGATGTATTGCGAGGGTCTGGCGTTTGCTCGGGACCTTCTTCCGGCATTTTTTCTTGTGGAACCTGACTAACAAGAACGAATCGTTTTCCGCTTGCATGGAAAGGTAATGATGGTAATTGAGACCTCAAGTGTTCCTTGCATCCCTTCAGAATAAGACTTGTGACTGGCAAAATGCGTGAACATCCGGCTGACAAGGTGAGTAAGGAGGTTGCACCAGGCTCTGCTGCATCAAGATCGCCAACGTCCTGCCAAAGAGGATGTCTGCACGCATCGTACGCACTGTACGCACTAGACATGGGGATCATGGGGGGTTTTAACTCTGGGGTCACTTCCATCCTCAAACCCCCACGTAGAATACGTAGCAACAGCAAGCAACTCATCAATGGTCTCTGACCTCTTCACACTTGCTCCCTTCTTCAGACCCTTGATCTTGGTCTTCTTCACCATCTCCCTCCATCTCAATATCGGACTGTCAGGTGCTGCTGGTGGCCAATCTATTTGAAGCATTTTGAACTTCACTAAGTCATGAAAACATGAACAGATTGAAAACATGTGAGAAAATGTGAGAAGTGCATAAAAGTATATAAAGTGCCTTAATGAAGTCCGAGTCCGCATCGCCCTCTTCACCTTCTCCTTCTCCTTCTCCCTGACCTGCCAGAAGCTGCGACACTCACTGCCTGGCCACAGGCGATGCAGGCGACGCAGGCGATCTGGCCTTCTCCTTCCCCTTCACCTTCGGCATCCCCAGGCCTCTCTACAGCTGCTCCGTATCCAAAATTAAAACTTAACCCAGGGAAACACAAAAGAAAACAACTGAATCTGAAAGATCTGAAAGTCTGAAAAGAGTACTTCTGTTGGAGAAACACACAAGACATGCAGCGGAATGAATGACCTAGAGAACGGAAATCTAACGCATCTGGGCACTGCACCCTTGCGGCTGCATTTGCACATCAAACTGCGCGTCTTTGTCCTCAAAGTCCGTCTTGTCTGGTTCCTGCGGCTCCTTGCACACGCGCCACTGGCTCTGGAATGCTGCAGTTCAAATCAGACAAATTCTGTCGCAGGTCTGTTACTGTTTTAGGTTGTATCTCCTGCTCCGGGACGTCGTCTTTCTCTGCTTCATTTCCTTTGTTCTTGGGATCCTTGTCCTTCTTGGACTTGCCTTTTCAGCAACTCTATACACGTTGGAATTCACAGTTGTCGTGAAGAGCTTGCCCTCTCCATCAAGTCAAGCTGCTCTCTTCCTCATCCTTTGCTGTGGTTTCCTGTCATAGGATCAGTACATTCCACTGGTTGGCTTCTGGTTTAATACTGAAAATTCAGCGAACATTCATTTAGCTTCCTTCTGGCATTTGGATCTTCACTGCAAGTCCATCTTTCCAACGTCCAGCACAGTGTTGGACATCGCCCATCAAGAATGCAACTAGGCAGGTCCGCCGCTTCCCCTTCACCCTGAGCACCATGTGCCTGATCGGGGTTCGGCAGAACTTCACGCATAGGCCGCATAGGACATACTTTACACAGTTGTCATGACTTAGTCACTTACGGTCACTTAACAATCTTAACACGTGAAGTCACTGGCTGTTGGCCAAGTTCCCTGCTTCAATATCCTCTTGAGGGCCTTTCTCCTTCTCATTTTCAGCGTCGCCTAGGAGCTGAAAATCTGTTGCAAACCAACACATCACAAATATTTGGTACTGAGGCAAGGTCCATCCTCTTCCTCCTTATCGTCCTAGAATTATCCCACTAAACAACCACCCCCTCCGAGGGATGTCATGATTCCATTTAGTAGGCGCCTGCCTGCGCCTCGACTTCTGGCGGCTATCGTGGCTATTGAAGGAAGTGAAAGAAAGGGAACTGCACGATACATCGCTGAAAGATCTGAAGTTCAAACTGTCTTGCTTCTCAATGCTCACACTTAACATCAGCACTCTGCTCTCAAACACAGTCCTCATCGCCGTTCCAAAGCTTCTCATCTAAGGTCCCTCCTTTTGATAGGTCCACCTCGCCTATGTTGAAACTCGTGCAGCACGTAGCCAACAGCTCAGTGTCTGAATCAAACCAAGCCTTGCTGCCGATCCAAGTCTTGCCTAAACACGGATGTGGAGGAGCTTTCATACAAATGTTGTCAAATGTTGTCAAAATGTTGACATTGTGAGCAAGCTCAGAGAATCTCAGGATGACTTGGGACCAAACTCCTCCTCTTCTTCCTTGTCCTGCTCTTGCTGCTTGTCTTCCTGATGAACATGCTGATGGTGGTTTCAAAAACCGAGGATCCGTTGGACGCATGGAAATCCAAGTCAGGCACTTCATTTTGTGGCAGGGCTTTCGCTTCAGTGTCCAAGTCGAAGCCAACTTCACGGGCATTATCCTGAGCAATTTGGCAAGAAAGAGCTGAAACTCATGAGTGGATGCAGCTCGCATCTGACCTGTTTGCCTTGTGCGTCGCTGCATCTGAAAGCAATGAAAAGTTAACTTGTGTCTCTTGGCAGCAATTTTGAAGAATTCCACGAGAAATGACAAGTAATCAAACACTTGCAAACCTCCTCGGGCTTCTTTTGCTCTGGTTCAGGCCTCAGCCGAGAATACTATTATTCCATGTGAGCTAGATATAAGCGCAATTAATAGGATCCCACACAATATTGTGCTTGGATGTACTTGGGAAGTTTAGTAGAGTCAACTAATTTCAGACCAAAAGAAACGTTTCTGTTCTAGTGCTTTAGAGCCTTGGCATCCGCACTGCTCCTCTTCCTTCTCATTGCGCGTCCCCTCAAGTTGAGCGTCATCCTGTCAGAGACACTCATGATGCGGTCTGATCAAAGGTATCACATTGAGTAGGGTAGTAATGATGTGTAATGAGTGTAATGTTGTGTAATGATGTGTAATGAGTGTAATGAGTGTAATGAGTGTAATGAATGATTCAAAACTGCCAGTGCGACAAATCGTCTGAATCCATGCAGATCCAATATCCATTCCAATCTGCCGACCTCGATCTCATCGGTTACATCTCGAAGCCCTTCACCTTGACCCATGCCGGTGCCAGCAGCAAACTCCGTCTGACCACCTCGAGTCGTCTCAATCTGCAAGAAGCTGTGCAGCTAGCATCTGCATCTGTGAGATATTTCTGGCGGCAGAAAAGGAGTCAAGAATCCAAAGAAGCTGAGGGCGTGCCTTCACCATCACCCTCTTTTTCCTCTTCCTTCGCATTGAGTCCTTTCTCCTCGCGCAAATCTGTCAAGACCCTACCCGAGCAAAGTGTTTCTGGTTGTATGGCGATACATGGTGACCAAATCCAAATGATGCAGTGAAGTCTGGCGTCTCCATCATGAAGCACACCAAACGCAAGATCTCAAGCCTTAGTGCCACATCCATCCACATCCCAATTATCCAAGCAATCCAAGGCTGGCAGAGCCTCTGGCGAAATCTGGGAGGTGGCCAACATGGCTTCTACTGCACCCAGCAAGATAGCCTGCGACAGCTGCAAGGTCCTGACGCCACATGCCGTGTGCTCATGGAGTCTCGAGCAGGAATGTGATGGAATGTGTATACATTGCAAAAATTGCAAATCAGCAAATGAAACATGAAGAAAAAAAAGTTTCTTTGCTCGGCATACAAGGCCTATCAAAGCCTGGTTGCAAACTTATCTCAATTGTTTCCTTTATCAAAATTTAAACTAGCATCTGGCCACCATCATCACCATCTACCCTTGAGGATTTCACTGCTTGACGAAGGGTGCCAATGGGGACAAGACTGGCGATGCCGGTAATTGCTTCAGGTGTGACCTTGGTGACGCATGGTGATTCACCACATTCGAATCATTCGAATCGACGGTGATCAGCGACGGTGACAGGAAGCCAATCACCGAGTACCGAGTCATTGGCATCAGAGCCTCCTGTATTTGTCCCAGCGGCAAGATCTCCAGCCTAGATGGGATTTTTGTGTGGAGAACAGATGAGAACAGTGGAGATTGTTCACTCCACACTGGAAAAATGGCCATCAAAATATTCAAAATTCTGATGTCCAAGTTACTCTTACTTCTCCATGTATTCTAGATGATCTATGATTGCAGCAGTCAATTGATGTCTTCCTTGGAACCTCACAATGACTTTAAGCGACTTTCTCGTCCTACCCCAAGTTGTGGAACTGCCAGAGCATCCTGCAATAGCAAAAGAAAATGTTCGAGTCAGAAGCCCAGAACACAACTTGAGTTCTTTCTCCGCAGCGCCACTGCAAAACAGGTTTGTCCTCTTCCTCACCAGTCCTTGGTTCTTTGGCGGCAAAAAAAAGGGGAAAGCTAACAAGTGCATAGGGTCTGACCCATGACCTTGATTGGGCTACACCTCACTTGGTAGAAACTCACCCAGCCGAAACAGATGAAAAAAGTTTTGAATTTCTGTCTTTCCTGGATTCCTCACAAGTGCTACATGCATTATAAGAATAAGAAAGTGTAAAGGCCGAGATCTATTCGCATGATACTATCTGACTGGATTGATACTTCAAAGGTTGCAGACCAGCGGCTCTGTTTGTTTCGCAGCTTTCATGGACATCGATGGGTCTGATGCAAAGGCCTGCCAAAATTGTCGATGATTTTGTCTTTCAACTGTGGCAGCTGTGGAGCTCGCCCATGCGCCCAGCTGGTCCAGCAGTACATGATTTGTGTTCACAGAGGTGACACGCCGAATTTATATTCCAAATACTAGTAGGCCACATCTGATATATGCCTGGAAAGGCTGCAAATCGGAATCTTTGGGTCCAACCATTAGCCATTGGCGGGAAAGCGAAGTCGACTATTTCTCCGATCGCAGAACTCTGCTGCCTTCATTGCATTTTGCACCGCCAGTAGAAGCGTACGCAGTGGTCGAAGGGCAACATCTTCGTCCACTGCAGACTGGTTTAAACCTGTCCGACATGGACTGGTGATGTGGAGATGCCCAGCCAAGGGACAGTCATGAGATTCCATGATCATCAGATCATCAGATCATCGTAGCTTAAGGTGTGCGCATTCGTACAGCCGCCGAAGGCTTTCCTCCAACTCCTCAAATGAAAAAACATGAAAATAACTATATATATATATAATGACTTGCATGAGATTCATTCGATTTCGTACACGAAGTCACGATGACAACTGCATGATTCTGTAGCTCGTCAGAAAAGTCAAGTTTAATTCGAAGCCGTCTCCTGAGCTAAAGAGTTCAACGATGATGTCACTGCAAGGGGCACCTCAGAACACATCGGAACTTGGAACGTGCACCGCCCAGAAAGCGAAACGTCGGAAACGCCGTATGCCACTGTCGCTTCCCAGAGCTGGGCGAAGTACGTTAAGTGCATCCAAACCTTGGTGACAGCTGTGATTCTTTCACATGGCCATGTTGGGAATGTGTTTGTTCATGTTTGTTCCATTCTTTTTCATTGCCATTCCGGAAGCAAACTGGGAGATCATTGAGATATATTGAGATCTTGAGACAAGAAATCTATAGAAATCGTGCGAAATCTTGATACTACTTCTTGGCCATAGATGTTGGCTAGTGGCTAGTGCGCATCAGCTTGAGGGCTTCCTTGGCCTTGCGCATGAAGCCAGCAGTGAAGTGATTGCAAATGCATCTGAACGATTTCTTCAACTTTAGAGCTCTTGAAGAAGATAGACGAGCTGTTTTCATCTGTTTTCTAACTTTTGTGTAGTCCTTGCAACGCCTTGACACGTTCTTCGTTCGCATTTTTTGGGGCTCTGGATCCAACAGCTCACGCGCTACTCTGTGCACTTCAGCACTCACAATGTGATGGATCACCTCAAATGTGCTCAGTAGATCTCAGTATCATTCGGTACTGTTCGTGGAGCAAATCCAATCAGCATATTTTCTGAAGCACATGGCCCTTCCCCAGATCTCAGAAATACCTTGAGTGCCACACCGGCACATTCTTCGCCGAATACCAGAGCTTGTGGTTGTCAGCCTGAAGTGAACCCCCGGAGCAGCTCAAGTAGTGTCTGTTTAAAATGATCCTCTCCTTTGCCTCTCTGATGCTTTAAATTTAAATTCAGTGGAGTTTGAAGGCTTTGAAAGACCAGTTCAGATTTCCTTCTACACTCTCTGTGAGATGAAGCAAGGCAAGGAACCTGATCGGTTTCAGAATAACGCTTCACAGCATCGTCGGCATCCTTGCAAACACTATGTGTCCAGCCACGTGCTTTCTGACATTTTCTCTTGAATGCATGATAAAATGTCATAAACATTCCAGAAAAGGCCATGATCATTTTCATCCATTGTGATCCATTGAGTCATCCATTGAGTCATCCATTGAGTCATCCATTGAGTCATCCATTGAGTCCGTCCTTCATCTTCTGGACATGCGCAAACTCAGTGATCGCCTCCAGTTCGCCTCAGCTCAGCGCCATGCGGTGCCATGCTGTGCCATCGCCAAGGCCAAGGTGCCTTCCTCTGACATCCCGTAGGGATTGTGCTGCATCTCCCAGCAGCCCAGCTGAAACCGGATGTTGTTCCTGGTGAGAGAAAATTTGGAGATAGGGATCATAAATTGTGCACATATTGATCATATATGATCATATTGTATAGCGAATTATAGCGATACATTGTGCATCAGTGGAGATTCCGAGTTGTTGCATCAGCTTGGCCACAGCCAGGACGTCCATAGGCGTTCACGCCGCCGCGCATGATTCCGGCCACAAGGCTGGGATACCTTCAGCGGATTCATTGCGGTCATGCCAAAGATCCACAAAAGGTGCTGTGAAAATTGATCTGCCTCATCCAGCAATCGACCATGGGAAAAAAAAAAATGACAAAGGGTTCATGGTTTCCCTCTCTCTCTCTCTCTGTCTTTTTGAAAGTTGTTTGAAGACTAAGTTGCACAATGTCCTGCGAACAGTGCTCGGGCCACTCCTGGCAAGAGCGACCCTGAATGTAGGTCAGAGTCGGAGTGAGCATCTCACTCTTGCGAAGCATCTTATGATAACATCAGACTTGCTCAATGTCATCAGGATGGGACAAGGATGCATGGGTGGCATAGTTACTATAATAATAACTGCTATCAGAGGAAGTAGAGAAGTCGATTCTTGATTTGTGCCACACGGAGCATGCTGATTCAATTTGTCTCAGTCTCGTCAGCAACAGAAAACTTGAGCTCCTGTCTTCCGCGCATAAACTGTGGACAGCCGACTCCAATTGACTTGCCACTTTCAGTCACCCCCAGGAATTTCCATTGTTCCCGCATCATGCTGATCATCCTCTTGTTGAAGACCTTGCAAACCCAAGCTTCGCATGGATTTGCACATATGAATTGAAAGGAACGCAGATTCAAGAAGATCTGAAGCAAAGGTACTCTAGCAAATTCATGCAGATTCAAGACACGTCAAAATGAATGCAAGTAGTCTTCAGTGGTACAGAATCGAATGCACAAATGCATAGCATAGTCCGAGTTGCGAAAGCATTCCCCCACATCAGCATCAAAGGCCCGTGGATGCTATTCTGCCTTTCATGCTCGATCACAACACAAATGGTTTGCCCCAAAATTGAACGCAGGATTGACGATTGTGAGTCATCAACATCCGCTGAATCTTCTGCCCGTTAAGTTTTGTCTTGAGGTGCACCCACTTCGCAACATCTCCAACACCAGAAGAAAGCTCTGCAAACTCTTGTAAGGCAGCCACTCGTTAGACATTCCTTTCCGCAGGGTTCGAAGGTAACCTCAATTGTGAGAGTGCATTCCAAAACTGATTCGCAGCAGTCACCTTAAACATCAGCATCAAGTGGGCAAGTATCAATCAGTCACGCCACTGACAATTGTCAAACGTGCACGGCTGGGACTCAGAAAATGGTCCAACCTCAGCAGTTTGAAGAGCTCGGGTGAATCACACTCACGAAACTTGGAAAATTTGAGAAGTTCACAAGATTACACAAGTGTCAAGATCAGCATTTAAAGCTTCGGACTCAGAATTGATGACCCAATCCTCAACGACCAGCAAGAAAGGTTGCGATGACTTCAGCGTGCCAAACAAGATGAAGGGATGATGTCACTCACGTCACTCCTTCGTCCAAGACACGTAGTCCTCAAGCAATTTCTTTCGGAGCATGTGCTCCCAGGTGGGCATGAGCCCAACCATATTGCGATGATACCTCCAAATCAAAAGTGATTCAAAATTCTATAATACATTATATATACATATATATAATAAATACATATATATATATATATAATATACATATGTCTATAATATAATATATATACACACATACACACATACACACATACATACCATACCATACCATACCATACCATACCATACCATTACATTACATTACATTACATTACATACATACATACATACATACATACATACAATAACATACCATAACATACAATAACATACAATAACATACCATACGATACCATACGATACCATACCATACCATTACATTACATTACATTACATTACATACAGACAGACATACATACATACATCCATACATACATACATACATACATTACATACATAACATAACATAACAAAACATAACGTAACGTAACGTTACATTACATACATACATACATACATATAGAAAATACATATATATATATATATATAATATACATATATATATACACAATATACATATAATATACATATAATATAGATATAATATACATATATATATATATATATACAATATACATATAATATACATATAATCTAGATAGCATATACATATACATATATACATATACGTATATATATATACAAATACGTATATATATATATATATACGTGTATGTAGATATATATATATATACACACCATGATTTACCAAAATAATGAACCTGTTCAGAGCATTTCAGAACAGCCATGAACAGCCCATGCTGCTGAGGGGCAACCACAGACCATCGCTTCGAGGCACTCGTTGTTCGGGCACCTTTACCACAATTACATCCTCACGTTCTTCGCCCTGTGGATAGCGATCGCCTTGGAAATATCAATATGGAATCAGAACAAGATTGGAATCCAAAAAACAAGACGGAAAAGGATTCAGTGGCTGCTTGTGGGAATCAGACGGACGACAGAAACCTAGCTGCTGCCACAGTGCTGAAAAACGCATGTCCATCGCACTTGCTGTATTGCTTGGTGACTTCGGCCAGCACAGCCTTGATAAGTGTGTTGCATGAAGGAGAACGGAAGAGTGGAACTTTCAATGGAACAGTCAGTGGAACACTGGAACAGAATGGAGGAAAACATCAGCAACAAATTCACAAATCAGATACAAATCGGATACAAATCGGATACAAAAATCGGATACAAATCGGATACAAATCGGATATAAGGGCGTGCCATGGCGTGCCATGGCGTGCCACGCGAATCTGAAGCCCAAAGGCAAGGTCTGGCATGGCCATGTCTAGCCTCGTCCCCTGGGCGAAAGGGCGTCCAAGCGAAACAGAAGAGACGGATCTTTGCAGCCTCTTCTCTGACGTCATCAGGCGCCTGACGATTCTGAAAGTGGAACAGGATGGAACAGGATGGAACAGGAACAGGAACAGTGGCTTCAAAGCACTCTGGATATCTCTGGATAGGGAAGATCCAGAAATATCCAGGAGGCTTGCTGATGCATCTGATGCAAAATACCAGGCCTGATCCCAGGCTGCAACAGGCTTCAGGTTCGTCGGAGAGACCCCAAAGCTGTTCACTGCCCCTTTGCAAACAGGTTTCCGATCAGCTTTGGCCGTGTCCTTGTCTGTTGTCTCGCGTGAGTTGAAGAAAATGTCCCGATCGTCTTTGCGGTAGATACAACCCGGAGGGTCGGTATGAGCGTGGAAAGGCGTTCGCGACATCATTTTCCTGAATTGTCTTCCAGTGGAAACTCAAGATCTCACATTTTTGAAATTGACGTCACACACCGAAGTCAAGCAGGCGGAGAGTACCCAGACATGATACTGTGATAATAGGCTGGATCAAACTCTGCACGATCTAAACTTCCAAACTCGTCGTTCTTGCGAGCTCGCAATGAGACGAAAAAACGATATCATTGTGATGCTGCTTTTGACCAAGAAACTTCTTCAAGTACTCAGCTGCTTTGATGCATTCTTCCAGAGTGGTCACCTGCAGAAACACTTCTCATTTTCTGTTTTACTTCCAAACAAGACCGAAGCATATGCCTTTGCGCCAAAAGTCTCTGCAACGAATAGCACATTTGCTGCTTGAGGGATGCCCACACATGTGTAAGGACCGCTCAAGGATAGCTCAGAACTGCACATCAGCTGTGTTTTCAAAAAACCTGAACGTAAAATAGTGCGGCCATGTTACCTGTTGCGCACCTGCAAGTGGGATCAAGTTGAACATTCCATGCAAAGATTGAAGCCAGCAACTGCACAACTCTACATGACCATCACGCGGTGCGCATCCAAGCGACTCTTGGGACAAGTTCCAGATCTTGGGAGCATGTAGCCTATCTCCGATGGAGCAAGTGTTGTTTCCTTGTCAGCTGAGTCGTCAGACGCATGATATCACACCAAGGTAGACCCTCCCCTGAAACTGCCGTGATTCAGAGTTCGATTCCGTTGCCGGAGCCTCCGTGGTTTGAACTGAAACCTGACAAAGCTGAGAAAGAAAAGGCAATAAATGGCAATCATATCGAACGGTATCAGGAAGCGGCGAGACAAGTCTGCCTGAACCTCTGTCGTTGTGACTCCACTCGACATCACTGAAGGTGTCTGCCTTAGCTACAAAAAAAACGAGAGGATAGTTCGATCCAGAGAAGCAGATGAAGCAGAGACAAAATGGTTTCATGCGGTCAAACAATGTCAAACATATTGGTTTGGCGTGGCTTCCTCAGATCTCTACATTAGTCTTAACTTGTCTTAACATGTCTTGGCCAAGCTGCAAGGATTGCAATGGCTTTCCGGCGTCCACCTGGCTGGGGATTGCCTGTGGTACTCCAGTGAGAACGCTCATTTCGGTCTGAATAGAGAGTGGTGCAAAAGCTGACCTGAGAGCAGCCCAGCATTAGGCAATTAGCTTCATTTGTAAATCATGGTAAATCCTTTGTTACATCAATTCTCCTTGGAGCTCATGGGGCACAGTTCAGTCAAGGGACAAGATAGCAAGACACACTGCGGCCATTCACCGCATCGGGACACTTTCGCGATGGCCTATCAGAGTGGCCAGGCGAGGTGTTCATTTATTTCATTTTCAAGCCAGGAGAGGATCCGAAGTCGAGCCAATGGCAGGGCAAGTGCTTTGAGACTGAGGAAGCACCCTCTCAACTGCCTCGCGGCACTTCTCTGGATGCGTTGCCTCAATCACTTGAAGTTGCTGTCCAAGTTTGCATGAACACAGGTCTATTTGCCAAGTCTTCTCTTCTCGAACATAGTGGGCTGTAGGCTGTAGGATATTCAAACAAGAGCTTTTACTTCAGAAAACGAGATTGAGGGTAGTGAGCTCGTTGCCTGTACTGATCCCTTGGAGTTGAAAGCAATGAAAGCATTTCCCCCACTGCAGCCGAGGTCACGCCCTTTCCACGTCCGGCGAATCTTGCTCAAGATCGCGGGAAGTGGTTCCTAGGCAGCCAATGTTACCAAGGTTGCCATCTCCAATAACTTTTTACAAGGCTGGGTGTTCCCAGTACTTCCCTGTCAATTTTAGAGAGCTGTATCGAAGACCTGGGTATCACACCATTGGGTGTGTGCAAACTGTCTCGCAAGCCCATCGTTCAGCGTACATCATCTCGCCATGATTGAGGCATTGCTTGGAGCAATGCATGACAAGCGAATCTTTCCAGTTCAAGTGCCCATTGTTGTCTGATTACGCTTCGTTCAAACATATAAAACTGATATTACAGTATGTGCGAAGACTAAGTCAAACGAGAATTACTGATCTTTTCAGCAGCCAGTGTTTGAGCAATACATGTTCTGTTGCATTGTAAACAGTTAGTTTCTCAGACAATTTTTGGGAGATCCTTTGAAAATTCCTGCAGTTTTGTGACCTGCTTCATTTGAAGATGCAGACGTAGATGCGTCACCACTTTGGGTGAGCAAATGGCTCCAAATGTTCAAGATCTGCAAATTATATCAAATTATATCACCCCACTTCCACAGTAGATCTAAAAAGGAGTGCCGACTCAGCAAAATGAGAGCATTTGTGATGGGCCTGGCTGATCAAACGCTCAAGAAAGTTCGCCTAGCAAAGTCAGTGGCCACAGTGGGGGGGCCACAGTGGGGGGGCCACAGTGGGGGGGCCACAGGTCTAGGGACCATGCCGGATTTCGATCGATTTGGATGTACATTTGAATCATGTCTTAATGCGCCTTCACTCTCACATTCTCAACTGAAGATCCTTCAGGATCAGCCTGGCTTGGATGCAAAAAGAAAGAAACTGCAACCTTGAGGAACTGCCTGATCTTACCTTTTTAGGTTCATACTTAATCTATTTCAGGTTTACTGTGCCAAGGAAAGTGAGCTCAGCTCGAGAATCCAACAGCTGCTAGGGTGTAGTTTGGAGCTCAACGCACGGAGCTGTCTTGATAGGTAGAACAAATAGAGATACCAGGTACCACTTGAAATTCCATATCTCACCATGGAGAAAGACTCACGCAGCCCATTTTGGTGCCCATAGTATCTAACAGATTCTAACAGCAGGTCCAAGACATTGTAGATAAACTGGTAATCTGCCATGCCTGTGCGACCAAAGATTGGAAGTCATCTGATTCTCGGACCTGAACAGCCAGAGAAAAAACCTGCGACCCCGGAGATTGAGCTTTCACATTTCAGCCACGGTCACCAGTGTCTGAATCCAGTCTTGATAGTGGACTGAGATGGACCGAGGAAGAGGCAAAGGTAACTACGGAGCTGAAGGAGGTAGCAACTCCTTGCCAATTCTCCAGCCTTGGAATCGGAATACCAACGAACTTCAAACAAGTCGTGACCAAGTTTCAAACTCTTTGAGTAACAGAAGAATACAAAAAACAGCAGCGCGAGTTCTTGGGATCCGGTCTCTGTGGCAGGAGCAGCCTCAGCGGGACAGTTCTAAAGTGAGACGCCTCATTTACCTGACTTTGCCCTCTTCTGATTTTGGCACATCCACAGTCAATTCATCAGTGTTCTCAGGCTCTCGCAGCATGTGCGATGAGCCGAGCTTGTATGGTACCTTCCAACATTCGATCCAACCTGAGTTCGAAGCTCGGTAGATTTTGCAAATCAAAACGAAAAGTTGAGGCAGAGACTGTGAAAATGTTGAGAGCAGTATGGTCCGCGGCACTTTCAAAGAGCGGTCCGCCAAGGTGGCCTTACTTTAGGATCTTTAGGAAATATGAATCGATGAAAAACATCTTTACGGCAGATTCGAAAAGATTCAAAAGGCATAATAGATCACTTGTGACTGTCACTTGTGACTGAACAATATTGGACATATCTGAACATACTCAACCGACTCTTTGTTCACCTCTTCCACCAAGGCCCCGACTCCATATACATCTGCAAGTTTGACCACGGCATTCTGAAACACCTTAGGGCCAAAGGCATCCCGGGCACTGGAAAAGCGCTTTCTGCCGGCCCTCCAGGATTCAGGCCAAACAGCGTTCACGGTGGCATCGAACAGCTTGGATTGAAGCAGAAGCCAATCCCAACCAAACCTTTCGCCAGAGGTAAGCCAGTTTCAGAGCAAAACACTGATCATCAGTGGATCAGAATCTGAATGAACATCACATCATAGTGATGTCATAGTGCCTTCTGTTCACACGTTTTTGAAACATGGTGAGAGTCTGCTGCATTTCGACATATTTCCACTGGGGGTTCTGCTTGCATTTCACCAGCGGTAAGGTCCCTCGGTCTGGTCTTGGTGGAGTGTAGCCGCAACGCCTCACATCCAGTCACCCAACATCAAGATTCAGAAGCTGCAAATGTCTCAGCTACGGAGATAAGTTACAAGCCAAGTGGAGAATGTGGTACATGATGCTGTCTGTCCTGCACCAATCTCAGGAGCATGCTATAAATGCAATAAATATTAATAAATTCCTATAAACTGTGCCCACATAAATTAATATATATATATACTGTATAAATCTGTATAATACTTCCTGAAACATGACTTCGGAATGCACAATCAGACAAAAATTCAAGCCTTGCCCAGGCGCTGTCAACTTGCTGCTTAAATGTTGCTGAGACATCAGGAGCCTTCCAGAAGCTATGAATGATGTGGTCTGAAGCAGGCTCAAGCCACTACAATGTCCGGACAACGGAAATGCAATGAAATAACTGAAATAACCAGATGAGAAGTCAGGCCACTTTCTGACAACCCTGTTGTCTACCTTCTCTGCCTGTTCAGATGTCGCTGGTGCGCTCTGCTTTGCTTGCCTCAAAATTGGGTTGAACCAAACTCGAAACAACATCACTATCAGTATAGCCTAATTGGCCATTTTAGGCCCCTTGTTCAACAACTAGTGCATCACGGAATCATTATTCTTCTTCTTCTTCTTCTCCTTCTTCTTCTTCTTCTTCTTCTCCTCCTTTGCCTCTTGTTTTGTTGCCTCCTTTGACTGAAAACGCTTCTCTTGTGCTTTCTGGTTGATGCATTCATGAAAATTATACGTAACATATTATAACCGGAGATCAGGGTGCTGGCTTTTTGGTGCGCGCCCTGTCATCGAGCAACACGCAGAGCTGGAGACTAGATGTCAAATACCCCTGCAACTATCCAGTGTCGAAAACAGCAGGAGTGAGTTACAGGTTGGTTTTTGCCCACGCCTTTTGCGCGGTGGCTCTGGATCAATTTGCTTCTTGCCTTTGGTTTCAGTGTGCAGGGGCAGCTGACTGGCATTCATTCGCTAGAGTCCAACTGGCTTCACTCTTTAGCTCGTGACTTTCAGCTTGAGCTGGCGGTGCCTTGCTTTGATTTCAGGAGTGTGCTTTTGGGTCACTCTTTCTCAGCAAGCGAAGTGGAGGCTTCAGACATCAACAGGGCCAAGTGAGCTTTCCCCATGGATGTTGCCTGTCTCAGTTCGGGTAGTGAAAGGTTGAAGAAATCAGCGACATCAAAGGAGTCGTCATGCACTGGGCGGGGGACCTGAGCCATGAGGATAATGAAGCTGGCAAAATCGCAACCACACAGTGCGGCAAAATTGCTAAGCCGCAAACAAATCCAAAGCTGCTGCAAATCTCCTGTCAGATCAACCCAAGCAGTTTGGGAACATAAGCTCCGGGTGTGCCAAAGCTCCGGGTGTGCCAGTGCCTTCATTCCCTGCAGTCTTCTCCGTTTGACTGGCAACGCGGACTCTTGGTCTTGCAGGGACTCCAGCACGGACCTTGGAAACTACCACTAAACAATGCCTACTTCAAGAGGTCCTCTCATTGTTTCATATTGTTTCAGCATCCATCAATATCCTATCATTTCAAACCTAGCAAAACAAGTGTCTCTAGCACTATTGACATAGCAGTTTGCAAGGTTTCAGAGTGGAAGCTGAGACCCTTGGCCCCACTTCGGAGCACAAGTCTTCCGCAACCTCCAAGACCGTGCCAAAGAAAAGCAGCAGGCTCTGAGGCATGGCACACCTTTTTTCAGTGAAGGATTTATAAAGTATGGCACTTTGTAGCTGCCTCATGGAGTCCGGAGCCTTGAGGAGCCGCCAAACAAAACCTCAACTTTTCGCGCTTCCCAACTTCCGCATCTCTAAGGTCTCTAAGTGTTTATTTCTTGATATTTCTTGACTCTAAAGATGTCCACAAATGCTTGCAGTACAGTGTCACTACAGTCTCGCTACGCTGTCACTACAGTGTCACTGCACCGAACAGCATCACAACCGACTCCACCCACTGCGCCATACGGCGCCAAGGCCAAGAAGCGCATCGGGAAGAAGCTGCTGTCCCACCATCCGAACAAAGCTGGACAGCATGGAAGGCCTCGACAAGAAATGCATGGCATGGAAGCACCATACTTTGTTTCTCCAAGAAAAGCTGCACTGAGGTATTCACAAAGCTGCCACAATCAAGCCAGAATCCGCCCAGAATTCTTCGCCTCAAGCTGGTAGTCTCACTACAACTCCATGCGACTCTGATTGAGCCTAGTTACTCCTATACTCCTATTGCTTTTTCATGGCTCCTGCTGAACCCCAACCACTTGCATTGACATGAATTCAGGTGGATGTGCTTGCGAGTGTTCAACACCGGTCATGACAGAGCATCGCATCCGACGACCAGAACCTTGCGGCTTTGGGTTCTGCACTGTCATTCATGCGAACACTTTGACCACTTGCCTTAGTCAAGTCTTGGTTGATTGCTTGTTGGTTCAGCTGGAGCATATTCAACGTCTCAAGCAAAGCAGCATTGCATGAGTTCCAAATCGATTGCTAGGAAAATCACCCGGAAATATAATGTGATATTTTGTTAGTTCCTCTACTGTACAGTATCTCTATGTATCTCTCTTGTTTTTCGCTCTGGGTGCGGCTTCCTGCACGTTCATCTCTTCGCTGCTCAGAGTGAAATTCGCTACTTCAAGGATTCTTCCTGTCGGTGCCAGGCCGAAGATCACCACAGCCGCATTGGGACACGTGACGGACACGTGACAGCCATTGACAGCCTCTGTTTCTGTTGATCCCACCTTGGGCTTCATGAATTTCACGGCCTCCTTCAATTGTTGCACGGGATAGCACCATGTCTACCAGCCTTCAGAACTGTGCCAAGGATTGGCTGCAACGAAATCTCTGACCATCACATCGATCACTTAACTTTCAAACGATTCAAATGCAAATCCATCATGTTTTTCTGCATGTTGTACGACTCTGCACAACTGACATCAGTGGATGTTGCCAACTAGGTGTTATACTCTTGCAGGTTGTCGTCAAATCGCTTAATAGCCCGGCTGAGCTGCTGATGACTTCGGGAGACAGAGTCCTTGAGAGCTCAACCAATATCAGAGGTCCCAGTCAGTGCAAATTGAATGGCATGGAAGCACAGGAGAGAGTGCACCTGCCTTCAGTGCATGGTAGTTGGACAAGTCCCATCGGACGATCTTCACTAGATCCTCCAACACATATATCACATGTTGTGCCTGTCGTCCATCATCTGACATAAGTGCTAAACTGATCTAAACTGCTAATTTCCGGAAACTCCCAAAATGATGATCGCCATTTGTCATCGTTTAGTTAGTCATCTAGCTTCAAATCCTCTAAGCTCCGTGAAAATTCCATGGGAATAAAGCAGTCCTGAATCTCTTTTTCCATAGCCTCAAAGGTCAAATGTCAACACTGTGAAGACCATGGCAACGCTGGCAACGAAAAGAATCCAGCGCCTGTTGCGTCTTCACCAGCTCCTTTTCCACCGCCGGTAGCCATCTGCGGCTAAAGTGCCAAACCTGACGTAGCTACCACTCTGGTACCCCTGAAGCTGAATCTTAGTGACTTAGCGGAGTGAAATTTCAGGCCAGCTTTGAGATTGTTGCATGATGCGCCACAAGCCCGGAAGAGCAATTGCCTTCAGCCTTCGCACCGAATGCATTCCGTCATGTCAAGTACCAACTTGCCACAGCATAGATACCATAGATCGATCTAGCAACAGCTCTTACAAACATAGATGGCTCCTATCGCATCACCTCACATTCATAAAATGTGTCGACAGGTACCTGCAAGTAGACTACAAAGGCTTGAGTTTCTGTGGACTAAGAGTTTACCAGCAGGTGATCCTGACGGGAGAGGCGAAAAGCTGTGCTACTTCAGGCATGTTGGAAGTATGAATTAGATGAACTAGGAAGAACCGCAAAAATTTTCATAAACTGTCTCTACCTGTGGAAACACGGGCGTCGTCTTGTCTGCTTGTTGCCTCTAAGTGAAGCCGTGCAGCTGCATGGAGCATTTGCAGGCCTTTCGTGTGTTTCAACGTAATGTTCTGATGTGTTTTGAATGCTTGGGATTGTGGATAATTGTGGTCTTTTCAGACCTTGCAAACACAAAGACTTCATCCTACTCACTGTATACTGAGTTTCAGTCGAAGGCGGAATTCTCCCAGTGGCGAAGTACGGACAAACTTCAGCAGCTCATCAACCAAAGCACGTGCGTCCATGTCCTTGCCCGTTCACATTCACCACGAAGGCTTCTAAAGTTCTTAAATGTGCAACTGGTCAGACCACGTGTGCAGCTGATATAACTATTTGAAAAATAATATTGTACATCTGTCATCATAGTCCTATATCATGATATGCAAAAGATGTTATGATCAATTATCATCGTATATAACTAAACTTGTATAACATTCTACATATCTATATGTATATATATATATATATATTACATCAGATCTATCATCACATAATAATGTATCTACTATTATTTCATATGTATACTTATATATTTATATATATATATACATGTATGTATATAAATATATACTATATGTATAATATTGTATAATATTGTATAATATGATTTATGGTCGTCCATCCCATCCAAACAAAACGGCAGCCCGAAACCAACGACGCCTCCGAGAGAAGGCCAATGAGGTGCAGCCACCACTTGGCGCCAAGGCGTTCCCAGTGCTGCTCCCGGATCTGCCGCAGACCTCTAGCGGTCTCAGAAGTGAAATTGAGGCCAAGTTATTCTTAAAATGGTGAAATTGTAGTGAACATATGTCCAAAATTGTCCAAAATATGTTCAAATTGAATGTGTGTCGAAATTGAGGTTAAGTTAAAATATGCTTTGGATGAAGTTTGAAGTGTGAAAATATGCCACAAGATGTCAAGATTGAAAATGTTGGATAAATCATGACTCATACCGATACAAAACACCGGCAAGAAATCAGGTATCAGAAACTGATAGTGAAATGTCCTTTGACTTCCATGCCAATCAATATTCCGAAATGCAAACGTGCCTTTCCATTCCAGAAGTTGTCGTTCGCGCAAGCTCACCACCAGCGCCTGCAAGGTTTTTCGGATTTGCCGTCTTTTTCAACGGGAAGTCTGAAACAGAGCACCTTCAGCGGCTGGATCTGAGATTGGAGGGAGACATGCCGTGCCGCCGCTTCCTCCCAAACCTGCGTCTAGTGTGGCGCAAGTCTATCACGAACCAAACAGAAGTTATCTCAGCTGTCGTCATTTGCATCTGAATCCGAGAAAGTCTCTGAAATAAATGGATGTAAACAGTATTAAACACTAATCCCCTGTCTCAAAACAGCTGGTCTGGACATCTTTGGAACATCTCCGACCCCAATTGCAGGAGAGTGACAGTCGCTCTGCCAAGAAGAAGTTCAAGCATCGTGACTACAGTCATCGGAGTTGTCCTGGGATCCAACCAAGACACATCACTATGTCACAGCATGTCACACCATGTCACATCAAGTGAAGAACCCTAACACCCCAAGGACTCCGGCTGGAGAAGGTTCAAACCCATCATCTTCTCCACCAATCCTGATCGAATGACCACTGTCAACTGAAAGCAAACACATCACAAGCTTGCGCAGCCGGACAGCCTTCAATGGCAAGTAACGATGGGTGTTCTTCAAACTGGTCCTAAGCACTTCCCAAAATGCAAAGTTGGTTGCGATCCACTGACATCTGTCTACGACAAGCAAAGGCACGTTGTCACGTTGATCAAAGATGGACGACTATGACGACTTCCAGACTTCAAAGGTGTGGCACCCCGAGCATTTCGGCGATGCAGCTGTGCCAGCTATGCAGCTATGCGTTGACCAAGGCCCAAAGACTGAGGTCGCAGCCAGGAGTTCGCGAACTCGAGCGAGAAGTGCAGACAAAGGTGCCTTTAATCTGCGTTGATTTGTATTTCCCTTGACACTTCAAGGTCTTGTAGTCTTGTCTACTGCTGCGTGCACCATGTTGAGCCGGCTTCGCGCTGTTCTGCATTTCAAAGTCAGAGCAGTCAGATTCGAGACAAGTTGCTGCAAGCTGCAATAGGATGGCTGGACCTGAGATGAATTTGCTCAGCTGAGTTTGTTCTCCAAAGAGATTCGATCTCAGTCACTGGCTGCTCTCCGAGTAGAAAGCACAAGCTGCTGAACTGTGCAAGCCTCAATCTCCAAGCTGGCGCGTGCGCTCCATGCAACTGGACCACGTTAGAACGTTGCGCATGGACGTGCATGGTATACATATATATATATATACATATATATATACATGTGTATATATATATATACATGTATATATATATATACATACATACATATATATATGTATACATATATATATATATATGTATATATATATATATATTATATACATATATATATATATAATATATGCATATATATATAATATACGTATACTGTATACAGTGCTGTACCGAACTTGGGTTGATTCTTGGACATGGCACCCAGAATCTTGCATCTTGCGACACTCTGAGATTGATTGGAGAGAATGAGTTGTGCTGCAAGGAAGCAGCAACACAACATGATGCCTAAAGATTATCCTGGATAACATAGAGTAACACAGTAGATGATAGATCAATTGCTCTGTGCACCCAACTCTTTCGAGCTTCTGCTGCGGTGCGCTTCTTGCCAATGCTGTCCTGTCATGGTTCTCGAGGCTGGAAATCATCAAGCTCTACGCAAAGATTTTTAAATATCTGGATATATCTGGCCCAAGTCTGAAGTGATCAGTTTCCAAGACTTCTCTGCCTTTGAAGCATCAGTTTCACCAGTTCACCCAGAATTTAGGGCAAGGAATCCTCCCAAGGTTTTTCGACATCACAGCACAGCAAAAATCCCAAAACGAGCAAGCTGGACAGCATCTGTAAGCCTCTGTGGACCTGGCCTGCAGAGAATACACATCCTGTGAAAGTTATCATGATCCAACAATCTGTCGCAGTGTGCTGAGCTTTGAACTGGAGCTGCTTGGCTGTCCGGTGAAGTCGGAGCCTCAGACTTGACCAACTGTAAACGCCTCGGAACTGTAAACTCTAAGGTGGGTAGTTAATGTAAATTAATGTAATGAATAGTAATGAATGATGATGATGATGATGATGATGATGATGATGATGATGATGACAATGACGAACGCTGTTGGAGCCCCGAAACCTTCAAGCTTTTGCTCTACTAGCCGCGGGTCCCAGGTCCCAGGCAAGACCATGGGGGAGATGCGGAAGGCAACGTCTGCTGGCCTCTGACCAAATCAGCTTGTTCAAACAGCAAATGTGCAGCGAAAATCACGGGATCAAACAGACTCAAAAAGCATCACGTAGCCGTGACATTGTCATATATATATTCACATATATATATATAGCCAAGGATCAGAAGGGTGCTTGTGATCTTGTCGTTGGTCAGGCCACAAACGCAGAGACCTGGATGCAAAAATCATGACATTCCGAATCGCAAAAGGCATGAGACGTAAAGATCGTAAAGTGTGCAAAGAATAAAGAAAAAATATGAAAAAATGCCATTGAGAATTGCACGGATGAACATTTCCAGTGAAGCATCCAGAGCATCGAGTCGCAGATCATCTGCCTGACAGTGCTTTGGGCTTTGGGCAATGCATAGATCCTCTGGACCTTTCGAGAACGCCTCCTTGGAGAAGTTCGTTGGAGTTGTGCTTCCAAAGCATTCCAGACCTTTGCATGTCTGTCGTGGCTTGGAGTAAATGATGTTGCTACATGTTGCCCTACATGTTGTCAACATCATGTTGCTACACATGACAAGACCCAGGCTGAGCTCACAGAGATCAGAAATCTGCTGAGGTTGAAGATGGAACCTTGACGACAAGAATCGACAAGCGCCAATCGTTTCGTCGCCAGAACTCTGCTTGGGACATGATCAAGTGAGTGCTCAAGTGGTTTTAATTGTCAATGACTAGGCGTTGAATCTCGCAGCTTGAAGGTGATACCGGTGATACCGGTGATACCAAATTATTGCTGAATCTCATATGACAAGATATGACAAGTGCGGAGGCAGAGCAAGAAAAATTTGCACAACATAAAGAAGGTTTGGGTCTCAAACCGACCACTGTTCCCTTGGTTTTGTTCTCCCTTCTTCTTTGTCGAGGCAGCCTCTCCGCAGGTGTCACAAAGGCATGTAGAAACTTGTTTTCTTGGTTGTGTTCGCTACTCTCCCTCGGAACTTCTGTATAATATGACTAAAGCAACATGTTTTTAATTCCGACTGAATTCAGTCTGGAAACCCCTTGTACTGAACCAAGAGCTGCAAGAGGCAGACTAAAACAAATGCTTGTTGCCTATGTCAGTGCTTATGACACAAGTGGCTCGAATCTACGACTGTGCTTTGTGTTTGAGCAAACAGGCCTTGTTGGTTGCCCACATGTCGTAGAGACTGCTTCCACCAATCACTTCACCATCACCTTTTATCACAAGACCAGTCAGGTTCAAACTGCTTCCACTTCTCTCAGGACTCAGGACAACACCATCTGCATCATTGGTTCCATCCTGCACTGCAAATACCAGGCTGACAGGATCTGACAGGAAGCTGCAAAGCCTTAAACTGAATTTGCAGGTTCCTCATTAAGACCAAGCAATGCATAAGCTTCGGCTTGATCTTCACCTGCAACTCGACCGTCGGAGACAAGGTATACACGGCGTCAGCACATTACGTAGCTATAGAATGCTATAGACAGAAATCATAGACATCTACTCAAGGCACAAGCGGATCAAGGGCAACATTATTTATATTTAAATCTTGCAGGTTGTCCTTGCACGCCTTGCCTGGAAACAAAGCTTTCTCTGTGGCATCATCCTGTGGTCTTCTTGTTCAAGCAAGTCCAAGCAAGCTCAAGCACAGACTTGAGCTTGGTGCCCCAGTGGTTCAAGCTGTATTGAAAATCGTGTCTTCTGACATCATAGCAGCAACCGACTCGTTGCAACCCAAATCCTTTTACAAGAAAAATTATGAGGCAATTCATCGCAACTCATCAGTGTCTCCTCCTTCTCTGCAGCATCCTTTTCTGCTTTGGCCTCCCAGTCAGCTGGAAGTTTTCTCAGGCCACAGTAGATTGAGCTGCACAACTGCAATAGCCTTCGCCATCTTGAACAGCGTCATGGCATCAATATCGTCCTTTGCCTCATCCCAGACTTTGATGATCGGATTACGCATCTGCCAACGACGCAGTCAGCCAATTCTGAGGATGTCGCTCTCTCATTCTCATCCTCTTGATGTAAGATGCTTAGCTTCCGAAGCATTTGGAGGGCCTGGAACCAATTCCGCTCTGAAGAGCTTATACTCCACATGTGAAGGCAAAACGTTTTATACATCCAACAGGTGATGGATTTCTTGCGAGTTTGTATGCACAACAGCATGGTTTCTAGACCTCAGGCAAGTCTCAAATAAAGACCTTGAGGCCGGAGCAGCTTTGGGTTTTGGGGCGGCCAGTGTGGGCGAAGAGAAAGTTAGTGCTGTCCAGCCTTGTCTTGCAGTTCCAAATCAACTTTGGTGAGAAGGATTGCAGAGCTGACAATTACAGTACAAGCTGTTACAAGCTCAAATTTGCGCGAGCTGAGATTCATATTCCGCTGAGCTTGTTGCAAGACAGCACAGCCGCACAGCCAAGGCTCCAGCGAAGCCACCAACAAGCCACTTCGGGATTGCCAAGGGCAGAATCTGCCTCACAAAGCAATTCAAGCAGCTCATGGAGCTGTGATGAGCTGTGTGTGTGTGTATGCAGAAGAAAGGACTGGTCACCATCTTGTGAAATCATGTGAAACTTGTGTCTAACGACATGCAGAACATGGGGGCATCTGAATCCTGGAATCCCTGCAACATCCACACCTCCGGGCCCAAAGCCACTTGGATGCCTCGAGCCGTGCACAAAAAGGAAGTGATTGAGTCTATGTCTTCTATGTCTCTGTGCAAGTCTGTCAGTGTGAAAGAGTGTATGGAGTGTGTATGGTTGTAAAGGCAAGGGAACTAATTCTTTGAGGGCCACAGGCTATTCCTGCTACACAATGGTGGTGAAAAGGACAGATTGACTCGATAGCATGGTGCCTCCAGGTTCGTGTGCCGGCGATTGTGGAGTTGAACAAATACCCGCACCAGAGGCCTTGTCAACTCCAAAAATGATGCTGTTCACTTGGCAATTTCATGTTGGCTCGGTCGAATATTTGAAAAAGTGAGGAAAGAACTTCCAAAGCTGAAGCGGAGTGAGTTTGCCAAAGCTGTCGATACCTTGGCAACAGTTCTGACTTTCCTACAGGATCTAGACTGCTCACATTGCACAGCCTTAGAACGGTTTGCGTGGCACTGACACCCTCAAACACGTTCCAAGGTGCAACATTTGAAGGCCATGAAGGAGTGCCTGCAGAACCAAAACATGTTGAAATGAACAAGAAGACACGCTGAAAGTATTGAAATGTGTTCAAAAGTGATGGTAGGTTGTGCATGAAAGTTATCTTCCTATCACAGGTCGACTCAGCCCTAGTTTCGCTGTAGCTTCACAGTGCAAATACTGCGATCCTGCGCGGCCAGCACCACAGGTCCAGCGAGATCTGCGTGCAGCGGAAACCTTGAGGTGAGTCTCTGCACCTTGGACGCTCTTGTTCTGTCCTGTGAACCAAACATGTCCATATCCGCTGCAAAAGGACGCAAAACACATGTCTAGGGAACTGACAAAACCCATGGCAGAGCCTGACTGAGAAATTCTTCAGCTGAGTCACGTGGTTCAAAATACTTCAGAAAACAGGCACTCCACCAAAGCAGTGAGGTGCTGACAAGATAAATTCTGCAACTCAGACATGACCGACGCATCCTGCGCATTCTCGAAAGCCTGGATAAAGTCGAAACAAGTTTTCGAAAGGACCTCTCCATTCTCTCCATTTACCATCATTGATCTAGAATGGTCTAGACATGTCTAGAATCTCTGCAATATCCTGCCTTCAGCCACTGCAGAGCCTCACTACATGTGTGAGAAACACACGGCTTCCAAATTCAAGAGAGCCTGTACTGGTATAGCCAAAAAAACTCAGAAGATAGCGGAAGATTGCAAAAAGGGAGATTGCTTGATTACATGGCAACCAGAATTGAGAGACAGAGGAAGCAAAAAAAACATCGGAAAAAATACAAAAAGACCGCGTCTTGATATAGCGGCTCGCTCTATGACCGAGCTCTGTCTGCAAAGTCGTTGCTGAGACCATGGCCTGCCCTGGTAGAGGGAGCAGCCGAAGCCTCAGCAGTGATGGCTATTCTTGGCTCAAGAAATCCCAGTTGGAACACCTGATCTCTCAGAAGCAGGCACCCTATCTGGTCTGCACACCTCAGCTGAACAAAATTGGGTGAAGGCCGGGATTCATACAGGCAATGACGTTCCCTGGGCGCCCGGCAGATGTTGCAAACGCTCCAACTTCTTGGCATAAATCCTTGCAGGATCAATGGGGTGCAGTGTGTGAAGCAGCAAACGGTAACATTCACGGAAGCAAAACAGCAAACTTAAAGATCTGCTGCCAAATAATACTAATATATACTAATTAACTAATGGATGATGGAGTTCATGGACGGCTCAAAGCCATAGTGTTCTCGACCGTCTTGTCCTGGTATCCAGGCGCATGCTGCCCTGAGACCTGAACAAAATGCGCTTGCAGAAGATCACCAAATTGGGCGGAAACGGCCCTGGAAAATGTCGGAGTTCCACAGCTTCTCCATGTAAAGGATGGCCGGAGCAGAACTGCCGGAAACTTCTTTTTCATTTCACTGGTGGTTGGTGCATGGCTGGTCCCAGCACTCTACAACTTTTGTACAAAGAAGTTTTCTGCGTCTAAGTCACCAAGACCTTCCTGCAATTTCTAGAGCAAAATAAAGTAACTATATAACTTTTGTATATATATATATATACATACGTATATATATATATATACATATATGTTCTTGAAGCAACAGACAGTAAGAAACAAATGTAATGGTTCAGCAAAGGACTTTGTTGCAAGAATGGGCAAGGTGGATTCACATGCCTGACACTCCAGGTATAAGATGTATAAGGCCCGCAAGTCTGTCGTGGCAGGGCACGGCCGTTTTTCTCCACGAAGGAGCTGTGAAAACGCGCGGGGTCTGCAGTGTCGGGACGCTAATGACACAAAGATTGCAAAATGGATCCTTCAGATCAGATAGCATTGATAGCATGGCGGCAAACGCACGAAAGACGCAAGTGCTTCCTTGCTGACACTGGCTTTTGGGCATCATTCAATATCATTCACACCTGCATGTGAAAATGTCTGCGTTGAGCGATGCTTTTCCTGTTTTAGAATAGTTGGTATTGTAATATCCAATGGCATCATGTGGCCAGCAGGAGCAATCCTTTGAATCTTGAATGTGCAGCCGTCTTTCGAGCACAGTGTCATCAGCTTGATAAATTCCTTTCAGTATCTTCAGTTTTTATCTGTTGTGAAGATTGAAATCGTTTGAAAATGAAGGAAAGTGTGCTCAAAAGAATGCCTTTCAATGCTGCATTTAAAGAGTCAAAGTTCGCAAAAGGTTTGCTGAAGTTGCCGCTTCAGGATTCAATCAATCCTGGATGATGAATATGTTTCTTAGCTGCTGCTAGTTCTCGTTGAACGGCTGTACGGCCGAACGACCTAGGCAAACGCCCAGCAACAACATTGCCCCTAGCACTGAAGGTCTACAATGAGTCCACAGCAGTGTCAATGCAGTTCTGACGCTTTGGGGTTATGGCAAGTAGCCACACGCCAAGTTGGCCATGTCTTAGCTGCATGGACCTTGATAGACTCCACAGCATCAAGTTTGGGAGATTGGAAACATTCAAAGCAAGAACTCTTGAACCCGTCTACACAACATCCGGAGACTTTGTGACATGCAACTTGCCAAGAAACAACGGCTATCTCTCAGAAGGCAAGGCAAGTGTCACGTTGAAGGACATGCCCGGGCCTGGGCATCCAACCCATTGGCCTATCCTTTGATCATTTGATGATCATTTGCTATCCGTTGATGTCCTTTGATGTCCTTTATTCCATTGCTCCATTGGTTAAGATTCTACGGCTCCAGCCGTATCCCGATGGAATCGGAACTTGATACCGATATCCTGGCATTTGATCAGCGATAAGTGAATGCAAAATGTTGAGACTGTTGAGACCTCACTGTGTTCTATGTGTTCTATGTGTTCTATGTGTTCTATGTGTTCTTTTCAGGTCCTTGGTACTCCACCGGCATTGTTTGCACAGGTGGATAGCCCGATCTATAATCTGCAGGTAGAACAGCCCCAAGTTCATCCGGAACAGTCACCTCCGCTCGATGCGAAAACATGGCACCAGGTCAACTCTTTTTGAGAGACGTAGAACAAGGTTCAAATTTGTTTTTTGTTTCAAACTATATAAAGATATGTAAAGTGTGTATTGCTGCAGGTCCGATGAAAGAGTGTTCTTCTGGAATTCAGTCGAGCTTTCAAAGCCTGGATCTGCTCACCCCCTGGCGCAGCAGAGAGAATGCCAGCCTCCTGCCGCAAGAACAAAAGCACTCCATCTGGACTAGAAACAGCAGAAACTGCGTGGAACCCTCTCCTGTTGTCTCAATCCATCGTTCAGCATCACCTGCCAGAGTCGAATTTCTGCAAGGTTGGTGTAATTGCTGACTGCATCATATCCGGTTCTTTCCAGTGGCCCAAAGTCCCCCCAGACCCAAAGTATAAACTTGAGAACGGAATGAATAATTCTGACATGAATTGGCCAAACAATTGGCATAGCGTTCTTGTCACAAATGGGCCTATGCAGTGGAACCCTTGTCGCACCTTGAGGAAGGTGTCATAGTCAGCAGCAGCTGTGAGGCTCGTGAGGAAAGAGTCCAAGTCCTCCTCAGAAATCCGACACACTGATACCCAAAAGAAATTCACCCAGCTTTGCAACCCACAGGAGTTGCAAGGCTTCTAGGGTTTCAGATGTTTTGAGATGTTTTGAGTGGCTTTCGTCCATGATGCACCAGCCCCAGACCCAGGGATTGAGACACAACAAGCACTGCTCTTGGGAATCATACAGTTGGAAATGTTGGGAAAGACACCTTCCTGATTTTTCTGTTTGCAGCTAGGTCACAGCGCTTTCTCCAAGGGTTTCCCTTACTTCGTGTAAGTGCTGCATGGTAGACTGAAAGCTCTCCTTGGCCGAATCGCATAGCCGCATAGTGATGCATATCTCCACCAGATTCTGCAGGTCTGGGCAAATACGAGCCATCTGAAATGTTTGCATATCATTGCAGCATAGCTTCCCTGGTCATCCCAATTTCTGACAGAGTCTTCCTTGGGCAGCCAAGAGGCCAAGAGGTGGAAAAAAAAGAAGAAATCCTGCCGCTTGAATGCAAAGCTGAAAAATGGCATTGGAGGAATAGGCAGACTTTCAGTTCCATCAAAGTCTGACTCCTCATCTAACCATTCTCCTGTTTCAGCATGTTTCAGCTCACATGCAAAGCAATTCATAATTGCCAAGCAAAATCCAGTTTTGCAAAACACAGTTACAACGACGAGCTGCTCCAGTTGCGACTCAAAAATGTTGGTGTATTCTTGGTGCCCTCAGTGACAGAGAAAACACAGCAATCATACGTATAGCAATTACCGTATTTCTTGAATGTGTGTGTGTGTGTAAAGTCAAGCAAATTCCTATAGCCTTGTAGACTTTAGATGAGGATTTGCTTTTCCTGCGGCTATTCCTATGGGACCTATTACGGTCTTTCGAGCGCAAGGTCGCAGGAGCCACTCTGCGGCAAGAGAAGCGCCTCTGAGAATCCAACGCAACGTCCAAAGCCTGAGAGTGGAACGTGCTGCGCAGGAGGGGCACAGATAGATACAGATACATGCGGATACAAATGCTCTGAATGCTCAATAGTCAAAACTTATCCACAGCCAAGAGGCAAAGGATGGGAGCCATCCGGCCAAAGCGCCAGAAAATCACCGGCGTGTTCGGCCGCGAATTCTTGCAGAAGGTGTCGGAAATTGCCTCAGGCAATGAATGATAGAGCAAATTGGGGCGCAAGGACTTCAAGGACCATTCAAAGAAATGGGCTGTTGATGGCCATTCAAAGAAATGGGCCGTTGCAGTTCCATTGTGTCGATTCATGTCGGGAAGCAATCTTCCAGACCATCACGAAGCGGCTCCAGGCTGGAAGTGATGAGCCAGTCCTGCAAGTGATCGCCATACATCAAGATATATTGAGTCATTAAGTCAAATTAAGTCATATTGAATTGCTCTAAAGCGCTGCAAGACAGTTCGAACATGTTCAAACATGTTCAAACATGTTCAAAGGTGTCCAAATGATACATTCTTATCATTCTTGCAACGTGACAAAGGCGCAGCAGGCGCCCGAGACCTCGTGTTCCTTCTGCCGCAATCTTGGTGACAGCATGTCAGCTTCCCAGGCCAGATCCTGAGCGTGACCATAGCGTGACCATTGGAATATCGAAAGTCCGAAAATAGGGTAACCGACGGTAACCGATTTCATCCCTTGGTATAGAATACATCTTCCTCATCACGGTCTCCTCCATTGGACAACCCCAGACTGCCCCGCATGAAAACTACCTTGCAGCTAAGCGACAGAGGTTGCCATTTGGACGAAGTATCTCACTGATGACCGGCGATGACCGGTATGGAGTGGGCGTAATTTGCTCAAGAAAATGTGTTGGGAAGAAATCTACAAGCACTAGGAAGTAGCACTGACACTTGAAGCCCGTTCCACACTTTTGTACTGAGCCAAGCTGTTGCATCAGGATCAACGAGCTCGCATCAATTTCATGGCCACGTGCTGGGCCGACAATTGCTAACTGTGTCAGAAGTAGTTCTCTTATGCAGAATTCTCGTGTATCTATACCTACCAATAAATAGCAATGGCTTCTTTTTCACTCAGGGTATCATATAAAATCATACAATAATACATGTGTATATATATATATACATATGTATATATATACTGCCGGCAGATGACTTAGGCCCAAGAGGGCCCAATGACATAAGAAGAACTATATGAAAGTGGCCTAAGTCATGTAGTCTTTACAACACGCAGTTCACCGAACACCCGGAAGA
>Ga0126342_10001311_pt1 | contig 34355 bp, 36 predicted proteins | sample Cyp1metagenome_FD_92528 | JGI IMG/M metagenome (GOLD analysis project Ga0126342, IMG submission 92528) | Coral microbial communities from Lord Howe Island, Old Settlement Bay, Australia - Cyphastrea 1 metagenome | ecosystem: Host-associated > Invertebrates > Cnidaria > Coral ...
TATATATAATATATTTTATGTAAAAGAATATGTGACATATATATATAATATGTATATATATAATATTTGAATAATATGTATACTATACAAAAATAAATAATATACAATATATATATATAATTATATATATATATATTAATATTATTATTATTACGTATATACACATAGCTACATATAATATTATATAATATTATATATCCATATTATAGCAACCGCAAAAAGGTTGAAACGTGTTTCCAGTTTCCAGGATGTTATCGGTGACGTTTCCCGAAAAAATATCCGGGTCTCTGAACGGTTTCCATCACACCCCGATCTCTGGCCATCTACAGCTGGCAGAATACTGATACCCTCTGGTTATGACTAACATAGCCATGGTATAGATGGCCCATTTATAGATGGTTTACCTGGGTTTACCTATTACAAATGATGATTTTCCATGGCTATGTTAAATAACCAGATGGTAAACCGTTGGATGGAATGGGCCTATGCGGTTTGACACAGCTCATGTTTGGGAAATTTTGGGAACCACTTTAGATCTTTCGTTTGGCAAATTTGGACCGGATGACCTCCTCTCGGGAATAGCGGAGAACCACAATTACTTTACAAAACAGAAATCATGAAGTGTGCGCTTGCACAAGTTCCCCATGCTCCATGGTGCTGGAATATTTACCAACATTTGGGCCATTGTTGAGGTAAATGTTGGTAAATATTCCAGCACCATGGAGCATATGGGCCTGATTCCCCAAATCTGAGCCAACCCCCCCAATGACCACCTTGGCCCGGCGTTGTGAGTATCGGGCCTGGGTCGCAAATAGATGGTGAGCAAAGGATGTAGGACGTCTCAAAGGTTTCACCCCCAAATGGTTCACTTGGACTCCAGGTTTTCAGTTGCAAATGAATGCTAATTCTCCTGCATACGCAGCAAAACGGAGCAATCCAGAATCAGAATCACCTGCACACCTCGCTAGATTTGAGAAGGACAAGAATCCAGCCGTGAATGTCACCTGTCACAACGCGTCCCAGTCCCCTGTGCCAAAGTATTAAAAAAAAACAAGGCATCCCTTGCCCAGCCAGTGCATCCTGCCGCCTGGCCTGTATGTAAGGCATCTGGAAAAATGACAACTGTCCAGCCGAGGAGAAGTTCCCAGACATGGAAAAGTCGTAGGTCATGGAATAGTGGACCCGTTGCAAGTCGTCCTGACGTGCAGAAGACGTGTGAAACTGGAACCAGAACTGGCTGGTCAATGGTATTCACCAGCCATGCGAAGGAAAGAAAACCCACTATCCTAGGGGTAGGGGTACCAACGGGTAATAATGATGATTATGAAAACCACAAAGTATATCCGAGTATCGGTTTTGTATGGGACCCACAGTTATATATATACAGTTTTCTCATCAATACTTCCGGTATAATATAGTACAATATTAGCATCAATATGCTGTTGATATATATGTTGACGATGTTGTGATATTCTTTTGTTCCACCACCATTCCCATAGGATCCATGAATTTATAATTATATGGTAACATTTACCATCAATATACCCCACATGTTAACATAATACCATACATGGATCCTATGGGATTCTAAAACCATCATACCAACATCGATCAGAAGTCATGGTTGATCCCCATCTCCGGAGCTCCCGACCGCAGATCCGGTGAACCAGACCATTCGACCAACCAAACGGCTCCTGTATCAACACAGCAGAGGAATCCGATCTCCCAAATGTCTTCGCAACTTCATTGTGCACCCAACGAACACGCTCAGGAAAGGGCAGTGGCAAATCCAAGTCCTGCGGGAAAGGATTGCAAGGGCACGGCATGTATCAAACATGGATCACGTTAAGCAAAACTGGTAAACATAGAAACATCATGAGACATCCAAAGCGTTCTTTCGAACGTTGAAATCTAAGAAAGGGAAACCTCTTAACTCATGCTGATTCTGCGGAAGATCATCCAAGTGGGTAAAATGTGTTGTTCACCAGTTGGCTTAGCTGCCTTATTTAAGCAGTGGGCTACCCGAACAACATCGAATAACCATTACATATTATAGCATATCATAACTGGTTGGTGGTTTCAACCCCTCTGAAAAATATGCTCGTCAGTTGGGATTATTATTCCCAATATATGGAAAGTCATAAAAGTGTTCCAAACCACCATCCAGAATATTTATATATATATATGGATATATATATATGGAGGTTTCCTGAAATAGGGGTACCCCCAAAAATCATCTATCTTAATGGGATTTTCCACTCTGAACCATCGAAAAACCAGGCGGCTGGAACTCCACCAACCAGGCCTGAAACGTTAAGCAATGGGCCAGCAATGGCAGCCTGGGTCTGGCTTGCCGCAAGACCAAGCAGATCCAAAGGGGCCTCAAATGCTGCCACAAGGCAAGTCCGTTGCATCTGGAACCACCCAAGATGTGTGTACCATCCCCAAAAATTCGGGCAATTCAAGCTGGGCACGGTCAGAAATCACGGGCAACATCCGGATGTGCCTCTTGAGATAGGTGCAAATCATCAAAAAATTGAGGAGTGGCTCTGTAACTGACCAGAAAAGATGTTGCAGAAAACGATGTGGAGACATTGAATCATTGGCGACTAGCTTTGACCCAGAGCTGGGCTTGGCATGGTGCAATGAATTGGGGATATGTCCCAAAAAGATGTCCTTGTTGGAGGAATACGGTAAGTGAACCACCTTCATTTCCATACTCGTCAAACTCACATAGACCCCATGCGTGAGTCTGGTTTCTCCATGTTCTGCGGATGTTCACTTGGCCTTCATGTCAATCTGATTCTTCTCTCCCCGGTTGTGGGTGATGTCCTTTATCATAATTTTTCTACAATGAATCTATAATATCTATAATATATGTACAGTAGTACTTGGAATTATCATTAAATCCGGGACGCGCCTATTGTATAATCAACTCAGGCTTAGTCAATTTGAAAGTGCCTTGACCATCCTTTTACCGCATTCCAAGACTTGGTTTAAGGGACAGTTTGCAAAAAACAACAAGTCACATTTGATGCTTAAAAAAACATGGTTTCTGGCCCTTGAACCAAACCATTGATCATCACTAAATTATTAATTTCCGCGTCTGGTGATATCAGCTGGTAAACTCCCGATGTTCAGTGATCAACGCACGGTTTGAGATCCATCCCCGTTCTATCGGCTATATTTGCCATACATCTCCATGTCAGGATGTATTTACACGTATTTACACCATTACATATTATAGCATATTATATTATATATATAACCATTACATATTATAGCATATCATAACTGGTTGGTGGTTGACCTACCCCTCTGAAAAATATTGGCCAGTTGGGATGATGACATTCATTTCCACCACGTGAAAGACCATGTTTTGAGGGTTACCCTCTGGTCAGTAATAAAATATGGCAATGGAAAATCCACCATTTCCAGATGTTTTTTTCCCGCGCTATACCCTCTGGTAAACATACAAAAAGCTATTGAAAATGGCCATAGAAATAGTGGATTTAAACCCATTAAAAATGGTGATGTTCAATAGTTTTTTGCATGTTTACCAGGGGGTAAACCATTAAAAATGGGGATCTTCCAGTCACGTTTCATCGCCATTCGCCCAGAAACCCACCGCAGATCAAGACATCGCTGGCCAAACGCAGCACCCAGCGCGATAGCGCTTGCAGCACCAGGTCCCAAGTCACCAAGGACCAGTCACAGCAGTAACCGTCGATCAGCTCCAACGGCCTGACCCCAAAAATTTGGTGTGGAAAAGTGATGGGAAAAGTGATGTATCTGGGTCAATTATAATATTCCACTAACCTGAATAGTTCGGCCATTTGGGGATGATTCCCCTAACATAAACCATGATTCCAGTGAGGGAGAACAGTGAGGTCGTTATAATTTACACAGATGTATCGTAACTATTTGAGCAGGATTTGACTTTTCGATCTTTTGGGGGGTGAAGTTACGGTTACGATGTGTATGGTTTTTTTTTCACATAGCTATAGCTGGGGTAATTTAGTTCACCCATGTTCACCCCGAAGTTGAGTTGGAAAGGAAAACCATTCCTACAAGTGAGGGTTTCAAAAAAAAAACGCCATTTGCCATCTAGTGCGATTGTTGTTCATCACGTTTTATGGAGAACACACAAAGATGTTCGTGATCGATCAATATAATTATATGGAGAAGCTGAACTTTATGGAACTGAAACTGGATATCTTGAAATCCAGAACCACGCGCTAAAGATGCATGCACGGGCTGTTGTCAGCCACTTGTTTGAAAAGAGACTTAGAGAAACATACTACCTTTTGTCATACATAGACTGAAAGAAAAGTTCTTTACTACCTGAATAGGTCATGAACACACAAAATAATAAAAAAGAAGACTGCCTATGCCTAGTACTCCAATCACATCTTGTTCAACATGAATCGAAACCATCACGGAGCTCCCCTTTTTGGTCCCCGGTGCTCCTGAGTTCTGCTACTTCCTCCAGATATGGTTCCACAAGATCCCGCAGTTCATTGGAGCGTGGCATGTTGTACCCTCCCAGGGGTGCAGCATAGATGGTCATGGCAAGTGCGGGGAAACGCCACAACCTCACAGATAAAAAAAAAACGCGCTTCGTGGCACTCTGATGAAATGGGCTTCATATTGGTTTGTTGAATGGGGGCCTAACCACCATAATCTATATATGGAGGTTTTAACTCATCCAACTAAAGCATCTGACATCTGCGGGATTGTGGTTGGTCAAGACTGCAAAGCCTCCCAAAAACAAAAGGACCGACAAATCAAATGGTCACCGTTTTTGAGAGTGCTGCTTCAACTGAGCAATGACTATTTGAATGAGATGTTATAAACAAAACCAACAATGGGAAAGATCAGCAAACCATGTCCATACACATCATAAAGCTTCATAGGGACTGGTAGATTCCAGCCTATTCCACTGGACTCTCCAACATCTGCCTGCATTGCACATTCACAGTTCAAGCAGCAAAAGCCCGGCCACAAACTCAGTGACATACCACACAGGCATAGCGAACAATGCCACCTGCCAGACTGCGTGAGAAAGAATGACCAAGGAGTAGTGACTGCCAAATCGTAGCGACCGCAGTAATCAAACATGGAAAATATCAGAAACTCCCCCACTGATCCCCATTGAGTTTTAAGGATGATCTTTTCCCAGCCATAAACCTCAATTCATACGGTGATTTCCCCCATATGTTTCCTCTATGATTTTCCCATCTTTTTCCTGGGGCATTTCCCGCCTCCATGGCTCTTCCACGCACAACGGGCCTTGGACCCAGCTGCAAATGGCCCTGGGCCACGCCCATGGCCACCTGGCTTGGAAATCTGTGACATGATTATATATATATTATGATGTTATGGATTTGTATGTTTTTTTAATGTATTATGATGTTATGGATTTGTATGTTTTTGTAATGGATTTTATGATAATTTTATGATTATTTCATGATGACTTTATGTATTTTTATGGGACATGTGGCCATGATTCAACTATTTAAGCATCAAGAATGGTGCTTTGAGTTTGAGGGGAGTTGAGTATATATCTGCATATTGTGATGATGGTTACACCATATTTTGGAGGATGAACATCCGCTAGACCATCCACTTACAAGCTATTTTGGGGTGAACAAAAGGGTCTCAGGCTTTTGACCCAGTCCGCCAAATGGGGGCGCCCCCATGGGGCGCCTGCTTCTCCACTGTTTGGCGGAAGTGTGCCCCCAGCGATAACGCATGCCAGAGGTTCTGGCGAGCATTCTTGTACCTGAGCTGCAAGTTGCCCCGTTGCCCCTTGCAACATCACACCATCACACCATTCTCTTAATCCCATCACCCTAATATGAAGCACCCCATAAATGGTCCCAATTATGTGGAAATCCAATACTAAACCATGGTTTATCATGGTTTCTAAGGGAGTGTTTAATATGTTTAATATTAGAGGGGAAGGGATTACAAGTAGTGAAATTAAGTTAAAACGCATGATCAAAGATGATCAAAGCTTCCTTACTCCTGCCATCATAATGCTTCCATCGAAGAGTATCCAATGCAAACCACACATACCACGGGAGGATCATGGTGAGTTGAATATTCATAGGAACCTTAACCTCTTTGACATACGGGGGGTTCCATAAATGGGGGATCCCAATAGCTGGTTGGTTTAAAATGTAAAAACTCTATTCAAATGGATGATTTATGATTTAGGGGTACCCCCAAGTCAGGAAACCTCCATATCTTAACATACAAATCCTGCATTCCTTACGATTGATACATCATATCTGGTCTTGTCTGAAAGTTGGGTACCACAAATCAAACGCTTGATCAGTAGTCTCCCCATTGAAATGTGTCATTTTTGAGCACCTTCACGTTTGTATTTAAATAGAATACACTTTCTCGAACTATCCATGTTCAACGTCGATTTCCCCGTATGTGTGAATAGATAGGACATTGATCATCACCATTAAAGATCATAAATAAACTTAGCGAACATCAATCACCTAGGAACCCATGTTTCTTTTTTTAAAATCATCATTAAAATCAGCTCTATATCCCCATACATCCCCATGTTTTTTTGGTGAAATCCCCAAGTTCCATCATTTTTTGCTGGTGAAATCCCCATTTCCGCTGGGCCACTCGGCCGGAAACTCCTCCGCCATGCCCCGCCAGGGCCCGAAGCTGCCGCTGACCTCGCGGCCCACCCTGGCGCTTTATGGCGATTTTCATGGCAGAAAATTCAGCAACCTACAGGATGGGGCCCCCCAGTTATAAGTTGGTTTATAAGTGACTTAACTATGGTTTATGGTAGATATAACTATAGTTCATGGGGATTATAATGGTTTATAACTGGGCTAACTATGGTTTATGGGAAATATAAGTATAGTATGGGGCTCATAAATGTAAAATCTTATAAAATCTTATAAACTAGGGGGCCTCACGATTTCATGTGTGACATGGATCTGGCTGTAATCATTCATACTCATTCACCAACCTGAAAATAGGTAAATCACTGATTAGATCAGGCCAGTTGGTCATTAGTTAGATTATTAGATTCATTTATTTAGTGATTCATCTATTTATAATCTATTAATGATTCACCTAACTGGAATGATCCTAACTGGTTGGTCATTAGATTACCCGAATCCCAGTTAGATCATTCCAGTGACGGTCATAGGTCCTCCGGTGATGTCCGTCGTGAAATTGCTAACGAATCATCCCATTGCTAAAATGATGCCCATTTTTCTAAGCCTCCATTGGGGATGTGTTTTTTTTGGGTGGGATTTACCACATAAACAAAAAAACTAAGATAGTTACCCTCTGGTTATTTAACATAGCCATGGAAAATCCCTCATAAATGGAGGTTTTAATGGGAAAATCATCTATAAATGGGCCATTTTCCATGGCTATGTTAAATAACCAGAGGGTAATAAGAAAAGAGGAAGTGCAGTAAAACTTAGAGCTGCAAGTAGTTGTATCTTGGAACATCCTTCGTTGCCCTTCGATGGCCGCCGCACCGGTACCCTGCCTCAGTAGGTTCACATCGATGTCCAGCGACAGGATGCCCCAGGTCTCCCGGTCCAAAAAGTCCATCTCGCGACAACGGCCTAACATACCTGACCGAGACGGGGCGACCGAAAGACAGGACTAGTCATGAACAGTCATGCAGGATGGGGCCCCCAAGATAGCTAAGTTGGTTTACAAGTGGCTTAACAATGGTTTATGGTAAATATAACTATAGTTAATGGGGATTATAATGGTTTATAAACCAACTTATAACTGGGGGGCCCCATCCTGTGCAGATGACTCACTTTTTCTTGATCTTATCATGTTCAAACACACGCCTTCATGATCCTTCATGATCCTTCATGATCAAATGTGGTCCGCCATTGTGAAATACAGAAAGGGACGACCTCTTATTTGTGGTTGACTATCGGAATATATATTCAATCAGGATCCTATGATATGTGTACCAGGGCAAATTTCTTATCTCCAAAGGTGGTGTATAGATCTCCAAGATCGAGGGTGAAGACAACAGGAAACCCAAGAGCATGGCTCTTCAACAATGGTTCCCCCCTGTTGACCTTCCGAAAGCATCTGAAAGTGATCAAGTTGCAGTGATGAGTGATGCTGTGCTTTCCCAAAACTCTGAGTTAAATGCTTTTCCTCAAAAATCTTCCTAAGTTTTTCCGACATGAACACCAACAGGGAGCCAGCTCCCGGTTTCCCCATGGGGAACCCCATGGGGAACCCCATGGGGAACCCCCCGGAGACTGCTCACCAGGGCGCTGGAAGCCTTCATCAAATCCTGCCGGGCCTTCGAAAGCAACTCCACCTGCTCCGCCGCGGCGCTGGGGAGGACTGGAAATTCATGGGCATCTTACCGTGGGAACTCTGAGAGATGTTGAGTTGAGATTTTGTGTGTTGAATCATTATGTGATTAAATATACTTACATAATATATTATCTTATGGTAACTCATATTCATTAAACAGATTTCTTATGCTCTGCTTGATCATGTTTGAAAATAGTAATTAGTGTTTAATGATATCATACTAAGACCATCAACTGCCCTTAAGGTTCATCTGGATTCAATTTCACCGTCCTGATTCTATGAGACACCCAGACGTCCTGATCAAGGAGCGATTTTCCGAATTCCAGAGGACAAATAGCATCAAATAGCAATGAACAACTGGTTGGTGGTTGACCTACCCCTCTGAAAAATATGAAAGTCAGTTGGGATTATGATTCCCAATGTATGGAAATTCATAAAATTCCATGGTTCCAAACCACCAACCAGATTTAAACTGGATAAATTAGTATAATTTCAGTTGGGACTATTATTCCCAATATATGGAAAAACAAAAAATGATCCCAACCACTAACCAGGAACAATGGGGTTCCCCTGGATTTTGTTCATCGCGATATGTGAGTTTCTGAACCAAGCACAAGAACATTGCAGAACCACATTCGGTGTGACATGCGGAATCAAGGTATGCTCCTTTCTTCAAATGCATGCCGCATCACTTTCAAGGCTGAGATTCTGATACAAACGGTCCTTTTAGCGTCCCTTAATGATATTGTGATGAGATCTCAAAATATAAATTATATATAAAGAATTTAGATCATAGTTCAAAAAAAGGATCCAGTCTCTAAAAGAGGATTTATTTGAAAGGCCCTGTTTTTGTGGGTCACTGGAGAGTCAAGGTATATATATATATAGTATATTTATAAAAGATTATAAAAGTACATGGCTACTTCAGGAGTCCTTAAAAGTTGTCCCTGTCCAAGCCACAGTCTCCTTTCCGTCGGTCTCGTTGGAGAAGTTTGACGTCAGCTGCTCTGCTTTGGCATAAGATTCCCCGGCGCGAATGTATAGGGCAACCACGTAGCCCAGGTAGCAAAAGTCGCGCTTCCAACGTATGAAGTCCTGGCAGGACTTCGAACATGATACGAAGTTGTCAAAGACAAGGCACAGCAGAAACTAGGCTATGGATCAATATACCTATACATACCATTTTTTGGGGAATGATCATCCATTTACCAGCTATTTTGATGTTCACCAGGAGTACAAGGTTTTGACCCATCCCCACTACAAGCCAAAGGAACCTCCAACCATCAGAAGTGAATGAAGCGATGCAAACTGCCAACTTAAAATCTACGTTCAACATATTCAACGTTACTGTCCCAAACAACCACAAACAACTTAGAAACAACATTAACAAGCCAAATCCAAAGCAATCCACAGCTTTCATTCCTTGAAAACCCATGGGTCGTCCTCCTTCTTCCAACTGGAATGATCATTGGCTAAGCTCAGCAGATGGTATGGATGGAATCCCCCGTTGGTCTCATTGGCCAACACGCCACGACTGGTGTCCACCGAAGCGCCACAACCACCAGGTGCACTGGCCACTGGGTCCACTTCGCTAGATGCTGAGGACATCCTGGAGCCAACCAACATCTTCACCTCGCTGGGTCGTGGGTTCATTGGATGGCTTCAACCAGGAAATTGGCCAGGATTGGGCAGGCATCTAGAAGCGAATCTGGTCGGAAAGTAAAGTTAGACACTGGAATAAAACGAATGGACATATCTAGCAAAGCAAACTGCACTTTCCTTCAACTACCCTAATCATCCCAACACATCATGTTAAGATACACTCCCCTTTCCGAATATCAGACAGGTTTATCATGTTACCTACTAAAATGGCAAACAATGGTAATGAATTGGGTGCAGTTCCGCCACGTTTCTCCATGTTTAGACCAAAGCATTGCCAAAAATATCATGTGGTTGGGAAACTCAATTAGTAGCTCCAACTGGAATATGGATATCCTTAGCTTCGGACTGCTCCCTCCATTCACCACTGGATAGTAATATTTTGGTAATAACACATATCATTCATGGACAATTCTCATTTTATAAATGATATGCCGATATGCCCCTTAAAACCTCCATTTACTTCAGGGATTTTCCTTTACTATGTTTGATTACCAGAGGCTATATGTTGCTAAATATCATGCCGACAAACTATCATCAATATGTCAAATAATATCATAATATTTAGCATAAATATCATGATCATTTATAAATACATATCACATATCATAATATCATGACAATATGTCATACACACCATTTTTCATGGCTCCGAACTGCTCCTTTCACCGGATACAAAAACCATGGGCCAAGTGACCCACTGCTGCGCCGGCAGCTTCCAGCGCTTCACCAGGCTCCGCGCCCGTTTCGCCAGCGCTGGCGAAACGCCCCCAGGCCGCGTCAGCACCTGGCCACGGAAGGCGGTCCATTCGTCGGAGGCCCCGCAGGTGGCGAAATCCGCCGCCACGACGAAGGGCAGGCTGAGGCAGAAAAACATGGCGACCTGGGGCCACTTTGTGAAGCGATTCAAACTGAAGAACCTGATGTATATGTATATATATATTATATATTATATATATATATTGTTTTTTTCTTTTTATAGACATATAGTTTTAACAAATCATATAATATCATTCATATAATATATATATAGTTGACTTACAAAAAAAGATTGGATCGGAGTCTTGAAATGATTTTGAAATGAACATTAGCATCAAGAATGTTGAGAACCAAGCAGTCACAGTTGCACTACTACCATTTCACAATCGGATGTGGGTTGTGGGTCAACATTTTCCAACTGCTGTAGGAGTCTCAGTTACCCAGTTTTGACTCAAACCCACCTGGCATCATGGTGCTGCACCATCCACCCATGTGTTGCATTGCATCCAGGCCCTTGAGTGGTCACATTTGCTCAGTCTCAGTGAATCCATAGGCATCCAGATGCATAAATGGCATCATTCACCATGGCACAAACCCTGGAACTCAGACGGCCACTCTTGAGTCTTCCAAAGAATGTCTTGCTGATGCCTTGGGGTCAAAACTTGATGACGTCTGATGATAGCCATCTTTGCAGATTCATGGCTTCCATTTGAGACCTTTCAGGATACTCCAACCTATCTGGGTCTCAATGTCTTCAGGAGAACTAGGAGAACCAGCACCACAACCTGCAACCAAAAAGGCTTCTGGCGGACACTGCAGGTATCACCAATTCCAACAGGCCTGAAACATGATGAAATCCCACCATATCCCACACATCTAAGCAGGTTTGTAAGGGATTTCCATGGTAGCATCCAGACCACGCAGCAAACATCCAACAGAAAAAGTTCTTTCAACTCCATTGCCTCACACTTCCCAGGATTATGTGCCTACACAAACGGTACCTACACACCGTTACACACCAATCGCGGCGACATGTGGTGGTTCCCAATTTCTGTCTGACGTATCCAAGAATTCAGGGGGGTTCTTTAAAAAAAACACCAAACTTGCTTGTTTCAAGTGGTTGTACATCCACATATGGACACAGCCATGTTCCATCGTGGTATCCAACACATCCACTGCAAAGCGCATCTCCTTGAGCTTCTTTCTGTAGAAGAAGTCATCTGCCCAAATCGGCCTCCAGCAGTTGAGGGGAACCCAGGGAAGGTGGTCCAGTTATCCTCAACTTTGCGATGAAATCTCGGTGTTGTTCGACAGCTAAAAATCCTCGCCAAACTTAGATGCGGCCACAAGGTTCATGTTCAGCTGAAATCCCATCCATCCAATATCAAATACATTCAAATACGGGCCCCGAAATGAATAGATGCAATACAAGACCAGTTTTTTTTAGGCATTAGGAAGGGATTATATATATATACATATATGCCCACCCTTTATGTCATCTGATATGTGAGTTTGTCTCAAAATAGCGTAGCCCATAATCAGATGGTGAATTTTATCATGGTTCCCCATTAAACATAGTCATTTTCCCTATTACCCTCTGGTAATTTAACATAGCTATTGAAAATCACCTTTTTTACTGGGAAAACTCACTATAAATGGCCATGTTCAATAGCTATGTTAAATTACCAGAGGGTAGCCATTTGGAGTTTTCTATCCACCCAACAAGCAAACACAGCCTGTTGGACATCCAACCCCAAGCTTCAGGCCTGTTGGACTCAGTAGTGGGCGTATTCTTGGGCGCTCTGGCCAGATTGACCTTGATCCTGGGCTCCAGAGATGTCCAGTCCCAGGACCCAAATCTCAAAACTCAAACGTTGCCCTCTGGTAAACTAACATAGCGAACTGGAAAATCACCATCTTTAGTAGGTAAATCAACTATAAAGGTGCCATTTTCAATAGCTTTTTGTATGTTTACCAGACCCTCTGTAAATATTACATATCTATGGAAAATGGATGAAAATGGCCCATTCGTTCGATGTTTAATTTACCCAAAAACAGTGATTTAGATTGATTTAGCAACTAAAAAATGGTAAGTTGCCAAAGATCCCAGCATCCTTTGTTATCCCATCCTTTGTTCTCCCCATGATATTTCCCTGAGGCGCCCTTACACACGGCCATAAAGCTCGGCGTGGTGCATGTTGTCAATGGCATCCTGCGTTTTTGTTTGGAGATGCCATTGCTTGGCCTTGCTGCTGACACAGATATTTGGATATACACTATACGCGTGTGTATATACATATATTCACATTATATATATAAATACCTACACACACGCACAGTATACACATAATCATACATATACACAGTATACGCAACTGTTCATGTATATAGGCACTGTGTAGACATAGTATATACTTATATACTTATAATTACTTACTTATACATATTCGAAATGCACAGCAGAATGTACCCGGGTACCTCGTGTCTTGATTCCTGGATTGTCCAATCATATTGGTGGACTGTTGAAGTAGGAGGGAGTGTCCAAAAAGGCGTGGCAGTTTTAGCATAATCACACACAAATAGACATATATTGACCAACAGGGATTAGATACCAATGCCGAAGGCATGCTTCAACATGAAGGATACATGGGGATGGGTCAATACCTATAGATACATTTTTAGTGGGTTATTCACATCCATTTTAACCCAGCTATTTTGATGTGAACAAAAAAGGGGTACTATTGGTTTTGACCCATCCCCACAGGGACCCCCTGTCCTTGATGGAGTAGACATGGCTAGACAAGGCTTGGAAGCCAGCCAGGGTATATTCCGCATCCGCAAACGTCCCCTGTGTACTGTAGGATCTGTAGGGCTACCTTGTGTTTGTAGAGGATTTTCCGATTTTGGCACAGCCCATGTCCTACAGTTTTGCAGCTTTGAACATAGTTTTTGGTCAACTGACTTGTGGTTGCCGCTTAAATGCTCAATAGCTATACTGGTTGGTGGTTTCAACCCTTCTGGAAAATATTAGTCCGTTGGGAATATTATTCCCAACATATGGAAAGTCATAAGATTCATGTTCCAAATCACCAACCAGTACATGTATTTGCACCATGTGAAAGACCATGTTTTGAGGGTTACCCTCTGGTCAGTAATCAAATATGGCAATGGAAAATCCACCATTATCAGATGTTTTTTTCCCATATGGTTCCATTAAAACATCCATGGTTTTATAGATTTTCCCACCATTTAAAGATGATTTTCCCATGTCCCAATGGCCATTGGGATCTCCATGGGGTGTCCATGGGGTATCCTAACCCAGCAGGTGCTTCATAGCTCTCCTGAGCATCATCCAACTCCATGAACTCCACGAATCCGAAACCCCTGTGCCTCGAATCTACCCAGCAAGCTGGGGACCGGTGACCGACCGGTGCGGACCGGGAACATACCCACATGACCCTCGACCCGGCCTGGTAAACATACAAAAACCTATTGAAAATCACCATTTATAGTGGATTTTCCCATGAAACATGGTGGATCTTTCCATAGTTATGTTAGTATGTTTACCAGGCCGGGTAGCATTTAAGGTATCGAACAAAAAAAGTTGCAGTGAAAAATTGATTTCAATTGGCTGCGCAACCTCATCTTTGGAGCTATAATAAAGGATGACTACATGATGGATAGTTTTCTGTGAGGCCAGTTGAAACCACAATGAACTGCCCAAAGAATTGACCCACTTTTTCAGGGACGAGGCGATTTTTACATCTTGCACGTTGCTATTCATCATTTGGGTGTGTCTGAAAATGGGGTATACCATGGTATACCCCCCAAAAACTCATGACTTGAATCGGGAAAAAGATGAAACATGATGAAACCAATGGGATTTTGAGTTCTATTTTTTCTCCGCAATTTTCAGACCCATTGGGAGACTTGGTGCAATTTCTCAGCATGCAATGGTGTCCCACCTCAGAGTTATGTAATCACGTTCTTCAAGATTTAGCTTTGTCCAAATCTGAAAACACACGGTTTTTTTATGGCCACTTTGCAGCAGGGAAAATCAGTTGATGTTCAAAACCGGTAGGATTTCGTGGTATACCCTCTGGCACTTGCACATAAGCTATGGAAAATGATGGAAAATGGCCCGTTTACACATTGCCAAACATGATAATTATCGATAGCTATTATGTTCAATTATCAAAGCCCATATGATATATGCTCCGTGGTGCTGGACTATTTACCAAGATTTGGGCAATTGTTGGGGTCAATGAGTTGGTTTTTTTCTCCAGCACCACGGAGCATATGGGCCCCCCTGCATCCAGCTGAAGCTTCTGGGTCTCCGCACTTGCCTGTTTTCAAGTCCAAGGGGATCTCGACCTTGCGGGTGACGGAATTGTCTGTCGAAATGACCCTGAAATGACCCCAAAATCAACCGCCAACACGGCCCATAAAAGAACAACATATCGCCAGTCCCCAAGAAACCATGGTCTAGTGGATGTACACATATTTGGGACCACGGTTCATGGGGTCATGATGTATCTTCACAATATCCCAGAAAACTAATCCCAGTTTATACTTCGGCACCCAAGTGGCCGTCTTCAACTCTCCAAAGCGCACGAAGGCTTCTTCTAGGACTTTCCGATCCACCTGCACAGACGCAGGAGTGACACGACTTTGGTGAAGCGAACATCGTGGAACGAACAACGATTCGTGCCATTGAAAGCACAGAAAAACATGGAACACGTGGTTTTTTAAACAACCATGCGCAATCCAAATGAGGTTTCAACATGTTTCAACCAACCAACTGTGAGGTTGACAACCAAAAACATGTATCTGTGGTTTAAGCAACATAGATTGGGAACTTGGTTTCGCCAAGAACGGCTGCAGATCTTTGGTCAGCTCCAAGCAGGCGGTAGCAACCACCCTGCCCTTGCGAATCCAGCGAATCCAGGAGACCATCTAATCAGTCTATCTTGTCATGGTATAGATTCCACTGTCGTGGTATGACCAAACACCTATCTAATCAGACATGGCTAGCTTGGAAATCCTTCTAGATGGAGGATTGTAGCTGGGAAACTCATGGAATTTATCAACTATGAATGGGAGATTTTCCAGCAAGACATCGTCATGATTGCCGGAGGGTAATCATATTTCTCTATATCAAGATCAATTGCTGCCTTTTTATGCCACTGAATCTTGCACACAACCCTGGTCTTGGACAGTGGAGTCATTGAAAATTAAAATATCACAAGTCACTGACCGGGCTGGAGATGTAATCAACATCCAAACTTCCAGAGAAACGCAGTAGCATCAAACATACCCTCTGGTAAACATACAAAAAACTATGAAAAGATCCACCCTTTTATAGCTGTGTAAATCCACTAGAAATATGGAAAATCACATTTTTTCATGGGTAAATCCACTATTTCAATGGCCATGTTCAATAGCTTTTTGTATGTTTACCAGGCCGGGTATCCAGGAATGACGACTGGTTTCCCACGAAACGTTTTGACGTTTTGGCATTTGGATCCACTGGCGATAGCTATGTTTTGCACGTTTTCTATTAATGTCCCAAGTTTCAGACAAACAAAAAAACATCATAATTACATGTATATAATTGATATATATATATATAATTAATTAATATAATTATATATATATGCACATACTTATATACATACTGTACAATATAATATATATATATGTAGATAGATATTATATTGTTGGATATATATAGGTTAAATTGTTGGTTATATATGGGTTATATTGTTGGTTATATTGAGTCATATCCCAATTCCATCTATCCGATCCCTATAAAATACCCCATAAAATATGTCCATAAAATCGTTGGTCTCAAAGGCCGCACCTGCTCATCAAGGCCGCCAACGTAAACGGTCCGCTTCAAGATGTTGGCACCTCATCCCACATGTTTCAGATATAAACTGGATGTGACATGTTATGATGATGTCAAAAATAACAAGAAGAAGAAGAAGAATGGTAAAAATGATATTGTCCAATGGAACATATCCGTGTAGACTTTATGAGTACCATCGTCTATTGCCACAAGCCATGATCTATACTATACAGGTTGTCTGAGGTTGCTATGAGACCCAGTAAAGACTGAGAACACCGAAATGTTGGCACAAACAAACCCATCGCCACCCCTCATGGTTTTCGATAGTTTTCGGGCACAGTTCTTTCCCCCAGTTGAAAGAACATGAGAAAACTGGGGTTAAAGATATAAGTAAAATACTGAACTTTAGATTTGTTGGTTGGTTGGTTGGTTGGTTCAAAGTCCAAAGAACAAACTTCACAGAAATCCACCCACGCCACAAGGACTTCATGATATCTGATGCTCCCCACTCGCCATGCCACGCTGGGCCGCGGCCCCAAGCACCGCTTTTCAGGCGTCGCTCTGCTCTGAGCCAAACAGCCAAACAGGCACTGCTGTCCTTGGTCCTTGCTTGCCAAAGTATCCAAAGTGATTAGTTTTTCGATTGATCAGATAAGTTCAGCATGAAATCGATGAAATTGCCAAAGTAATTCCCATACCCTCTGGTAAGCATACAAAAAAGCTATTGAAAATGGTCATTTATAGTGATTTTTCCCATTAAAAATGGTGATTTTCCATAGTTTTTTGTATTACCAGAGGGTAAATTCCCCACAAATTCCCATGAATTTCATGGCCGCATTGATCCGCTTGGATTTTCACAAAGTTGATCCACTGGAGGCTTGGTCTATTGCCAGTCGATAATCCCTGGGAGGCGCCGCAGTTTCTGGGGCCAACCATGGGGTGTCCTCCGTGTGGCGTGCATCTGTACAGTCCAGCTGAATCACCATGGCAGGCTGTGGCATTCATCGCCACGGTGAGTCAAAAGAAGCATGAAAGCTCCGCAATGGATGGGTCAACCAAACCTGTTGCATCAAGTGTCTGTGAGTTCTTGCAACTCAAGTGGCTTAACTAAGTTTGAAACATTTTTCGCAACAGCCTTATCTGCTTAGTTTCAACACATCATTGAACCATTTGTATCATAGCTTCAGCACACTTCCCCACACTTCAACCGGTGCCTCAGGTGACCGCAATCCACTTCACCTGGGATTCCAATCTTCGGATGGGTCAACACCTATTCTACCTTGATGTACTAGAATTTGGGGGGATGAACATCCATGTTTTAGAATTTTAACCAGTTTAACCTCTTCTGGTTTTATTTTAACCAGGGTGAAGTGACTGCAATTCGCCAGGCACATTCCTGAAAAGATCAAATACCTCGCAACTCCAACATAGTCTATCTGACCAGAGCTCAATTTCTTTGGTTTCAAGTCTAACCAGATCTCGCCAGATGAGTTACTCTCCTTCCGACACGTCCACCCGCATGTGCTCCACCAATTCGTCTCGCGCCATCCTCTTGGTGCGGCAGCTCGCATAGGCCATGGAGATCAAAAGCGTGCACAGCAGAACGCCTCCGATGTCATGGTGACACAAAGAAAAAACACGTTGAATGCACGCTGGAACGTGCTGGTCTCTGCCAAAGAAGGCCATGTTCCAAGGCTTATATGATAGTTTGTTTATTTGAAACATGTGGACATCAATAGTTAACGCCTGACTCCACTACTCCTGAATGGCAAAAAGGATCAGGGTTCGGCATCATCAGCTGCCATTGGACAGACTAAGACTAAGACATTATCAGCTGATCCTTGGTTGTCACTTCCAAAAAGTGCCACTAAAATGACTCAGCTGCCCCTGCCTGCTGCCAGTTTTCCAAGATGCCTCAGCTACCCGTTGGAGGTACGTAATACTCGGGAGAAAATCGAGGTGGAACAGTGGGAATACCACATCTCATTTTTTTTCAGGGAACAGTGGAATACCCATGAAAATGATGATTGAATGGAATAAATCACGGGGATACATGATACCCTCTGGTAAACTAACATAGCCATGGAAAATGACCATTTATAGTGGATTTTCCCATTAAAAATGGTGATTTTCCATAGTTATGTTAAATTACCAGAGGGTATAATGGTTTATAAATCTATAACTAACCAACTAATTGATGAATCCGTGCCCCCCAAGAAATGAAACACCCCCCAAAAAAAAAACATGGTGGATGTTTTTGGAACTTCCACATTTTGTGAGACCAGCTCGTTCATGTGGGTGTTTGTGTTTAAGCCTAGGGGAATGGGATGCCAAGAACGCCGTAGTCCAAGGATCTCCTGCCAGCCTGCAGCTGTCCAGCGCGGGTGTCCGGGGAAGCTTTCCATACCGATGGTATCCAGGCCCTGACGAGGCCATGGACGCCATGGACACCGACCCTGCTTGGTGGTTGGCATGTGAGGATTTTGCGAAAGATTTCCCATTCTTTGAGGGATAAATTGAAATAGTGACATAGTGAAGTCTCTATCTATCTATCTAACTATCTATCTATCTATCCATCTATCTATCTATCTATCCATCTATCTATCTAAGTATCCATCTATCCCTCTATCTATCTATCTATCCATCCATCCATTCATCCATCCATCCATCCATCCATCCACCCACCCATCCATCCATCCATCCATCCATCCATCTATCCCATCTATCTATCTCATTTATCTCATTTATCTCATTTATCTCATGTATCTCGTTTATCTCGTTTATTTCGTTTATTTCGTTTATCTCGTCTATCTATCCCCATCTATCCCCATCTATCCCCATCTATCCCCATCTATCCCCATCTATCCCCATCTATCCCCATCTATCCCCATCTATCCCCATCTATCCCCATCGATCCATCCATCCATCCATCCATCCATTCATGTGTAGTAAACTATATATTATTAATCTGTATATACATATATATATATGGGCAAATTATAAGAATTCACTAACCTGAAATAAGGCCATGTTGGGATGATTCCTCTTATAAATCATGATTCCAGTGAGGTTGCAGAGAGGTTGTTCTGATTTACCCATATATATATACATATACACATAATATCACATAATTATCTCAAATCAACGAAGCACATCTGCCCAAAACCCACGGTCCAAAACCACCATCTATTTTGAACTATGATGTCGAATCTAAAGGATACATAAATCTGATGAACCTTATATGCCTTATGACCCCACTGACACCACAAAACCAGCGAGAGAAAACATTACAAGCTTCTGAACTAACGCAGTTGAATTCTACAATGGATAATCATAACTGAATAGTCCGGAACATTCTCCAGATAATGAAAAATGATGAAATGTGTCCAGCGAAAACATCCAGTTGAATTCAAATTCATCGCAGACTTGACTCGTCAGTTGACAAGCAGCTCATGTGTCAAAAAAAACAAAGATCATCAACTATTTATTGACACAATCACTATTTATTGATCAACCATTTATTTATGACTCATATCCAATATCATGTCATGAACTATTTATTGGCCTTTTTGTCACGGAACAAATAAATTGCAGGTGACCAGGTGACACCACTCAACTTCTCGCATCAATCCCGATGGTACCCGTTTGGTTCTCATCAAAAACGTGGAAATCACTCACAAAATCATACGGGCAATCATAGCGGTCATAGCTTATGACCTCATGTTTGATGCTCCCAGTTCTTCATGGTGATAGTAACATGATGTTATTAAAACCATCATACATCTTCCCATTTCTGGATTGGGATGGGGGTTTGACCAACGGTTTTATCAGGAACTACGATACTGGTATGATTCAAAATGGCATCCCGATGTAATGTCTGTAAAAAACATGTTAATAAAGTTTTTAAAATAAACAATATCTTAGATTCATATCTACTAAATCTACTAAAACAGAAATTCACATAGAATGATTATCCAATACCATAACATACCATAACTATATCCTCCTCTTTCCGGGTTTTAACCCATTTCCATCACCGCGCCCTCGCCTCTGTACTGCTCGCGGGCTCAGCGACTCCCATCCTGCCCTGCGGCTGATAGCGCGATTTCAAACAACCAATCATTGGGATTCTGATCATTCTCTGTATATATATATACCATATCAGAATCCCAAGTATTGTATCAGGTCTTGTTGTTCACGATATATATATATGTATATATATATAACCCCTAAACACATTGCTCTTTTGCTGCCCAGTCAAATTATGAATGGTAGCAAGGTTGACCCAGGGTGGTTGCGAATGGGTGGTTGAAACAACTCATCTGAGACATAGATCACTGATATTTGGACATCTTATAAGAAATGATGAACAAAAAATATAAACCCATTATACCCATTTGTAGTCTATATTTGATTAATCATTGTTATCACCAGTAATAGTAATCACCATTAATCATTACTCATCACTATTGTGGATGAATTGCATTAAGTAGACCCATTAAACCCATTTAAATCATCATTCATATCTATGAGTCAAACACCTGGCACACTAGGTACCCTAGGTGCCCTGAAGCTGCTGGTTGATGTATGTTGAAATTCCCCATCATATAATAATAAGAAGAATAATACCATCTGGTAATTTAACATAGCTATTGAAAATGGTGATTTATAGATGATTTACCTATTGGATCTTTCCATGGCTATGTTAGTCATAACCAGAGGATAATAATACTATAATCATAATGTGTTCTGATCCATCCCATCAACAATAACAAAGCTATCTTCCGACCAGCATTTTCAAATGCTGACATGAACCACGAAAACATGGGTCATTACTCGTTGTCCAAGAAAACACATAAAAGGAGAAAAAAAACGCAACTGGGCACCCTTGCGGTTTCGGTTTCAGGGATGTGGTTCTCAAGGTTGAGGTCATGTTTTGCGTCATGACGGAGTGAAGAAAAGGATGACTGAGGACCCCAGAACAAAAAAAAGTTCTCACTTTTTGATGACTAGGCAGTACCATGGTCCTAAAATAAAAATAAACAGGGCTGAACTCGACTCAACCATTGCCTGGTCAAAGTCGAAGGAAACCACAAACCTTTCCAGAAACATGCCACCCAGAATCCACAACTCCTCAGGCGATTTCGACATTTGTGCTGCCATCTCGATGGCAATGACTGGCAATGATACAATGATCACACATGTTCATTGTGTGATATGACGTGTCAATTTCCTATCTATCATCCCCTTTTCAACCATGGTTGATTCCTAGTCACAAACTGGATTGATCCTTAAAAGTCAGTATATGATGATCATATGATGATGTATCTTTGGTATATATAGTAGCTGGGATACAAATGATAAAACCACCACACCTACAGTCCGGCAGTGTATATGTTCATTTTATAATTCTATATGTACTATATGGTTGAGTCTGTATCAATATAACATCCCCTGCTATTCTAAGATAGTTTTGGGAAATCACCATTATTTGCTGGCAAATCGGTAAATCATCAAACGACTAAATCGCCATGACTTCCGTAGCTGTAACAAATTGCCAAAGCTTCTTTTTCATCTGGCAAATCCTGAACATATCTCAAATCCCCTAAGAAATCCCGCCAATCCCCAAACCAAATCCCCAAAAATCCATAAACAAAATCTGAGATTCCCTAAAAAATCCCAAAAAGATCCCTAAAGTCCGAAGTGGATGGTTTATAAATGTTTATAAGGTATATCCCGTTCACACTTCGTCGCAGTTCTCCAGCATTTCTCCAGGCAGCTGGAGCATCGACATCTTCTTCTTCGCCCGCGGGGTCCAGTGGAATCTCCAAGATCCCGCCCTCAAATCAGGGAATATTACAGTAAAATACAATGGAAAATACCATGCAAAAATGTATGAAACGTGAGGTTTTTAAGAGATTTTGAACTGGAAATTTTATGAACTACAGGAAAATTTAAACTATAGGAAAATTTGAACTATAGGAAAATTTGAACTATAGGAACATCTCCGGGATACTATAAGAAACATATGGAAAATTGAGCAACAAAAGCGACAATCAGGTTGGAGAATACAGTAGAAACCCGGCCACGAAGTCATTGGGGTTCAGGCACACATGACTTCGGTGGGTGAACCCACCCCGAAATATGATCATGTGATAAAGAAATTCCAAAAATAATTCCAGGTTGGATGGAAAAAAAACATATGTTTCTATAATTGTCTATAATATAACACCTCAAAAACACATTACACAAAAATAAAACCGGATTTGCTCCCAAGAATATCCCACTGTTGACAAGTCGTCCACACTTTCGCAACGTGGCTTCCCCCATTGGCTTCATGGGAATCATGGGATGTTGATTTCATGAGTACAAGCCAGTGCTATAAAAATGGCCATCCATGTCTTTGGTTTATCTATGGTTAATCCATATTTCTAATCAATCAAAAGATCTAAAATATTGATACAAAAATAGAAAAATATCAACCACTATAGTAACAACCGTCAACCACTATTAACAACTCTTAGCAACCACCATCTTTGTGGTCCTCAAACATCAGACTTGCTGATAGTTATATCCCAATAAAGTCCTATTAAATCACAATGATTCACATTAAAATTCCATTATGGCTGTGAAAATTGCTATGTGGAACCACTAGTAGCAATCATTAATCACTATAAAGTGATGTCGCTTTATTGACTAGTCAAATCCCACTGTTTTTGGATGTGATTATAATAATTAAGCATAATCATTCACCAAAAAGTATACCCTCCGGTAATCAAACATGGCAATTGAAACTACACCATACTAGGACTTTCAATTGCAAAACTCTGGCTACCAGAGGATAACCCTGATGAACAATAGCAACTTAACATAACTTAACAACTATTTTTCGCTATTTATGAACCATAAACAACCTGAAAAATCTCATGTTCCATGACACCAGAGGCTAACCTTTCTTTCTGCCCAGGGTCCATGGGGACAACCAACTGAAGCCGCCGAACGTTGGAAGAATCGGAGCCGGCCTTGTCGCACTCCTCCTTGCCTGGGGATGGGGATAATCAGTGTAGTTCTAGTCAGAATCATTGAAGGATCAGTTGTACCAAAAAAAACAAAAAGTGATTTGAGAGGCAACAAAAACATAGATCTGGTTGGTGGTGCAATAACCATCTTGAAAAATCATGGAGTTCGTCAAATGGGAGTATGACATTCCCAATATGATGGGAATGTCATAAAATTCCATGGTTCCAAACCACCAACCAGGGATCGCCGTCATCCCATCATCTGATCCCGATCTGGGCATCGATGGTGTAGGAAGCCGTACTAAACAACAATCCCACAACAACGTCGTTGGTCGCATGGCACACATCAAAATGCATTTCGTGGGTTCTTTGTAAATTTGTGGTTGACTCTTCATCTATCATCCAAAAATTAGGACTTTCCGGATCTATCATCCAAAAATTAGGACTTTCCGGAAATCTTTTCCAGGCATGAAGAATCTGGAAAATCCTATGGGAAAATCCCCAGATGTTTGGTGATTTCCCATGATTTCCCTAGACCTCCATGATCCATTGGGGGAATTCCCAGCCACCGGCAGCGGGCCAACGCTGGGCCAACGAGGCGCGACTCTTCACTTTGCCATTTTCAATGACTGTGATGTATCTCAGTGACAAGTGGCGTCACAAGACACAAGTATACCAACGCTCCAAGGAGATAGAAAAGTCAAGTCCAACTAAAGAGTGATAAAATTAAGTTTCTATATGCTTCTATTTATTTGGATCTATTTTGGGGTCACTAAGATCATGTACATCTATTTTCAGATTTGTTTTGGGACAGTTTACTAACAAAAAAGCCCGAAGTAAGAAGTTTGTTTGCCAACAATGGTGGGACACAGGGACACAATCCAAAAATGCTGGAAAGAAAACGCTGGAGTCAATAGGCTTAGCACATATTACAAGATACAAGTATTACATGTACAGTACTTTTATTATAGGAACTGCAGGGACCATCGAAAGAAACTCCATGTTTTGTCGCTATCCACTTACGGTAGACTGGGAAAAATAGCAAGGTCGTCTGGAGAATGAGATCCTGACTTGCCAAGACATGGGTTATAAAGACGGCTTTGTCTGAACATAGTGTACCCATCTGTAAAACCACAGGATTTGGTATATGTTTCCATATTAATAGCATTTAATAGCCATATTACATTGTCATTTTGTCATTTTCCATATGAATGGCCATTTTGCGGGTGTCCCCATTTTCAGAGCCACATGAACGGCCAAGGCCAGGGCACTTGCACACTGTGCCATCGGGCCGGGTGTGAATTTCTTCTGCCACTTGCTCGGTTTGGACGCCCTTGCGCAAGTGTCCAATACCTGGTGACGTGGGACCCCACGGACATCAGTGAAGCCCCATGAAACCGCGATGTAGTCTATCATTTTGTGCGGCTATCTAAATCTAGATCATGTACATATTAGTGCATATAATATGTGTATATAATATGTATATTTACATAGTAATATGATTATATATGTATAAAAGCATGTCATCAAATTGGGATTTCAATGGATTTCATATGATTTCATGGGATGTTCAATCTACGCTGGCATGATCTTGCGAGGGCATATATCCCCAAAGTATCCTGGTGGCTGGCTTCCAAGTCCTTACCCCAGCAATTCAATTCTCCAAACAGGCATCCAAAAACCACAAATTCCGTGTTTGTTGGGGGATACTTCATGTTAGGGGTGAAGGATTATGTGTATATATATATATTATTATGTATATATATATACATATATTATATTATATTATATTATATTATATTAGATTATATTATATTATATTATATTATATTATATTATATATTATATTATATTATATTATATTATATATTATATTATATTATATTAGATTATATTATATTATATTATATATATACATAGTAAATCGCTCTGCCACTTTAGATTTCTCCAATCAGGACCGCTATCATGGCCAATCATGGCGAATCAGGGCCAATCATGGCCACGGGTTTAGTCATACAGCGGCAACACACAAAAAGAAACTCTAACAGGTGGCAAAAGACAGGTTAGTGCTTTTCAATGAAAATATTCAAAGAAGTACCTCGATTCTTGTGGGAGCTTAACCTATCCATCCTTACCCAATATTCAGAGATTGGCCCCTCATTTTAGCGTCAAATAGCTACTAAACATCGCCCAGGTACCCAAATCTCCGAAGAGTGACTTCGCTTCCTTCCCTTCTTTGCCTCCTTTGCCTTCGCCACCAATGGGACTAAAGCCCGGCAGCAAACCCAGTGGCCCAGCGGCGCCAAAAGGGCTGCCTTGCTCCTCCAGTGGTGCCAGCAGGTCTGGCAGATCTATAGGGAACGGAAAGCCAGCAGACAGATCTGGCAGAAGTCCTGCCGTCCAGGACAGAGAGAACGTCTCCTTAATTCATGTGGTAATACACCAATAAACCTACCATTGGGGATGGTTTACTGTTGGGTTTACCACATCTTAATTAATTTCAAAATATTGAACATAGCCACGGAAAATCACCATTTTTTATAGGTAAACCATCTATAAATGGGCCATCTATACCATGGCTATGTTAAATAACCAGAGGGTATATCAAATATATGCAAATATCTCGAATACATTAATGTATCAGAGAATGTGTATCAGACTAGAACCATCGAAAAAAAAATGCAAAAACAACTCGGTTCCAAGATTTCCAGTGAACCAGCTTCCAACATTGCTCAGTCCCCATTCGGAGATCCTATGTTTACTTTTTGGTACTTGGTGGTTTACGGTCAACATTCTTTGGACTTATTGGTGATTAGATAGATTTAGATAGTAAATCATAGTAAATCCATGTAAATCCAGTTTTTCGGTATGGTTAAACCATGTTAAGCCTTTGATTTTGAGAAAATGGGGATGTAATTCTTATTTGGCTCTACCTCATGAGTCCTCCAAGTCCCCCGAAGGGCAGCGGCATGGGCATCGAACCTCGACCCTCCACGTCCAGGTTGTTGGGCTGAATGGCCAACAAGCATGCCTCACCTCGGTTGAAAGAGTCAGTTTATATCTTATTTTTTTGAAAAATAAACAAACAAATCAGAAACAACTGGGATGTTTCTCAAATATGACTTCTGATTGGGATTACTGATCCACTCAAAAATTGGGATGGTCCTGAAATCTTTACAGAAGATCAATGAATCTTTGCAACATGCAGGGATGGGGATATCGCACCTCAGAAGTTTGCCCCTCAGGGCCCCAAATCCATCCAAAACCCACTGGGTTATGTCGTCAGAAGCCTCCCTGAGACTGAACACTTAGCATCAGGCATCCCAAACTCCCATGCTTTTAAATCTCATATCTTCCCCATCAACTGCTATCAATTGGTGGTATATAAATCCCTCATTTTTGAAAAGGCCAAGTCCTAAAGTCCTAGTCCCTCGAAGCCTTTTTTCACCCAAGTGACCACGCCCATCCGTGGTGGGAACTCTGCTGAACATCTCTGCAATCGGCAGCTCAAAGGGATGATCGGCCAAGAAAATCCGCAGCGGCGGCAGGTGCTTGGAATGGTCCACGATGGAGCAGTCGCAAAAAACGGCGCCTGGCTGGCAAGTGCCAGTGCGAACGCTATGCCATAGGGGAACTAGCCTAGGGTCTTGGTATTATCCTCTTCGTTCATACTATGCCGATACAACACAGAAGTTTAGATGATATATCCACTTGATGCCACTCAAAATATGGTACTTCCCTTCCCAATCTAGTTGCTGAACGTTGCATATTGATGGACATTCAAGAAGGCACCAAACTGTAAAACGGCAGCCAAGTATCCGTGAGCCATCTCATCCATACCACACAGATCGTTAAACCTTAGGGCCGACGGGGTAACAGCCGTAAGATGCCCACTGGATTTTCATGGATCTCTAGTTGTACAAACTGCAAACCAAAACCAGCGAGATGGTTTTCCGCCGGCGCATCGAAAAACCTCGAATCTTCCCCAAATCGCCAAAATCCTCACGGGGAAACTCACGGGGGAAAATCATCAGGCCATTCGCCAACCGGCAAAGGACTTATCCTCCGGCAAGACCGAGCGCATGATGCTCACATAGAGCCGCTGGGGGGCCAAGAGGACTTGATTCGTTCCTGCGACAGAGCCGTTGTGGTTGCTTTTAGTGGGGATTAATAATAACATAGATATTCTGTTTCAGAGGTTTGGCCAACAATCATGGGGACATATTGTGGATATTGACAATAAATGGTGATATCTTTATACATATATATATATACAACTATCTATATATATATATATTGTCTCACACAACCATGTTATGGATAGTTATTGAAGATATCAAACACACACAATTTTTTTGGGGGGATGTATTCAACAATAACGGGGATATTTCATAATAAGAATGACATGGGATATATCACCAACAATAGGCTGACGATCATCCACCAGGATCAATTTTTAAAGGGTTAAAATCACCCAGCCCCTGACCTATCCGAATCCCTTCCCAAGATGAAATACCAGCCTTCCGAAAAGCCTGGTTTTAGTATTGGATCACATTGGATCTATCTATTTCTTTTGAAAGCCTGATTTTATAATCAGGAAGGGAGCAAACCACAAGCTCCTCCCGTCTCGGTCTCCTGTATCTACCAGGAACCGGGCAGGATGAGGCGTCTGCTTGTGCACCGCGATGCCTCCTCGCGTGACCCAAAAACTTCGTCCGCGCAACTGGCCTCCAGGAGCGACTGAAAACTCTGAAAACAACGACTGACCCAAAAAAAGCCTCAACTCAGCTGATCAGTTATAGGCACTCACACTCTGCACCCATTATCTTATATTTATAAGATTAAGATGATAAAAGTATTTGATGAATTATCAATCTTTGATTTGATGATTACGTTCCCACTCCTCTTCACCCCATGACCTACCCGCTGGCAATTCAATTCAACCTTGCAGGCCCGGAAATCCCAACTGTTCATGGGAATAACATAGATGAAAATAATCAGCAATATGTTTATGGGTCATTGTTCAGCAAACTAGCTTATAGATTACCAATTGGTGGGGTCAACCCTGAAAAATATGAATTGGGATCATCTCAAATGAATATATATGGCTGAAACCACCAGAATGCCATATCCAAATCATCTATTGCTTCAAGTTCATATTTGACATCATGTAACTCTTGTGACAACTCAATCTCCCTAAAATTGAACACCCCACGAACAAACCACGCTTTTTCACAGGAGATCTACACCTTGTTGGGACCACACAATGGGAGCGTTTGATGTGAAGGGGGATGGGTGTATTAATTTTCATATATGCACAATACTTCGATTTTAAGATAATAATCATAGCACTTTTTTCCCTCAGCCCGTAATCCCATAATCCCATCATACTCCATCCAGTGAGGGGGTAACCCTCCATCAAACATGGGCTGGAAAATCCCCTCCGTAAATGAGGCTGGAAATAGCTGGAAATAGTCTACATAAATGGCTGATTTTCCAGGCATGCTTGATTGCTGGAGGCTGGAAAAATCAAAAAAAATCATGTCAACATATCAGCTGTTGCTTCTGTCTCATTTACATCCTCATTGCCTATTGCCTATGCAATGGAAGATCCCCATAAAATAGGTAAATAGGATTAAATAGGTAAATATCAAATTACTCACCTCAGTTAATTACCACATTTTCATACAAGACACCTTCTGATATATAGCACTTTGATATGTAACTTCAGCTATTAAATAGGTAAAATAGGTTTCATACATCAAATAGCCCTGTCCTAGGACACCTTCTGTCGCTTTAAGAGGCCTAACCAGTTCTCCCCATCACCGCATCGGCGCCTCCATGCATGGCTTCCGCATCGCTCCAGACCAAGGTCCCCGGCTTCACCGCGTAGTGCGGCACCTGGCCCAGCACCAGGTGAGCCGAGGAGGCACCTTGAGGCACGAAGGAGAAGATGGCCTCAGCCAATCTTGGGAAAACCCATGGGAAGGGGAAATCGATGTTAAAAAGATATAGACACCAATTATAAATATGTATATATTTGGCAATCTCCAAAATTTGGATACAGGCAAGTATAATGAATCATCCTACATTGAGTTCTATGGTGTAGGAAATATGACCTTTTGATAGTTCTTTTGTGGGTAAAAGAGGTATAGCTTGACCCAAACGATCTACCCGTAAAAATGGGTAGAAGTACTGAAGTTGTGGGTAACATACCAGATTTTATATATTTTATGAGTCACTTGGGGTCGGAGATAGTCTGGGAGTATACCCCCCAAAATCCAATCGTTTCGAAAATCATGTTCACTTGGAATGGCTACAACTGGGACTCTATCATCTGGATTTATCTGGATAAGTCCAAGTGGCCAAGTGACCAAGGGGAAGGGCTGAGAGAACGATGATAGCAGAATTTGAAAAGGAGAAGACTCGGACCCCACTTTGGAAATGTTTTAAACTATGGTACAATGTGGCCACAAATAAGTCTTCTGGGGATAGACTCTTCACTATGGGGAATGTGCTGAACAAATGGAACAACTTGAATCGATCTCAAATGTCTGGCAACGTCACTAATGCTACGGTCAAACCAGTGAAATATTGGAAAGACAGACGTCAACCAACTCAAAACGACAGATCAACAATGATCACAACCATCATCACCACCATCACCAACGACATCATCAGTTTCTTCATCTTCATCACCACGACGTCGCCGCCATCATCCCGAAAATCAACGAAATCCCAAGGCTGAATGCGAAACACAACGCGAACTCGTGCAATCGTCCGCATTCATCAACCACCCAATCTGGACAATTCACAAATCTCTAAATGGGTGTGTCTGAAAATAGTGTACCCCTAAACCCAATGGTTAATGATCATTATCCCTATTAAATGGCTATTTCATTGGGAATATACCCAACATTTTCAGACAAACCCAAATATGCCCATCCCGATTCAAGGCCATTAACTCGCTGCTTTGCCAATACTTCACCCCCCATGAGATCCCGTAAGTCTTTCAAATTCTCCATCCGTTTTATCCCATCAACAAGGTTTCAAGTTGAGCCCCATAACAAGGCCTCATAAATCAGCCAAAATGAGACTTCGCTCGACCAAGTATGTGGCATAAATATTTCCGATATAGATGGAATCCTGATCCCCAAACACTCCCATCAATTCATAAATCCTCATCCCCCATCAGAAATCGCAGGCCAATCCCTGCAAAAGATGAAAACTTTTACTGGGCCAAATGTTTGCCTATCCATATAGATTGTTTTTCAACGTCTAGCTACGATTCTTTGCCTATCTATATAGCTACGAGTTATTGAATTAACCACCATTTATTAACCATTGTTAACCATCATTAACCACCATTAACCACCAATTAACCACCATTGATTATCCATTGTTAACCATCATAACGTCTAGCTTTATATGGCTACGTTATTCCATTCCCATCCACAGACAATCATCCCTACAAGGTGGCCCCAAACACCCCCAAGGCTGCTAAAGTTGGCACCACAAGCTAGGTAATGGGGTGTGTAAATCAACTTACCCTCTGGTAAACTAACATAACTATGGAAAATCACCATTTTTAATGGGAAAATCCACTATAAATGTGGTATTTTCAATAGCTATGTTAAATTACCAAAGGGTATATAATATAACATAATATAACTGGATGGAGGCACCACATTGTACGTTGATTATAGTATAGCAAACTCACTATCATAATGAATAAGGACCAACATTATATCTTCACCCATGATATACTCAATAATATGTGTTTAATATAAATGCTGAACATCCCATTCCATAAATCCCTCGATCAGTCATGTCATGATTATAAAAATACAGTTGTTTCACAGTTTTATACTCATTCATTTTTTGCAGGTGACACTTGGGACGTATCAATCATTCCTTAATCCTTACGAGGTGAAGCCCCCCAGTTATAAGTTGGTTTATACACCCAATAATTATCCTCCATAAACCCACATGTTAAACAGGTTGTGTGCGTCAACTTAGCTATCATTTGGGGGCCTCTGCTTGTATCCTCTGGTAAAGACTACATGGAAAAAACTGAAAAATCCGCCTTTTAGTTCGATGATTTTCGCAGCCAGCCATACCCAATCATCATTATAAATATGTATATCTATCTAATGTATGCTATATATCCCACTATTATTCGTTATATCCCCATCATATTCCCAGTTTTATTCTTCCTAAATTCCCCAAAAAAACTCAAAAAAAAACCATCCGGGTTTCCCCCCCTCCAGGCCTTCTGTCCCATCTCCTGCAAATGCTGATAGATGGGTCCCTTCAGCTGCGCAATGCCCTTCCAGCCGAGGCTGCAGATCCCGTCCCAGCCGCGCTGCGATGGCAACTGGGCGTCTTCCACGATGATGAAACTCTGATTCCTCGAAAAGATGCTGGATTTCATGCGAAATCATGGGGATCTGATCATTTTAGGGATAGAATTACTATATGTATATTATTGATATATATATATATATATATATTATATATATATATTGATATGATATATATATATATATTAGTAAATAATGGGATACAATACGAAACGATCTGATTTGGGTGTTTCTGAACATCCGCCAGTGATGCCCATTGAATGATAGGGAACATTCAATTTTGGACTTTAAGTTTTAAACCATGAATTAAGAGGGTACTGGGGGTACCATATTCTCAGACAAATCATGACAAATCCATCTGTCAAGTTTCAAGTTGATATGTTTTTAGGAAAGGGATGCATAAGGTTTTTTTTAAGGAGAGGGATACACAAGAATGTTCAAGCTGATATTGATTCCTCAGGTTTCAGGAAAAGGTTTTGGTGAAATTGGCTGAAGAAAAGCGATTTCACCAAAAAGCTGACAGCTACCAAGAAATGCGGGATGTGAGTCATCAAAATTTAAGGGCCAAGCAGATTTCAATCAGCTTATACGACTTCCACTGAGTGGATCTACCCTTTTTGGTGGTAAACCCATAGTTTGTATCGCCGCATGTTGGGTCTCCTGTAATCGCTCGTTCCCCTTTCCTTGGGAACCCCGAACTTTTCACAATGGACTTGAAACAATCAACGCCATCATTGGAATCAAAAAGTTGTGCAGGTGGTCCTACACTTGCACAATCTATCCTCTGGTAAACTAACATAACTATGGAAAATCACCATTTTTAATGGGAAAATCCACTATATATCCACTATAAATGGTCTTTTCAATAGCTATGTTAGTTGACCAGAGGGTATCACACTTGAAACTCCTGCAATATGATAGAATAGGTCACAACATTGTTTTCAATACGTGCTCTATCCACTGATCGCTACGGCGTCCACGTATGACTGCTTTCGCATGGGGCCTGGGGCAATTCCAAAGCAAGAAATAACTGAGAGCCACTAGTGGACATGAACGAATGGGTGTGTATGTTGGTAAATGTTGGTAACCTGAATATTGGAAGGACTCCGTTAAGCATCCCACACCCAAAGTTTGACCCGAGGTGATCCATGAACAATACCCCGTATATCCCGTGGTATCCCCGTAATTGGTTGTTGCTAATCCCAATAAAACCAGGAAGTAAACCCTACTTGGGAGTATGATGTCCTATACTAATCAACCGCCATTTATCGAATCTATATGAATATATCCAATACCCTCTGGTAAATTAACGTAACTATGGAAAATCACCATGTTTAATGGGAAAATCCACTATAAATCATCATTTTCAGTAGCTATGTTAAATTACCAGAGGGTATATCCCCACACGTTTGATGCTTAATTTTTTTAAAAAAAAAAACCTATCAACGATGGTGAGCCATCCCCCGTTCAGTCCTGATCTCTGCTCCTCCGAAACGCACTGTATCCTGGACCTTGTATCCGACGATGTCACCTTTGATCCAGGATTGCTGGGAATACTTGCAGGAAACCATGATCCATCATGAAAAAGCCTGGAAAAACCATGGGGCTCTCGCATTTTCCCTCAAATTCTAGGAACTAAACCATCTGTGGGTGGAAAATCTACGGCAACCAATTGACTTTTTTGCGGTTTTTATTACAGGTCCAGGACCACACGGTTCATGAACAATGCCACAATGTGATTATTGTCTGGTTGGTGGTTGACCTACCCCTCTGAAAAATATGAGTCAGTTGGGATGATTATTCCCATATTATCATATTCCCAATATATGGAAAAATAAAAAATGTTCCAAACCACAAACCAGATTGTATAATGTGGTACAACCAGTAAACTCATTCATAATCCTCTATTCGGGGATGGATTATTTTTTGGGTTTACCAACAACATGTTTGTTTCAGGAACCTGATCGACTCCTGCCAAATCCCGAGGTTTACATCGAAGGTCATGATACGGGTGCGCCATGGCATGGCATATGGGGATTCTTCCTTATCAGGACATGACAGGGCAAAGAAATGATGGCACAGCATGGCACTTCCAACTTGGATAAAAAAAAACAGCTGCATCAAAATTTCAAGATGTTCTATTTGTTCTCTGAATGCACTGAATGCCCCCATACCATCCATTAATTGTATATGTGCATATATATATATATATATAATTATACATATATAATCGGCGTGCCAATTCATTATGTGAAGCTGTGCAGGAGTTTTAGAGCGGTCTAACTTTTGTGCATAGGCCTCAGGCTTTAAAATGCACAAAAACAATGAAAACTGGCTCTGCAATAAAATGCCTTGCCA
>Ga0126342_10001312_pt1 | contig 34355 bp, 24 predicted proteins | sample Cyp1metagenome_FD_92528 | JGI IMG/M metagenome (GOLD analysis project Ga0126342, IMG submission 92528) | Coral microbial communities from Lord Howe Island, Old Settlement Bay, Australia - Cyphastrea 1 metagenome | ecosystem: Host-associated > Invertebrates > Cnidaria > Coral ...
ATTTACCATGAATTACCATGCTATTTACCATGAATTACCATGCTACTTACCATCTCACAATGTGTTGTCGCTGAATTACCATGAATTACCATGCTATTTACCATCTCACAATGTGTTGTCGCTGATTTACCATGAATTACCATGCTATTTACCATGAACTACTATGATTTACCATGAATTACCATGCTATTTACCATCTCACAATGTGTTGTAGCTGATTTACCATGAATTACCATGCTATTTACCATGAATTACCATGATTTACCATGAATTACCATGCTATTTACCATCTCACAATGTGTTGTCGCTGATTTACCATGAGTTACCATGCTATTTACCATCTCACAATGTGTTGTCGCTGATTTACCATGAATTACCATGCTATTTACCATGAACTACTATGATTTACCATGAATTACCATGCTATTTACCACCTCACAATGTGTTGTCGCTGATTTACCATGAATTACCATGCTATTTACCATGAATTACCATGATTTACCATGAACTACCATGCTATTTACCATCTCACAATGTGTTGTCGCTGATTTACCATGAGTTACCATGATTTACCACATTGGCTGCTGAGGGATGAAATCAAACACCCTTGGCTGCTGAGGGATTTCATGAACAGCAATTGGGATAAAACCCTGGTGAGTGTGTGTTCAAAAATACCACATTGTGATGAAACTGATTGTCCACCATCATGTATAGGCTTCTACATACCCACTCTATGTTTGGACAAACCCATTGTGAACCCACATAGACCTTCTAAATCCAGTTTCTTCTGAGGAATTGTTGACGTAACCCCCATTAACCAATGGATGCCCGGCTTGGCTCTTTCGTAGGCTTGAGCCAGCAGATCGTTTCAGGGATGGATATGATTGCCACTTAAATCAGGGCACAGTAACCATCAAACCGGTAGATATAGCAATCAACACAAGTGGTTGATAGAGCCAAAGAGCATGTGGATAAAGTGCCTCAGTATATCATCTGGGCAAATTATAATAATTCACTAATCTGAAACTTGCGGCAATTTTTGGGGATGATTCCTCTTATTAACCATGATTCCAGGGTTCGGTCGCACTGAGGTCGTGATGAAATTTGCCCAGATATCCGGTTTATATATATATATATATATAAATATATATATATATATATTCTACATATATATATATATATCAAATCATATTTATATGGTCGTTATAATTTACCCAGATTATATTAACCAATGATATGATCCTATTCAGGCCAAGGATTCAAAATTAAACATCCCATTCCTGGCCCAATGTCAAGCCAGTCCGACAGTCGGGGGAGTCATACCCTCTCAATGGATATGGCCACTTTGGGGGACCCAAAAAAAAGAGGCACCTGCGGCACCCACCACCATTGGATTGGTTTAAGGGAAAATCTACAGGAAACCATGGTTTTTACCATCAAGTATAAGGGTTTCCTGTAAATTTTCCCATCATCCAATTCTATGAACCATTTGTTTAAGCCTGTGTAAGAGCTATGACTTCCCATTGATCAAGTTGCCTAGCTATAACTGAGGCCTACTCCAACAAAAACTGCTTTTGCTCGTATCATCCTATCCCAAAAACTTGCTCATCTGAACCCATCCTCCCGTTTCTATGGTTGAAAAGACACAACAAATGAAACCACCAACCAAACGATCAATGGTTATCTGGTTGGTGGTTTGAACCGTCTTGAAAAATATGAGTTCGTCAATGGGAAGGATTATCCCATATATATATATATATTATGGAAAATAAAAATGTTTGAAACCACCAACCAGTTACTGTAAATACCCATGAAATCTCCATTAATGACTATATTTCCGTTTTAGATTATGAAATAAATCCCCATTATTTGTAGCTGAGGCGCGTTGGGTCCGCTCTGCTTCCGGAATGACTTCTAACCTGAGAGGAGCTTTGTCAAAGGCACGGTGAAGGGCAAGAGCGAAAATAGGTGTCACCATAAGTCTTGGCTGGGATTATAGCTGCTAATTAAGCATAATCCCAGTAGATGACAAGTTTGTTATGAACATATTCACTGGGAAATTGTTGTTTATTTAACCTCAGTGTGTTAAGCCCAATAGTAAGTAAACCATCCACAATATTACCGTAAACACGCACTTAAAACCGTACCCAAATTGTGTGTATATTCATGATTATATATGACTGTTATTGAGGTTATCACTTACCAAATTCCCATGCAATAAAACTTAGCAGTCAGCTGATGGGATATGAACTGTTTCTCATGAGTTGAGAAACTATAAGTCCTGAATCGACTTCGAAACTTCAGAGGTTCTCCAAGATAACTCGTTGATAACCATCCCAAACTCCAATGGAATGAGAAAGGAACCATGGGACATGTCCATCAACACTTTAAAAGGAAAAAGTGTTGAAGGACCAACACAAGATTGGGCGTTCACTCTCTCTCTGATGAGACTTGGATATCAGCTCAGCGGCCAAATGTGGGGGCGAGCATCCTTTTTTTGGGCATGATATTAATGATGCCGTATTCCCTTTGGTTAAGAATGACCTTCCGGTAATCAAACGTGGCTTGCTGGAAAATCCACCATGTGTAGTTGATTTTCCGCGTGACACCTCCTTTTCAAGGGGATTTCCCAGCTAGCCACGTTTCGTTACCGGAGGGTAACCCATGAACATCATAGAACCAGACGTATCCGGCAACTGCCACAGCCAGCAGGAAAATCCACCGGGCTTTCCCACACCAGGGGTGTATTGTCATCACTTGAACGCTTTCGTTGAGTCACAGCCTGTGGCTGTCGGCTGCGCCAAGGGTGTCCTTACACCTTGAGCCTCAGATGTTTACAACATCACTTGAAATGGTGGGTGAATGGTAGTATGTACTGGTCAACCCCCAAAAGGTGATGTTTGCAGAAGCAACATGAGGAACCTTACAAATGTGCCGTTTTGTGAACTGATAATTTCATATACTTTCCAGATGCACCTGTCACAATGCTGCCAATGCAAAGCAAAAACATACAATATCAAAGTGCGCTGATTCAAATGTCGAAACAGTAAATATGCCGTACCCTCTGGTAAACTAACATAACTATGGAAAATCGCCATTTTATATGGGAAAATCCACTATAAATGGCCATGTTCAATAGCTATGTTAAATTACCAGAGGGTATCTGCATAATAAGCATATTCAACCGAAGCACATCTGAACACCTCATCCAGAAGTCAGGAAAAGAATCTTGGCCCTGAGAACTCGGTGAAAACATACATGGTGGGACTATGGCCATGGAAACTATCCCCAACAATCCCCACCAAAAAAACAAATGTGCTGGTTATTCTCCCCATAAACCATCCAGAGATCATCGTAGATCAAAGAGTATCCATGATTCATAAATCATACCCTACCTCATGGATGTGTTTCTCGCCAATTATCATGTGTGCTTGTTACTTGTTACTTGCTACCAACACAAGTTTGCAAAACACAAGATCCATCGAAAGTTCTGGTGATTGGCTGGTGAACGTCCCCATAGACACAATCCAAGAGAAAGAAATGACGATCCATCTTATCAGACTAATACTGATAAAGTCCCACCCATGATCATCTATCGACTATAGACAGTAATGCTGAAGCGTTCTGATTGATAATTCTCATTTTAAACCACAGCTTGACCACCCAAAGATCCCATTTTTAACTCACCCAAAGATCCCTTTTTTGGGATACACCCAATATGTATATATATATAATATATATATATATATACCATAAAGTACTTGTATACACCATATGCCATATAATAGAGATCCCTAATATATGTCACATATAAACTCGCCACCCATCCGCCAAAAAATGCCTTCAACGCTTCCTCAAAGAGCTGCGGGTTGCGACTCAGTAGGGGAAAGAGCTGACGGTAGACGTCCCTGACGGGAAACACGACGTAGCTGGAGTAGAGGGATAGCGGCTAGTGCCGCAATTATATAGTGTTACATGATGTTATGTATATATATAATAGTACCATCATACTAATTGGATAACAGTGTTGCTGATAAATATATATATATATATATATCTAGTGATATACAGAGCGTATCGAGAGAGGCTATATCTCATTGTACAGTATCTGGTTATATCCCGTGACCTGTTTGATGCTGGAGTGCTATTCACCATGAGGGAAATTATCACTTTATATTATTATATCACTGTGATATAACCATCCATGTTCAATCCCTATACAAGGAGTATAACTAATTGGATTAAAGTCTTTAGCCTTTAGCTTTATTCATCTGTTCAGTAGTCACCAAAGATTTGACAGATTCTCCCAGTTCCATAGGTCCAGTAATGGGGATATTAACTGGACGATATAACCAAATATGACCAAATATATAAGGATATAGTGGGAGTGTCATCAGAAATGACAGGATAGCTCGGAATATCTAATGTTTTTTTTTTGATTTGTGAATTTATCAGATAGCAGTTGATTTTTGTATATCCAACATGGGAAACCGTTCATGTCATGGGGAATCTGGTCAAGTCATGGGCGTAACGTGCCAAAAAATCTCTGTTTGAGCTGGTGAATTAGTACATTTTGCCATAGCAACATATTAAAACCAAGGTTGACCCAGATCCATATGTTGGGCTACTTGCGAACCATTCCCCAGTTTCTGGTTTGTTTGATTGTTTTTTCTAGAAAATCCTCGCGTCGCAATGAGATGAGAAGCCTCTAAAACCGTGGCAAACATAAAGGGATAAGGGAATATATGTCAACAGTGGGATCAACAATAAGCATGCACATCATGTTGGTTTGTCCTTTTAAACACATAATATTGGCTATTTTTTTTAAATACTCTCTTCGTTTTGGATTGTTTCTACTGTACTGCTTTTTTTGATGATTATATTTATGTACCCTCTGGCAATCATGGTAGTGGAAAATTCCCCATCTAGTTCGATTCCTATCGAAATGCCCATTCGCAAAGGATTTCCAATCCATGGATGACCGGAGGACATCGTATTGATATCATTATGTAACACTAAACCATAAAACAACTGATTAAAAATGCAGATGAACCCCCATGAAATCCAAATCTAACTATATAGATCTTAATATTACAATTTCTAATTAAATCCTCATGAATCCTACATCAATTTCATTGATATTTCACCACCAATTTCATAGATAAGGTCAACCCCGGATAATAAATTAGTAATTAGGGGGGTACTCCTCCAATAGTCATCTAATACCTTTTTTTATGGTAGCCTCCCAACTAAACAGCCGTAAACGGGGTTTATTCATCCAGGGTTGACATTGAGATCATCCCATGGACCTCGCCTCGCAGGCATTTCTTTCTTGGGCCCAAAGTGCTGCAGGATCTCGGTCTCCATGTGCTGCTGCAGGGTGGGCCTTGGGATTCATCGAGATGTCATGGATTGTGGAACGATAACACCAACCATATCATCATATGACCATACGCTTTCAAAAAATATGTTTTTTGGGGGGATGTGTGGGATATAAGCAACAATATGGAGACGTTTTATGGGGGATCTTGTGGGAAGTAAAGAATCTATATATATATATATATACATAAATGGAGATGTGCCATACAAGGCCATATGTGGCTGGTATATCAAAGGAAACCTGGATAGAATTGAATAACACAGTTAGATAGATTAGATTTAGAATTAGATTTAGATTTCGATAGAGAGATAAGATAGGTAGAAGTAGGTAGGTAGATAGATAGAACCAACATAAGGACGGTAGATATAGTGTGCGCTTCTTGCTATTTGATGCCATTTATATATCCATTTGCTGCTTTTTGGAGCCAAATATATCATTTGCTGCATTTTGGAGCTAACATCTCTCATTTGCACCGCATCTGCAGCATTTTGGAGTAAAAGTCCTTTGTTTGCTCGCAATTTGCAGCATGCGGAGCTAAAATCCCTGTTCACACGGGATTGACAACAGTTTTAACCTTGAATCTCTTGTTGGCCGAAAATTCGCAGCATCGAATCCTGGAGCCAGCATTTGCACCATGTATTTGCACCATTTTTGCTGCAAAGTGACATATCTTATTTTCTTATTTGCATGGTATTTGCTACATGTTGCACAATGAAACCCGTTCTTGTCGTTATGATTTAGTTGTTTTATGTAGTTTTATGTTGTGTTTATGTTTCCCTTGTTGCTAGCACAATAACGCAGCATGGTGCTGATGCTACGTTCTTGTCCCGGTTCTTGCTCTGTACTTTGATTGTTGGAAGTTGATTGTTGCTGCTAATGTTGCCGTGGATATTTGATGGTGTTGGTGGCGCAGGGGTTGAACGGGTTTAGTCAGATGGTTCAGGGTTTATTCAGGGGTGGTTTAGGGTTTATTCAGGGTTGGTTATTATATAGGTTTGGTAAATAGTCTGTTTAGGGTTGATAGGGGTTGATTTAGTTTTTTTTAGCAAACAGCAACGCGTCAAATCTTAATTTTGAGGCCATCCAATGTTTTTTATCAACAATCAAAAAACCATATACTGTAGTTAACCAGCAAGTGTCGGATTTCCATCAGCAACAGCACGGAGTCAACCGGCAAATATGGGATAAGGATAAGTGTGATAAGCAGTGTCCACATGGAGGATGAATCAAGTTTAACCAATGAAATAAGGGAGATCAATCAACCAAGATCGGCTATAAACAAGGTATTAGTACAGTATATATATATATATACAGTACAGGATCAAGCCGCAAGATGTGCTGTAGTGGTTCCTTCTATTTTGGGGTACCCAATATGTGACATCAAAAAGGACAATGTAATACTGGTTGGTGGTTTCAACCCCTCTGAAAAATATTAATCAGTTGGGAATATTCTTCCCAATATATGGGAAAAAAAAATGTTCCAAACCACCAAGCAGAGGTAATGCAATTAAATCCCCGAGTCCGTCTGATAACAAGTGGTCTACAGTCAGTGGGCAAACTGATATAGCAACAAATGTGTGGCCCCGCTCTTTTGCACTGAAACGGCCTATTAAAGGTAATTGAACTCATCTTGAACTCTGGAGCTGTCACCACCATGGTCTGGATCGCCCCAGGTCACTATGCTTCCATCTGCCAAAATGGCAGCAAAAGCAAAGTTTGTGCCACAAATCTGCTGGACATTCTTGAGCTGATCTTGCACTCTGGAGCTGACACCACCACGGTCTGGATCGCCCCAGGTCACGACGCTTCCATCTGCCAAAATGGCAGCAAAAACACGTTGTGTGCCACAAATCTGCTGAACATTTCTCAGCTGACGTTGGACTCTGGAGCTGTCACCACCGTACTCTGGATCGCCCCAGGTCACTACAGTTCCATCGGCCAAAATGGCAGCGAAAGCACGTTGTGTGCCACAAATCTGCTGAACATTCCTCAGCTGACGTTGGACTCTGGAGCTGTCACCGCCAAAGCGTGGATGGCCCCAGGTCACTACGCTTCCATCTGCCAAAATTGCAGCAAAAGCATTGGCTGCGCCACAAATCTGCTGGACATTCCTCAGCTGATGTTGGACTCTGGAGCTGTCACCACCATGGTATGGCTGGCCCCAGGTCACAACGCTTCCATCTGCCAAAATTGCAGCAAAAGCAAAGTTCGCGCCACAAATCTGCTGGACATTCTTGAGCTGATCTTGGACTCTGGAGCTGTCGCCACCTTCGTCTGGATCGCCCCAGGTCACTACGCTTCCATCTGCCAGAATCGCAGCAAAAGCACCACCTGTGTGTGAGTGTGTGGCAAAAATCTGCTGGACATTCCTCAGCTGATGTTGGACTCTGGAGCTGTCACCACCCCAGCCCCAGGTCACCACAGTACCATCTGCCAAAATTGCAGCAAAAGCAAAGTTCGTGCCACAAATCTGCTGGACATTCCTCAGCTGATCTTGGACTCTGGAGCTGTCACCGCCAAAGCCTGCATTGCCCCAGGTCACTACGCTTCCATCTGCCAGAATCGCAGCAAAAGCACTTCCGTGTGTGGCAAAAATCTGCTGGACATTCCTCAGCTGATGTTGGACTCTGGAGCTGTCACCGCCCTTGTATGGATCGCCCCACGTGACGAGTCTGTTTCCTCCTTCACACCACAAAGCAAACGCACTTCCGGTTGCAGCTATCTTTGGCTGCTGAGCAACAGCAGCAAGGCTGTCTCCATCTTTAAGCCCATAGAGTCGAAGAGATTCTGTTGGATCAAGAAGACGCCCATCGGGCGCAGCAAGCCTCAGGAAAGGTTGTCCCAAAGCCTGTTGCACAGCTATTTTCAGATCGACAACGTTGCCACGCCGCAAGATCGAGATGGCTTCCCCCCGTCCACTGGGCAAAGCAACGTGAATTTTCAGAAGACGACCCCAGCGGGTTGAAACTTGCCTGGTTGATACATCTTCCTTCGCCATGGCAGGGAAATCCGGCTGCCAGCTTCACACAATTTGCCTACTGAGCCGAAAAAGACCGTTGGATCTCTGCACCTGCAAGGTGGTGGCTAAAAATTATAGGTGAGATGGTTTACAACTCACAAACCTGGGGTTTATGGTAAATATATCCAGAGGTTCATAAACTAATTTGAATTTGAAATCCATAAGTACATATTGTTTTATGACCACCTATACTATAATCTTCGGCCAGCAGGGCTTTTAGCGCTGTCTCGGGGGAACTTCGTAAGGTGGGCCCGGCCTGTGGGATGAGCAGCGGTGTCTCAATGGGTCCCCCTATCTTCAAGACCAAGCCATGCACGACGGACTTGGGACTTGGTCCTGAATGTCAGGCTACTCAACAGGGAATGGGTCAAAACCATGTAGCCCTGGTGAACATCAAAATAGGTGGCAAACGGATGTTCATCCCCTAACAAACTGTATCTATAGGTATTGATCCATAGCCTGTAACAGTCAACGGTGCTGAATCAGGTGACCAGTGCCCCAGTGTCTCACAGCAGCGGTGAATTTTGGGCATTTTTTGGCATCCGGACCCTTCTTCCAGCACTAGAACCATCAAGGATGCCAGCATCTGCAGGAACCTTGGGTGAAACCACAAATCAATGTGGTGGCTGCACTGAAAACCCATGGGGGCAACCATGGGCAACCGAAGAAGGATGCAGATCTCTGCCATTCTTCTGAGAGAAATACCAACATATATTCTGATATTTTGAGTGTTTTTTTTTTTTAAATATCTATATATATATATATATTTATAGGTATACTTTTTTGTGATATACAATACATGTGTACAGTATACGCTGCATGTCGAGTCAATTTTTGGATCTGGGGATCTGGGAGGAAATCCCATGGTTTCTGCAGGACTGGGTCGCTGGGTCGTCATAGTCTGTGGGATTGACGAACTGCCTAGATTTGGTACGGGTTGCAAAAATATTGAACTATCCAAATTCAAAGGGGGTATACCCGACAGTATATTATATCATATTAGTTCATGCATATTATACCATACTAAATTATGTATATATATATTAATATCATATTATATCAAATCATATTATATTAATTTCAATTAATTTATATTATATTAAATTATAACATATTAAACTATATTATATTAAATCATATTATATTAAATTAAATTATATTGTATTGTATTCTGTTATATTGTATTATATTATATTCAATTGTAAAATATAATACAATACAATATAATACAAGACAATACAATATAGTACAATATAATATAATATAATATATTAAATAACATATGATAAAATATGTAATATAAGATGTTATATAATGTTATATAATATATATATATATATATAAAACATATTAGATAATACATGATAAAGTATGTTATATTATATGCTTTATAATATATTGTATTTGATTTTTAAACAATATTATTAAATTGAAATTTTACATTATACAATAAATTATATTATATCAAATCAAATTGAATATATATATACACAATATATATATATGACTCATACTAAGCATTTACTATCATGAAATCTCTGAACATGGCCCTAGAAAAAAATATATTCCAAGTATATGTCCCAATTAGTGGATCAACCAACTGTGACATAAATTTGAATCACCGACTCACCCTGGAGTCAAAGTGAATCTTCACCTGGTGGAACTTATGAACTATTGAACCTAAACATTGATACTTTGGTAATTACCCTCTGGTAATTTAACATAGAACTGGCAAATCACCATGTTTTAATAGGTAAACCAACTAGAAATGGCAATTTTCAATGGCTATGTTAGTTTACCAGAGGGTCACCAGGAGCATAACTGGGACAATCATGATGTGATTGATTCTTGGGATAATCATGGCATTGATGGTAGGAAATGGTAATTGCAATGGAAAGTCATCATTTTTTAATCGGTAAACCACCTATAAATGGATACCAGATATCATGTTGGTAGAACAATAATAAAGCATCCCCCAGTCATCAGCACTTTTATAGGTGCTACAAGCATTCCCAGTCATGGGTGGTTTATGACATTCAAAAAAAAACACATTCGAATGTACTGAAACCAAATTAATAGGAAAATCAACTATGAATGTGCCGTTTTCATCCATTTTCCATAGCTAAATCAACTATAATCACCAATTTTATAGGTGCTATAAACTATTCCCAGTCATGGGTGGTTTATTGTTGTTTTAACCACATGTTTTTTGTCCAAATCCCATTAAAACCACCATGTTTCATGGTTAAATCCCATGAAATCACCAGGTTTTTGTGACACATCCGATCCCAATGAGTCTCCGCACCCCTGGAAGGACGCTCCGCGGCTCATCCGCAACAACCTAGTGACACGGCTTGGGACTTTGTCAAGCTACATGGGATGCCATTCATAATATATACTGTGTGTGTATATATATATATATATTTATGTATATTTGTAAATATGGGGATATATGGGGTATGGTCATCCATCCAATGCAGTCCAAACATCATCGGCATCCCAAAGGAACTGGGTGAATCTACTCCAGCTTTTGACAAAGGCACCTATATTGGTTGGGAACATGCAAAAACGGACAATGGATCCCAAATAGTGGCAAGTGATAATGCTCAAAACATTGATTTACTATTGGTCGATATAATCATGGATTGTGGATAATTATGGATAATTAATGACCTAAATGCGTAAAGGACCAAATCAGCATGGGACGTGTCAGTATAATTTGCAGTTTTTGGGCGATGATATGGAGTGCACCCACATCGACCCAACGATCAAAAACCTAACATGTCACAGAATATATTGTCGTCCGAAGTGATGTTAGTTATTGTGAAAATTGGTTCATTTTGAATACTGTGGGACATGATGATTTATTAAGTTCAAGTTTAATATGTCGATTGGTAGTTGAATATTCATTTATTGGATTAATTGGGAGTTGCGAACTCCATGGAGATTTGAATATTGGGTCATTTATCAACTTAACTGGAAGTTTACCATGGCTGTGTCGGTCCTTGAGAACACGTGCTTCCAGGACGGGGCGGTGGCTGCTGGACCTGTTGTTTGCGAGCCTTTCCTGCTGCTGTTTGGTTGGGCACTGGTGCCACTGAGTGTGGAGTCGGAACTACCTGCTGCCCTTGCGGGCAGCACGAGACACGATTAATCTCATGCTTCGCGGGAGTCTACAAGAACAACTCCGATTAAGGCGTTTTTGTTCGCCCCATTTGCATTGCCCTGCCAGCTCCTTCTGACTGGATTGGCAGCTTTGGATGAGATACCCTCCATGGCTTCTTGGGTCCTTTCTAGATCATGGGTGAGCTGGACAATGGCATTGGTGGTCACCTCGTAGTTTTCTGCTGCCCAATACTTGGTGAAGAATGCCAATTTGTTCTTCCAGCCAGCAATATCTGCCAATACCATTTGTGAATCAGGGACTCCATCGTTTGGAACACTAATCACCTGGTTCCACCGGGGCACTAGCTTCGCACTTCCATGGCCAGCCACGAGATCAGCTTAGTGCCGACCAGCGGATCGTCGACCATGGCGAAATTGGGATCTGAGAAATAAACAACATATTCCAATGGAAAAATTTGGGTATCTTTCCAACTTGAGGTTATCCATGGGTTGGAGTTTTGACAAGTACATTCCCTACTATTGCTTCAAAATGACACTTGGAAACAACCAGTCATCAAGGTTTGCCTATCATTTGTTGCACATATCACCATGTGTGTGGTAGAACATGTTATTACAAACCCCAAGAAGATGCAAACAAGTGCTAAATCCTAGTAGGAAGTGTATATATAATAATTATATATATAGTGGTAAATCAAACTTTTTATGAATATGTTTGAGTTTTATCATATAGATCCCCACTGTCGTCGTAAACTGGTGAAGCCAACCATTCAATCTGTCCGAGTTCATAATTTGAAGCAATTCACAACTGTGAAAAAATGGTAGCACATTGGAATAGTTAACCCCATCTTAATCAGCATGTCTACCGGATGCGCATTCCCTTTGCAAAATGAGTACTAACCATATAATCTATGGCCCAGTTATATATTGTCGATATACCTCAATTGTTTGTGTATATAATATATACATGTATATAAATACATACCTATGTGCCCTCTGGTTATTGAACATAGCCATGGAAAATGACCCATTTATAGATGGTTTACCTATTAAAAAAAATGATTTTCGATGGCAAACTGTTAAATAACCAGATGGTACCTCCCACCATTCACTGGAAAATATTGGAAACAAATCATCATTGCAAATCCACCATTTTGCCTGATTAAAGTATATTAAAGTCATGTTGGACCAGGTGGTTCCAAACCACATGTTCCAAACCACCAACCAGTACATATTATGGGTGATTAACCACTTACTTGCTTTGATGCACGGTTTCGTGGTGACTGAGCTGTCGTACAGTTGCAAGGCGAAGACGGTGCCGTTGGGCACCTCAAAAAACACCGACGATGGCGCCATCGACGCAGTGGAGACAGCATCTGGTTCACAAATATGGGCGAGTTTATGGAAAATCTACAGGAAACCATGGTTTTCCCCCATAATCTAGGGATTTTAAGGGATTTTGATGGGATTTTGATGGGAATTTAAGGGAATTGAATGGGATCAGCAAATATGGCTAGCTGGGAACTCCCCAAAGAATGGAATGGTTTGGAATGGGGATCAAACCACCAATACTGTGGATCTGATAATTGCTCATCCGTTAATAATCTATGCCTGGGTATATACCAAATGAATAATCACATCTGTAATTAATGTAATGTAATGTAATGTAAAGGTAAGGTAAGGTAAGGTATGTCTGTCTGCGTGCCTGCCTGTCTGCCTGTCTGCCTGTCTGCCTGTCTGCCTGTCTGTCTGTCTGTGTGTATGTATGCATGTATGCATGCATGCATGTATGCATGTATGCATGTATGCATGTATGCATGCATGGATGCATGGATGCATGGATGCATGTATGCATGTCTGCATGTATGCATGTATGCATGTATGCATGTATGCATGTATGCATGCATGCATGGATGCATGGATGTATGGATGTATGCATGTATGTATGTATGTATGTATGTATGTATGTATGTATGTATGTATGTATGTATGTATGTATGTATGATGCATGCATGATGTATGTATGTATGTATGTATGTATGTATGTATGTATGTATGTATGTGTGTGTGTATGTATGTATGTATGCATGCATGCATGCATGCATGCATGTATGTTTGTATATACATACTAAATATAATTATACATATATATATACACATATGTATGTATATATACATATATTATACATATATAATGTATATATATACATACTATACTTATATATACTGGTATGTGTGTTTCTTCCAACCTTTACCAACCATCACCAACGTTGCCCATACTCGGCGTCCCGGCGCGTTCCGGTGTTGGAAACCTGCCGCAGCAGAGGAAGGGCGTGGATATCAGCCTCCATATAGATAGATTCTATGCTATACATTGTATGTTATACATAAAACACAAATCAAATACCTTGTATATTATCATGTTATAAATATACACATGATGATCATATAATTTAAACTAAATATTTTTTTGATACGTATATGTCATATTTGTGTCATTGTGTTATATTATGCTAAATCAACTTACCAATAAACCATCAAATATTAGTAGTATAATGTAAGAACATATGATATTATGCAATGTAAAATAATAAAACACATTGTGAACACCAATGATATGTTTTGTAAAATGTAAAATAATGTGGTATGATATGAAATGATATGATATGATTACGTAACACAAACATAATATATGTTCGATAAACAAAGAATGCAACATACCTAAATATTGTAAAAAAAACACAATGCAACAAGACAAAATGTAATAATTATATTGCATGTATTATAGCTATAGCTATAAATATAAATGTAAGTATAAACATACATTTATATGCATATTTATCGATTTCAGATTTCAGTTGACATTTCGAGACAACCTCAAAATTGTCTGAATATGTCCCTATTCGAAACTAAACATAACCTAATTTAGATAATTAATTTGCATTCTAATCCGCTATACAATTACCTGTCAACCCTGATATAATCATAGAAAACACACGTTCCCACACAACTTCATGGATACCAACAATCGGAATCCTATCAACCACAACAAACAAAAACACGGCAGCCTTGCCCGGCCTGGAGTTGATCTGATATCCTACCAGCGCTTTTGCTCCGATACTGGTGGCGCAGAGCCGTGAAAGCACCTTGCGGCGCCGGGATATGGCCTGTTAAATGGGCCTTCAATGGGATGAAATACTTCTTGTAACATCCTGTAACGGACTGTTGGTGATCATGAAATATACTAAGCTACCTTTGAATCAGGGGACCCTATTAGCATGTTAGATTTTTTAGCCATTTCAGGTGAATATGTCAGAGTTTCATTCTAGTTCCATGATTCTTACCCTCTGGTAATTTAAAATATTTATTAACAATTGCCATTTATACTTGATTTAGTCAAAAATGCTGATATGCTATAGCTCTGTTAGTATACCAGAGGGTAGTAGAATCATTATAATCCCATCATAATCCCTAGATTATGGGGAAAACCATGGTTTCCTGTACATTTTCCCTATTCATTACTGCTTCATCGTGTCACTTCGCCGTAAAAAACCCGTCCCGCTTTCCGCTGCCGGGCCGAAAAGCGCCTGCATGCAGCTCTGGGACAACTGACCGTCCAAGCCCGGAAAGGCGTAGACCACGTCCAAGGCCAAAGACACCTGGCGAAAGGGTCGAAGAAGGAGGATCTGGTTGGTGGTTGATATACTGTTAATAATGGTTAATATTAATGGTTAATCTATGGTTAATCTATGGTTAATATTAATGGTTAATCTATGGTTAATCTATGGTTAATCTATGGTTAATATTAATGGTTAATCTATGGTTAATCTATGGTTAATCTATGGTTAATCTATGGTTAATCTATGGTTAATCTATGGTTAATCTATGGTTAATATTAAGGGTTAATATTAATGGTTAATATTAATGGTTAATATTAATGGTTCATATTAATGGTTAATCTATAGGTTAATCTATGGTTCATCTATGGTTAATATATGGTTAATCTATGGTTAATCTATGGTTAGTCTATGGTTGATATTAATGGTTAAAATTAATGGTTAATATTAATGGTTTATATTATTGGTTATGATGATGGTTTTCATGATGGTTGATAATAATCTGCTTGGTGGTTGAGCCACCCCTCTGAAAAATGATGGAGTTTGTCAATTGGGATGATTATTCCCAACTGAATGGAAAAATAAAACATGTTCCAAACCACCAACCAGGATAACTCTATATGGAGGTTTCTGTAAATGGGGGTACCCCAATAGCTGGATGTCTTTTTTTTCTGGAAACTCATATCAAAATGGATGATTTGGGGGTACCCCTATTTTAGGAAACCATCATATCTATATGATAAGATCTTGGCGGTTACCATGATGTTAATATATCTGGGTACTGTAAATTATAATATTTCACTAACCTGAATTAAGGCCATTTTGGGATGATTCCCCTTACTAACTATGATTTTAGTGAGGTCGCAGTGAGGTCGTTATAATTTACCCAGATATATATATATATATATACATATACACATGTTGATGTAACTTAGTTAACTCAGTGAACTGCATCTTGGTGGCGCCAAAGTTCGTTAGCTAAGTTAGTTCATCACCGGGTCTTGACCCATAGTGTATCAACAGTGGTACCCTCTGGTAAACGTTGACATAGCTATTGAAAATGGCCATAGACATAGTGGATTTTCCCATTAAAAATGGATCTTTCCATAGCTTTTGTATGTTTACCAGAGGGTAGTATCCATTTAATCCCATTATAATCACATTATAATCCCTAGATTTTAGGGCCATCACATCCAGTCATGGCTCCCATGCCATGCGGCTCCGCACCCAGAGTTGTTGAATCTCCGCATCCAGCGCCTGTCGGGACAGGGACAGCTGGTTACAAACAATGGTATCGATGGCCAAACAAAAATTCACCTATATATATATATATATGCTTGTTTTTTGTAAAGATCTTAGCCATATCCCAATGGTTTTTCTCGTGTCCTCATGTCTCCTATGGCTTATGGAATCGAAATAAACAAAACATATATATATATATATATATATATCGTCACAAAATGCTAACTGTGACTGTTGGCATGCAACATAGGGCCTAGCACAATAGACAAAATGGGAAAACATTGTCTAATAGATGGGCTTGTCTGAACATATCACTATACTACAGATTATGTATATATATATATATGCTTATCATGGCTCATGTATAATTACATCCTACACATATCCTATATTATATTATAGTTACTATTACTATGACGCTATGACGTCCCCCTAGTGTTGCAAATACCCTCTGAGCTTGTTTCGGTGTTTAGACCTCCACATGATATTCCCATTCGCCCATGCTACCACCATTGTTGATGAATAAATCCCCATGTTTGATGATTACGTCACCATAACTAGCAATACACATATATATATATAAATATATGTATAAGATGACATATCACTACATATACGGTTAGTATTAAGATAAGGTCACCATATATATATACACACTACACATATATCATCTTATTTAGATAAACATATATATATAAGGACTATCTATTACTACAATCTGATTGTTTTTGAATCTTGTCTCCCCAACAAAAAACACCACACCTGTCCAGAGTCTCGCAGCTTGACCAGCTCTGCCTGCAGGGCCCAGTTCAGGTCTGGTCATGGCGCCGATGTGATTTCTGTATAGACTTTACACAACTGACTTATGCAGAGATTGTATCGATTTTATATGATTTTATCCGTAAGTGGATTACTGGTTGGTGGTTGAGCCACCCCTCTGAAAAATATGAAAGTCAGTTGGGATGATTATTCCCAACTGAATGGAACAATATAAAATGTTCCAAACCACCAACCAGGATAACTCTATATGGAGGTTTCTGTAAATGGGGGTATCCCAATAGCTGGATGGCTTATTTTTTCTGGAAACTCATATCAACCACCAACCAGCCATAAGTGGATCAGATTGGATTAGACTGGGCCTTGTTGGCTATGCAAAATCCCCGTGGGACCAAATCAGCTATGAATGGCTAGGGAAAGTCACCATGTTCAATAGGTAAAATCATGGCTACACATGGGCAATTTACCCTTTCTCAACAAGACATTTTGGATATAACCTATGCGTTTGTACTTGTTGCATCCCTTGACCCTGAACGCATCAACAAAAGTTGGCAAAAGCGCCAACATCTGTGGGTACATCGTCCCTGTTTATGGGTTGAGGGTCGACGGGTAGACTTTCAAGTTCTTGGCCATGAACTTCCAAGTCAAGCAGATATATGATTACCTGATTATAGAATATTATAGAATATTGTAAATGTTTATAGTAGATTATAGTCTATTAACATCTGTTAACTGATTCTCTCTGTTGAACCTAATCATCAGCCTCTCCCAACAAACTCGCACCTTGGACAGCAGCTGATGCGCACAAACCTGACTCTACATATCTTGGACGGAACTCGTCGGAAACCTCCAATCTTCAAGAGAAGCACATCATTTACATGGATTGTTAACACAACATTCCCATCTCATATGGTTATCATCCACTGCTTGGTGGTTGAGCCACCCCTCTGAAAAATATGAGTTCGTCAATGGGAAGGATTACATCCCATATATGAAATGGAAAATAAAATTCATGTTCCAAACCACCAACCAGTCCATGTACTTATGTCGTGTTTTCCATCTCATATCCCCACCGTTATCCCCCATTTTAGATGGTCAAATCCTCCATTTTCGACGCACAGCCGGGGCGTCCGTTCTCAGTGTCTGGCCATCACAGGTGTGTACCAACTGGCTGGAGCCAACAAGGGCTCGCCCACGCCTCCCGTTGATGGCTTCGAAACACCAATAGGACATGACATATCATAGGAATGTATTGGTTAATCATATATATACATGGGTTATATTATGTTATATTCATATTATTAACCCCACGGCAAAATTGACCCATCAATTGTCAGATAGGAATATTATAACCCACTATCATTTATGGTGTTTCCCAGTATTTATATATATATATATAACCAATATCATAAGAATACAACAGGAATATAACCATATAATTTGGGTTTCTCTGCAAATTCATGGGAAAACCCACTAAATCCAGCGATGAATCATCATGATCCCATCATTTTCGCCTCAAGGTGCAACACGACAATTTTTCGGGGTAGACCGGTAGACCCTATTTCCAAACAAAGAAAAATGGTGGATATATATTTTTGTCTACTTGGCCTCTGAAATCTACCAGATGATGGTAACATCTGTATTGCGGATCAATCTAATCTGCACCTGCTTCTTCAAAGTGGGTCGAAACTGAACATTAGCAAACACAAAGAGCTAGGGCGGAATGAGCTCTTGGCTTTAACTCCTGATTTGTTCACCTCATTCAAACTCAAAACGAGTATGTGTTTCTGCGTGCTTGTTCGAAGTAGAAATACATATCAAAGTAGTCCAATTGCAAAAAAATGCAAACTCAAACCAAGGCCATACATACAAGAAAAACTGCTGCTGGCGATAGAAACAGTTCAAACCAGGCAACCACGGGATTAGCTAACTCGGGTGCTTCCACAATTACAACGGAATGTACACACCTTTCTAGGCCCCAAATGTATACTGTAATTAAGTTGCGTAAGGAATACCATTTACCCAGTAGAAGCTATTACCCCGTGAAAATTCGAGGTAGTTTTCAAAAAACACATAAAAACACTATGTTTAAGGCAAAGCATCATAAATCATCTATAATTGTGCCATCTATACCATGGCTACGTAAAATAACCAGAAGGTTATTTAGCTAATTGTGAAGGGATACGACCTAGCCACATTACACGAACATTTCCAGGATCAGTAGACTCAGCACCCAGCAAGCACCTGGTGAGACGGGAGCCCTGCCACTTGCATGCAGCAAACGATAACCACGCTCCTCGGCTGCGGCTGGAAATCTGTACGTTACGAGCAACTGCCACGACTGGAGTTATCCGAAACGGTGGAAAATCAAACGTGGCTAGCTGGAAAATCCACCGCAAATCGATATAAATGAAGGTGTTAATGGTAAAATCATCTAGAAATAGGGACTTGTCCATTGCAATGTTTGATTGAGGGTATACCGCTTTCACAACGTAGGCTTTAGGTGATTGGGACCATACTTCAATCATGATACCTGTATAGAACTGGAAAGCAACCTGCAACTTTAGGGGACAAAGATGAAGCATCTCACCACGTGGTACATACCAATGGTGTCACACCTAGAGCTTGAGTGACGTCAATGATTTCGTCAAACGGCCATAGCTTCTAATCAGTCAATTTGTTGAAGAGTACAACATGTCTTGCTTCGTGTGCGTGCTGGCCGCTCTTTTCCAAGGAAGGTGCCCTCACGACTACATCATGGCCATGAATGCATACATAGTGTGAATGAACTTGCATATCCGTTACTTCTACAAAATCTAATGTACAAACGTATCTACGTACATCTGTCATGATAATATATATATATATTATCGCAAGTAGAGATATTGCATTGAAACATCATGACTACTCCTCAACCAAACGCACAACAACACGAACAAAAACTTATATGGCAAGGAGTCAAAACCCTGGATGTGTTTTATTCCCTGAAATATCCTAATAGGTTTTGCCCCTTCCCAATAAAGGTGGTCAAAAACATCTACAATGTCATCGTTCAAGGAATGAACATCCATCACTACCAACTCCTTTAGGGTGCTCAAACCCACGTACTGTTGGGTGAACTGACCCATAGTCATATCCCTTGCCCTCTGGTAATAAAACATGACAGAAAATCCACCAATGATACATGAACTCTCCGTTCAAATGCCCATTTATAGTGGATTATAGTGGATTTCCCATCGCCATGTGTTTACCCAATGTGTACACACCCCACAGCTACCACCGTAAGCCGAGTGACTTTGGCAGATTTCTCGAAATCGATACTGGCCATACACCTCGGGCGTTGGGATGTCCCATAAAACGGAAAATTTCAAAATTGGATGGTTACCCTCTGGTTATGTCAAAATAGCTATTGAAAATGACCATAGAAATAGTTGCTTTTCCCATTAATAGCATGGTGGATCTTTCCATAGTTATGTAAACGATTACCAGAGGGTAAAGAAGGTTCAAACCATGTTGAATCCAAGCAGTGACACAACCTGCCTGTGCTTTCAATGTCTTCCAGAAACAATCTGCCTGATACCATGACCTGCAATCTGAGGATCCGAACTTCACTTGGACTATCCTTTAAACTACCCCGCCAGAAACCGTGTTTTAGCATGGGGATCTATTCACTTTGGGACTTTGGGGGCCCATTTAGGGATTTCAATACAGGGCAATCATTGTCATCACGTTTGCTGATTGTTGTCAGCCCAATGGCAACTCTGTATTAACAAATATGGGAGGTACCACTTATAATTGGATTTATCATTATTTTGAGGACCCCCTATGATTAGGGTGCAGTTCCAATGAACTAAGTGGATATCAAGTATCAAATTGGAGCCCACCATATCCATAACCATATGTATCCATTTGACTAATATGGGGCTCCTATATAGGGTTCCTATAGTTACTGGTTGGTGGTTTCAACCCCTCTGAAAAAAAAAATATATGGAAAAATAAAAGTCATGTTCCAAACCACCAACCAGGTTATATATCACATATCCATATAAAATCCATACCTACAGGAGCCCCATATCAAGTGCCAAACGCGGCTGGAGGTGAATTCACCAAGTCCTACAACCCAGCTGGGTCATCAACTTGTTTTTATATTCCCCACAAACACCGGCTACAGATATAAGCATAGTTAATCATTCCATGAAAAAACCATCAGTTAACCATAGTTCACCACTATATTCCACTATGACACTACTTATTAACTTATTAATCTAGTGGAATATGGAATACTTCCCATCTATTATTAACTCCCATCTAGTGGTATTCCACTATGATTCTACTATAGTTTCATACTTCCCATCTAGTTACATTCCCCATAAACAAAACGTCGTCCTCCGTCGTCCTCGGCCCCGGGGTCCAGTGGGTCCGGTCCACTGGGTCCACCGACCATCCGTGCAGCTTCTTCAAGAGCGCCTGAGACCCGGCGGTGCCAATGGCCGTCGCTACCTGGCGATTTTTCGATTCTTCAGGGCCCCCTAAAAATATAGGGGATGTGAGTAGGAGACTCACTCAGAACCACAAGATTTCAGGATTACCCATGACGGATCCATGTATTATTTATGTATGGTATATTAATGCTAACATGACTGGGGTATATTGATGGGATCCATGGCACACCATATATAGCAGCACCATGGATCCGTCATGGGTTATGTGAGTATCCCCTTCCCTAATAATCACAAACATTAAGCAAGTTACGTTTGTGTAACTAACCTTCAGGCAAATATATGTGGTTTTTCACATGGTCCAACATGACTTTAATCAGGCAAAATGGTGGATTCACAAGGATGATTTGTACCAATATTTTCCAATGAATGGTGGGAGGTACCGTCTGGTAATTTCACATAGCTAACTGGCAAATCACCATTTTTAAGTTCGGTAAACCATCTATTTCTATGGGCCATCTATACCATAGCTATGTTAGTTTACCAGAGGGTATATCCCATTAAATCCCATTAAATCCCATTAAATCCCATTAAACCATCATTTTCCTATGGTTTTCCTATGGTAATAGACCATTGAAATCCCATTGAATGGTGGCTAGACTCCACATCTTGCTTTGGAGGGGGTGGTTTCACTGTTTCACCATCTGCCTGCTGCCGGCGGTGCAAGAGGCTTGCCAAGACCTGCCCGGAGCTCGCTCGCTCGCGACCAACGGCGACGTTTACGGGGACCCCACATGGTAGTACCAATGGACCTACAAAGCCCATGATTCTTGTCAGAAGTAAAAGACTTCCCAAAAAATCTGTAAATACTTCCTCTAATTGATCTACCCTCTGGTAAACTAACATAGCTATGGAAAATCACCATGCTATTAATGGGTAAATCAACTATTTCTATGGGCGATTTTCAATAGCTCTGTAACAAATTACCAGAGGGTACGTCATCTAGTCTTTACACTTACATATGTTCAGGTGGATGACATTTTGAGTCCGACTTTCCTGGAACTTCAATTATGAACGGTGGCCATGTTATCCTGTGTGAGGTCAGGAGATTCACCAATTTGCTTCGATTCATGTTGGAGACCATTCCATGACATTCCCCATACCCTCTGGTAAACATACAAAAACTATGGAAAATCATTATTTTTAATGGGAAAACTGGAAAACTCACTATGTCTATGGCCATTTTCAATAGCTATGTTTGACATAACCAGAGGGTATCAAGCAACGTTCAGACTGGCCACCAGCCCTGCCCTCCCAAACCGTTCCGTTCAGTCGCTGCCTGTGTCACACAGGCCAGGCAATCTGCCGGAGGTGTCTGGGTCTCATCATCGCCCAGGGCATCTAAACAGGCCTGCCACATCTGGGGACGACGACGAAAAATGTGGGTCATTCTGGATGGAAATGGCTATAGAATCAATGTGGGACTTATGGTTAATATATACTTAATGTATGGTTATTATATGTTATTAGATGGTTAATGATGGTTATATAATAATAATATGGTTGGTGGTTTTAACTCTATCTTGAAAAATATGAGTTCGTCAATGGGAAGGATGACATCCCATATATGAAATGAAAAATAAAACATGTTCCAAACCACCAACCAGTATAGAATCAATGTGGGATTTATGGAAATTGATTATTCATGGTGTATCTTCAGTTGAATGGGTGAACATAGACTCAGAAAGACAAACATAAATGGGGGAGACCACATGTTACGAAAGAGGAACATGCTACTCTACTCTAAAAAATCCCTCAATGGTACAGCAATTGCCCGGATCTGAACAAAAAGGCCCGACTGAAGAAGTGATGGTGAAATCCACCGTGGATTTCCACACATCAATCCCATCACCCTAGCCCTAGCTGGTCCCATGTCAGTTGGGATGATGAAACTCCCCCAAAAAAAAATGGAAGAACAAAAATTCCATGGTTCAAAACCACCAAGCAGATACTCAACAATAGTTTCTGAGAGTGTTGAATATTAGATGATGAAAGGGATTAATCATGATTAATCCCAAGTTTTACATGTCCACCACGCCCATATTTGGCCACCCTTTTCCGGCGCTCTACGCCGTACGGGCCTGAACCACTGCAGAGGCGTTGGCTTCAGTGCCGTTCTTCCCGACCTCGGGGCGGTAGGGCTTTCATGGGATCGCTGATTGATGGCTAAGTTGACGCACATCACTTGGTTGACGTTTGGGTTGATTACCCTCTGGTAATTTAACATAGCTATTGAAAATGGCTATTTATAGTGGATTTTCCCATTAAACATTGTGATTTTCAATAGCTATGTTAAATTACCAGAGGGTAGGGAATTATAACAAACTAGAATCCAACTAGCTAACGGCATTATAAACAAACTTAGAATTGCCCCCCCCTTGTAGAATCCCTTCCGCCAAACAATGCGCAAGTTGTTCCAACTCATCTAACTTCATTTGGACTATCCTGGCAATCGTCTTCCAAAACTATTTTGAATATCCCCTAGAAACCATGGTATATGATTGGATCTATTCACTCAATACATATGGCAGGTATCACAGGTATGATCTCGGCATGGGATTTTTCACCATGTCCGTTCATACTGTGGATGGCAGAAATCCACCAGGCAGGTAGATGGTTTATCTAACTCTACTCCTTGTATTTATAGTGTTTCATAGGTACTAATAGTTCCTAACTGGTGCAAGAATGTGCAAGATGTATTCCATCCACAGTATGTCTAGCAGTGGAATGATAACCCCAAATAATTTGAGACATGTGGTGGACCATGTCATACGTCCTCTACATTATGATATGTATCAAATCCAGCTGTCCGCATGTCTATCTAATTCAAGACTTGAAAGTAACGCATGGCTCAAAATTATGGGTCCTTATATTCTATGCAGTCATCATGCCATTAAAACCACTGTTTGACCTGTGTCCAAGCCTACATGACTGGTTTCGGCCTCCAAAAAAACTTGGAGATCGAGAAGCTGTTGGATGACCGCGTAGGCCCAGTCCGGCTGGACCGAGTAGTCCGGTCGAACCCTTCCATGCCAGTGGACTGGGATGTTCGAACCCATCACCATCAACTCCGCCCATGCCAAGGCTTGAGCATCGGATGCTACGTCAGCCTTGACCACCGGCATGTGGTTTGTGGTGAAGTCGCTTGCTCTCCTCTCTGCAGCAGTGAGCTGCTCCCTGGTCAACCACCAGACGCCTCGACCTCTCACAAGGTCACTTGCGATGGGCATGCCCCCCGGCACCGGACCAACCCAGACCGAGTCCAAGTCATCTGGTGTCCAGTACCACCCAAGCCACCTCCAGGGTTGACTGGAGGCCTGGTTGTCGGGCGTGGACCAGAGCTGCATCGTAGGAACTCGCCCATCCACTCGCAACAACTTGGGTTGCTTGATCAAGGATGCGGGCGGTGAGGGCAGATGCGGTCAAAGCTTTGGGGCTGTCTGGAATGTTGCAATCCCAGATTCAAAAAAGAAAGGTTCAACGATGATAATCTAATAGCTGAATTCCAGAATTGATGGTGCAAATGCTAAACTCCGGGTTAGTGATTCAACATCCAATAAACTGTTTTTGACACACATGCTTAGCAAACCAGCTAGCCATTACTCACATCTGAAAAATTAGACTACCCTCTGGTAAACGTTTACATAACGATGGAAAATCACAATGCTATTAATGGGTAAATCAACTATGTCTATGACCAATTTCAAGTTCGCAAACTGTTTCTTTACCAGGCCGGGTAAACCTCCATTTTCCTATGGTTTTCCTATGGTTTTCCTATGGTTTTCCCATTCAAACCTCCATTTTTGATTCACAAAAATCCCAATAGCTTGGACTGGGATGGTTACCATATTGTTGGCCATATTCTGTGGGGATTTTCCATGATTTTCCCTGGAATTTAGGCCTGAAAAATAGAGGCCTTATATATGGTAGGTACCTCCAATTTAGGTTCCTGAAATGGCCATTGATGTGATATACTTCGATTATATTCCCAGAATATTCCCACTATATGAAATCCTGATGTTCTAATGATCATCATTCCATTCCAGGCTAGTTTCTAGATTGATGTCCATCCCATTACATACACAATTAACTATAATATACATATATATATATATACACATATGATCATTCATTCATATATATATATATATATGTATCCCATGACATATTTCCATGCATCCCATAATATATTTCATTATATTCCCATTTTAGTCGTCATGTATTTCATTATATTCCCATTATATATATAGTCCCATTAATATCCTATAGATACCAACATTGGAGGTACCCAGGTTAATATATTAATATATGCTACATCAACCAATATATCAACCAGGGTATCCTATTAATATGGTTGATGTACCCTGGATTTTGTGGGTACTCCGTACATGATTGTCCGAAACGCGCTTTCCCCAAGCTGAGCTCACCACGGTGTTGTCCCAGAGCTGAATAGGTACAGCCACCTGGTGTCCCGGTGTCTTGCCGATGCTACAATCAACAGAAACTGGATCCGCGAAATAGGTGATCTAAACCATAGATATAACAAACTATACGGATTATGGTAGATACATCCATGGATATCTACCATTTGTCTATTTCACTAAGTGTACTATATGGTTTATGGTAGATATTGGTAGAGAATGAAAATTATACTTAGATGGAATCTAAAACAACTCTGAAACTGGCTTGGACCCCAGATTTCAACGACCTTTTGTGATTGTACTATCAGGCATCATCAGTTGGAGCTCTTCTTTTTCCTCATTCTTTTGCTACGAAATCCTGAACGGTTTCGAATCTTGGGATTTCAACGCAGGAAAAACAACGATGATTTCATCGACGAGATTGCAGATTGGATTGGGCCAATGAAAATAGGGAGATGCCCAACGCTAGATTGACTAGATGGTGGTAGTAGATGGTGGTAGTAGATGGTGGTAGTAGATGGTGGTAGTAGATGGTGGTAGATCTCAAATTATCCAATTAGAATTGTCATACTTCGAATCACATCAATATTTTTCGGATCATTCCGCTGAGAGTCCCTTCAGCTTTTTTCCCTATTTTATACCCTCTGGTTATTTAACATAGCCATGGAAAATGGCCATGTAAAAAAAGATGCTTTACCTGGGTTTACCTATTGAAACATATAAAAACTGGTGATTTTCCATAGCCAAATAACCAGATGGTAACATTTCTAAGTGGCAAGCTGCCAGCTGAACGGTCACCGGGTGATCCTACAAGGACTTGCCATGTCGAAAGGGTGCACCACCAACACTTAAGTTATACATATATCATCGCATGGAAAATCGCAACCCCTTAATTATGTATACATATGTATGTATCTATATTATATAATATATATATATATACACATATGTATCTATATATATATATATATACTGGAACTATGTCTATCTATATATTAATATATATATATATATACACATAATTCTACATACATATTTAGTCTTAATTAATCTTTGTTACATCTATATCATATAAAGTATGAACATCATTGAACATCTATGTTTCCCACGCCGAAAATGACTCGATCAATTCTTGGCTCCCCACGATGAAGGCCATCGCATCTGCCACCACGGGAATGGCCTGCCGCGACGCACGTCTGTCCCGAAAAAATCGATATAAAATGAAAATAAACGGTTGCGTTAAGGGGAAATAATCTATAAATGGATATCACATGAATTAAATGGGGGAATTGTCCATGCTCTAAGCATTTACAAATAGGCATTTTATCTTCAAAGCGATGCAAAACTCTCTGAAACTTAGAGAAACACAATCATGAAATTTGACAAATTGGTATCTTATCTCCATTTTTGGTAGCTGGATATGTTGGGTCACTGTGCAAGAACCTTTAAACCTTGACAAGCACCTATAGTAGTTGGTATTTTACACAAGTCTTATGGGTGAGCTGCAGTAGCTGTGTTCACTTTTCTCAGTTTGTGCTGTACAGTTTCGGTTTCTGAAGCTGAAACCTCTTAAGAAGCTGCTGAATTTGCCCTGCAAATCCTTTTCATTTTCAATACGATTCACATATTGGCAAAACTTGTGATTACTTTCCTTTTGAACATGTAGCTTTCCTAATCAGCCATATTTGCGAGGTGAGCCCTCCCACATACAAGTTGGTTTATCACCCCATGAACTGTACATAGGTATATCGCCCAAAAAGCCTAGCCAAGTTCTGAACCAAGTTAGCTATCGAACGGGGGCCCACCTTATTTTGGGAGACCACTCCACCCGGCGCCACCGCGCCACTGGGCTCGTTTTTCTCAGCGATACTTTTCGGTCCATTTCTCTAGCGTCTCATGCAACAAATCTTTTGCTGACCAATGCCTCGTAGAGAGGAATGAGCACCTGCCACCAGGAAGAGCCCTGGTATCCTCTGGTCATTTGTGCCGGGCTATGGAAAATCACAATCTTTAAAAGGTGAATCAACTATAAATTGCTCGTTTTTCTATAGCCAACTGTTGAATTACCAGAGAGTACGCTGAATTACTGGTCGTGTGGAAAAACACTCCTGTTGGGTTTGGGGTACGGGCCAACCCTCAAGAAATATCAGTCTTATGAACCATTTGAGCTATACCATATACTTGAACTCCACATCATGACTAATCTTAGATACCCGGCATGAAAAAGACAAACATTGGTCAATTCATAACCCTGTTTAAAGCAAGAGATTGAAGTACTAAACTGAGTATGAAGAGGGAGCCACAGCGATCCCTGGGAGTTTCTTTTGTGGATCAAGTTAACTATCAAACCATGGGGGAGCTGATAAACCACTTGCATGGAAGACCCCAATTTCAAACAAACTCATATCCAGCAGACCCAGTTGAAAGGTCTATTCTTCACCTCGATTGGTGGAGGCCAAAAAGAGCATGGCAGCTATAAAACATCCAACATATGTGTGACGATATCAACAACATTGTGTTCCTTCGCACAATTTCAATGTGTCACAAGCAACGGAAGAGATGGCTTTCTGTTTGGTTCTCCAATATCAGCCTCTTCCATCATCCCAGCCATATCCGATTCCCCCAGCCATCAAGTCATCCCGGTGTAGTTCACCGTGCCAAAAGTTGAGTTTGTGCTGCCCCACTTCGAAGTTGGTTTACAAGCCAATTGAAAGAATACATATCTTTCAATATTGACCCAACATATGATTGAATCTGAATATGATTGAATATGATTGAATATGATTTATATATTCACCCTAGATCTCCCAATATTCAATCATATTCACCCACTCATAACCCATAATTTAGCCAACATAAAATGGCGCACCACCTAGTTGCACATCAACCCGCAGCCGGCCAAGCTGGCCTGTGTCTCTGTTCTGATGGCCACCTTTAGACTGCTGCTTCCGGGGCTCACCGTGACTTCCGCCAAGACGGAGCAGTTGTTGCTGGTCTGGGCCGAGGTGTACAACGCCACCGAGCCATCCTAAGGAGATGCCATGGGCCATGTGGTTCTTTACCCCCCAATTCTCGGATGCCCAAAAAAGGTGAAACTTTGAACAACACGGATCCAAATATATGACCTTGAGGATGTTCCTATTGAAAATTTATGGCTGCAGCATGGTTTGGGTGACTTCATGCTCGTGACAGCTACACAGGATAAAACCACCGAACTGTCATGTATTGATTCATTGTTCAGAACCGCAACATACACCTCTCCCTTCCGACACCCTCTTCGATGGATTGGTGTGTACAGGAAATCGTACTAGGAAGACCCCATCAATTTCCTGGGGTTTCCCCATGGTGTCCGCTTAAGATTTTCCCAACAAGTAGTTACAGTAATCAAGTTAGAAGTTAAACAAGTCAACCTAGCTATCATACATCATGATCAGCTACAATGTGCCCCCCCAGTTATTTTTGTTGGTTTGTAAGCCCCATTAAGTATAGTTATAAGTATAGTAAACTATATTAGCTATCGAACGGGGGCCCCACTTTGTATAAATCTCATGAACAATCCCTAAAGTTCTGGCCCTTTACCAGTTATAAATACTTATAATCCCATTTATGAAATGTATAATCCCATTTCCAACCAGTTGTTTCACCATTTATCATTGGTAAACGGCCATGACTGTATTGCAAATCTCCTGCCAAGTCGCTTCCAGCTGCCGCTGCGCCACGTAGCAAATGTTGTCTTGCGCCATTCGGCTCTTGACCATCTCCTGAGGAAAGACGGGCCCCGTTGAACGTTGTGTGTAAAAATGTTGCCTACAAACATGGGTACCCAAGAAGTTGACTCACCAATAAGTACATGTATTTATGTATACATATTATATATATATATATACATATATGTATGGATTTCATCGTGAAAAAACTGGGATTTTTGAACATCAAACCTATTTTTTAACCAACCATCCCCATGGTTAATCATTACTGTTCCTATGAAACGACATGAATTTGTTTGGGTGGAATATAGCAATTTCAGACAAACCTCTATGGGTGTTTGTAGGTTCACCAAGCAGCCAATGATTCTGGAGATTTTCAGCCAGTACTGCGCTTAGGTTAGGTCCTTAAAAGTATTTTTGCCAGTGACCCAGCTGCGTCGCGAAAAAGAACAGGACTGACCATTACAAGTTGATGTCACGTGATGTTTCAAGTTGACATGTTTCCACAGCTTTGTGGGTTCGATCCCAATTTTACTGATCAATTCAAAATACTGGTTCGACCCTCCAAATACCCAGGACAAAAATGGTAAAAGTACTCAGATTTTCTGGGTTTTTCCCATGGGTTTTTCCATGGTAAACCCATGACTTTCAAGGCAACTTGGATGGTCTACCTCCACCATTTTATGGCACCGTCGAGTCGCGGAGTCGAGCGGTCGATCCATAGGAATTATGGCCATTTTCCTCGGTGACCAACTGCAGTCGGTGAAGGTTGCTTGGTTATGTACTATTAATATGGTTAATGATGGTTGATAATAATGGTTAATCTATGGTTAATCTATGGTTAACCTATGCTTAATTACCATTGGTTGGTTAGTAATATATTTACCACTATGCTAATTTACCACTATGGTTTAATATGGTTGAAAAATCCCATGAATTATCATACTTAGTTACTTAACTATGGTTAATATTAACTATTAATATTAATGGTTAATATTAATGGTTATGATGATGGTGAATGATGGCTAATAATAATCTGGTTGGTGGTTTCAACCTACCCCTCTGAACAATATGAGTTCGTCAATGGGAAGGATGACATCCCATATATGAAATGGAAAATAAGTAATGTTTGAAACCACCAACCAGGTGATGTACTATAGATATAGATGAACTTAGTGCTACTATGTTCATGTATGTTCAACATAGTTATAATCCTATGGGTTGGTTTCTAACTACTTATATGTACCTAAATGAATCACATATTATAAAATTATGGGATAAAACACATTTTTTTGAGCATACATGGCGAGTCTAGGTAGGTGAATTCTATCAGTTGATGGTACTTATTACTACAATTAGATGATGTTAGATGGGCAAACATAACTGGAGGGCCCCCCACCTTGCAGCAACTATGCTAGCGGGAGAATCTATGGGATAAATAATTGCAGCAATGAGTGCCATCTTGTTCAGGTTGTAAGGCTTGCCATTTGCGTTTCAATTGGATGCAAAAAAACAACATGCATCCAACATATGAGCAAAAAAACCTGCAAGGTCCGCCCCAGTGTTTGTTGGTTTATGGGGCCACCTGGTGGATTTTTTTCCGGACTCTTTAATGCCCATCCTTGGTCAAGCAGCCAAAGTTTGGTGGTCAAACCACAATGTGCGTTTGCTTACACCCCAAATGTTTGGTTTGCTGAGATCTTCATATCCCAAATGTGTGGTTTGTCAGGATCCCTACCATTTTTTTGGCCAAGATCTTCCATAATCTTCTCCAAAGATGTTCTACCAGCTGTCCCCAAATGTGTCCTATAACAGCACGCCAAGGGTCTGGCCAGCCTCCCCCACGCGTTGCCAAATGGGCGTGAAGTCGTCGCGGCTCAGCGCCGCATTCTCGACCAGGACCACGGAGAGGTCGAATTGGACGTGGAAGTAGAAGATGTCCAGCGAGGTCTTGATGGCCACCTGGCTGGTGAAATTTCATGCAGTGAAGGCCACAAAAAGATGCCTTAAGTCACATCAACTTTTTTGGACAGCACAATTCCTATTGCGGGGAAGTTGTATTTTGATGATTCTAAACGAGAAAAAAAGACTTGTGGTGCAAGTGCAAATCTTATGTTTTTACCCATGCGTTCACCTTATGTAAAGATTATCTAACGTGTAAATATATATATATACATAAGTTATGAGGATACAACAAAGAATATATGGATACTATCGAGGTTCTGATGGTAACCAGTTGTATATGGATACTATATTGATATACATATTGATGTAAAAGTGCAGCAACCTGGCTGGCCGTCTCCCAATTTGATAGTTGGCAACACATCCCCGGTAATATCAATGTTCAGTGCCAAATCCCATGAAATGACAATGAAGATGTCCAGGTTTTGATGGCGACCTGCTGGCAACTCAAGACATTAATATAATATATATATATATATATATATATTGTATATATATATATATATATATATATGTATATATATATTAATATATATATATATATATACACACGTATATACGTATATACAACCAACATAACTATTGATATCACTGTTATGGGGATAGATCATATTGATCTATGTATTAAATACCATTTTCTAACCACTTACTACCCATAGTGTTGCTTACAGTATGCACGTTTTGTTCCAACATTTACAACTGTTGTCAGCCTGTTATCCCAATAAACTTCAATCAATCAATTCCCCAGGCTCTTGCTGTCAAGGCCACAGTAGAGCTGGAACCATAGCTCTGAAGCGCTGCATTCACCAGATAGTGGATCATAGTAACTAGCCACTTAGGCTTATACCAGCTATAGTTCAATGACTTTCACATTTCCATCAATAATTCGATGACTCTTCCACGTTTCATGACAATATCAACGAATCTATATAGACTCCACTTGTTCCCTAATTGGTGGTTTCAACCCCCCTGAAAAATATGAGTCAGATTGGATCATCCTCCCAACTATGGGGGAAATAAAAAATGTTCCAAACCACCAACCAGATATATTGTTATTCCAATGATCCACCATAGATTAACCATAGATTAACCAGGAAAAATTCCAACCAGTTCCCATATGTTTTCCATATGTTTTCCCATGTTTCATGACATTTCACCCATCTTTTTAGGGTCATTTGACCCACGACCCCACCTGCAGCAACAGTGGGGAGCTGGGCGCTGTGTTGCTCAGCAACTGTTGTGGCGCCATGGCCACGGAGACCTGAGACGAGGCAGAGACATATTCCAATGAAGGGGATGGTTGATACCATATAAAAGTGAAAATAAGTGAAACTTATACCATATATATATATTATTTATAGCTGAGGAGCTGCCTAATCATTAGTGACAAGTATCTACCGTTTATACCATTGAAAAAAAACATATAAACAAATATAAAAGTGAAAATGGTGATGACCTGGTTCATTAGTGGGCATATATATATATATAATTATACAATTATATATATATATGAACATAGTGATGACTTGGAGATGGTAAAAAAATAGTGGGATGTAAACGGGAACATCATAGGGATTAATCAACAACTAATAGGGATGTGAGCAGATTTCTAATGGGATTTAAGATGATGCTATATGAGTTAAATATCACCATTTTGATGAGTTATATATAACCATTTTTATGAATTAGTATTTCTAGCATCCAGTTTACATCCCAACCATATAAACCATCATTCAATGGGTATGTAATCGGGAATATCAGGGGAATGCGTATTGAGGTTTCTCAAAAGCGGGTATCAAAAAAAAGTCACCATGCCGGACCATGGCACCGTACTAAGTCATGGTCCTTCATGACTAAAAATGATCTGGGGGGGGTACCCCTTATTTTCTTATGGGGTAGGCCGGCCGGTACGGACGATCCTCACTATGCCGGAAGCCAGCTTGATGATCCACAGTGGTTACCCTCCGCAAATCATGTAAGATGGCGCTGGGAAGTCCCCTACAGATGAGAGATTGAATGGGAAATTGATCTGGCATGTTTGCTTACCAGGCTTGATTATCAAGTCTAAGTGGTTTCAACCAATCCCGCGTTGTCAACTGGGATCATCATGCCATGTGACCATGGCTGCCAGCAAGAAATTTTGGGCACGTCACGGCCATTGGCATAGACAATCTGCAAACATTGGATTCTCAACAGCTTAAGAACACCCTTCCCCCAACAAAACTGAGTTATGATAGTTCTATGCATAGTTTTTCTTTTGAATTTGGGGCTCTATACAAGGTGTAACCCCACCAGTCATGAGTTGGGTAGAAATACCGTTAACTATAACATACGATAGTTTTCTATCGTCTAAGTAATTTCTTTCTACTACGATGCGTCTTGTGATCTCGGGTCCTGCAACAGTGTGAGACGCTTGGGCGCCCGGCTTTAATTACTATCCCATAAACCCCATAAACCCTAGTTAGCCAAGTTGTAAGCCAAGTTATAAATCAGGCTTTATGATGTTTATATAATTTTTATATATGTTTATGGTGGGATATCATAATATATATATATATAATATAATATATATATATACATAATATATATAATATATATAATATATATA
>Ga0126342_10001313_pt1 | contig 34329 bp, 26 predicted proteins | sample Cyp1metagenome_FD_92528 | JGI IMG/M metagenome (GOLD analysis project Ga0126342, IMG submission 92528) | Coral microbial communities from Lord Howe Island, Old Settlement Bay, Australia - Cyphastrea 1 metagenome | ecosystem: Host-associated > Invertebrates > Cnidaria > Coral ...
ATCATAGATCACAAGCACAAAATACTGTAAATTACAGTGTAAAAAGGTGATTTTTGATTCAATCACCAAGTACACAATTGTAGAAAACCCACACCCGCCTCAAGGCGGTGTTCCCTTGTTTTTGGTATTTGTTTGTTACCCTCTGGCTATTTAACATAGCTATGGGAAATGGCCCATTTATAGATGTTTTACCTATTAAAAATGGTGATTTTCCATGGCTATGTTAAATAACCAGATGGTAAATCTGAACGTTCACAACTTTTTAAACGATTTGGTCAGATGTGCCATGGTCAAGAGTTGAATCATGTACCCATATTCGGGGGTCATCCTGTTAATAGACACATTGATCAGGATTCCCCAATGATGGCGGGATGACCATATGACATCAATCCGATTTAACTTGCCTGATGACACACATGATAACAGCAAACATAACAACTATATCCCAGTCGTATGCCCTACAGGGTGGTGCTCTCTCCGAGCTATAAGTTAGTTTATAAAATTCTGAAAACCCATCTGGCAGATGCTGTATTACCTAAAATGTGGGGCCCCCAAAAGTTATGTTTGTTGGTTTATGACCTCATCTAACTATGGTTATGCCATAAACCCTAGTGAATTATATTTAGGTGTCATGACTGCCATAAACCATAAACCCTAACTATTGTTATAACTACCATAAATTGTTGTTGTGTTCACCACACGCTATCTTGGGGCCCCCACAAAACGTAGTGTTGCTAGCCGACCTGCACAACGACGAGACCGTTTCGGGAACGGCGGTCCTACGAGGTGCAAACCACTCGACCTCCCCTCACCAGCGCTGCGTTGTCGCAGGCAGCTAAGAAGGCTTTGGAAGCCGCGTTGTCGCAGGACCGGGTGGCACCGGGATGGCACCGGGATGGCCAGGGATTATGGGGAAAGCCATGGCATTTTTAAACCCCATTATGTTGAGATATAGCACCTCTATAGCTATGACTATATATATTTAACTGAAACTGCACTCCAAAGTAGAATAGAGCTGACACCCAAAGATGATTTTATTTCCAAATGTTCGCATTTTTATGCACCTTCGGGGTCCGTGTTAAATTTACAGGGTTTGTCTAGATTGCCGGTTTTTTGGCAGGAACATGGACCAAGTGATTAAGCGACAAAGCAGCTAAAAACATGTTGATCTTTTTGTACTTACCTTAAACATATTTGATATTTGTATATATATATATATATGTACATAAATATCGGTTGGGATCAAATTTGAGGAATTGTTTTTGGTTGTCGGTCGTGTGGGGTCTTGAAGATTTCAAAATGACAGATTCACCAAAGCAAATGGGGTTTGGGTTTGTAGTTTGGAATCCCTAGATTCCTATGTGAGGCCCCCAAACGTTATGTTTGTTGGTTTAGATTCGCCCCAGTAACTATAGTTGTAAGTACCATAAACCATAGTTATTGGACTTATAAACCAGCTGAACGCTATCTTGGGGGCCTCACATTGTAGATCCCCCCATTTAGGAATCATTGATTGGTTCCGTAAGACAGCCAAAATAGAAACGGAAACTTCGGCCTTCATAGGGGTCCTGTCAAGGAAAATCCCGACAAAAAGGTGGGGGTGGGCAAATTACAAGTCAGTTTAACCCCAGTAACTGAACTTATAATTACCATAAACTAAACCATAGTTATTGGAATTGTAAACCAGAATTCTTGGAGTTATAAACCTTAACTTAGCCATCATGAATCAACTATATCAATTATACATCTCCACATTTGTTTGATGATACTGATGATATCCCCATGTTCTAAGCTGTTCAACCAACGTTTTGCTAACAAACTGGGGCACCAACATCAACCCCGGCGAGGCCAGCGGACATGCACGATGCTTGACGTTTTGGGCATCCAATTGCTTGAGAGTTCCAGTGCTCGCAGAGTTTCTTGGCGCACGGAGATGGAGATGGTGAACATGTGCTGAATATGGTGTATACCACGAATACCACCAACTACCCTCTGTTAAACTATCATAACTATGGAAAATTACCATTTTCAATGGGAAAACTCACTATTTCTATGGCCATTTTCAATAGCAAACTGTAACAAATTACCAGAGGGTACCTTACTGAGATATGGTGGGATCCCATATCTTTTTCCCCAACGGGTCTTCTCTCGATGGAAAGCCGTACGCTCTGCCTTTCAGTTCTTTCAAATACCCTCTGGTTATTTAACATAGCCATGGGAAATGGCCCATAGAAATAGATGGTTTACCCATTAAAAATGGGTGGATTTTCCATGGCGATGTTAAATAACCAGATGGTATGTTTTCTAGGGACATGCACACCATATAGCCACAGTGAGCATAGTGCTAGATCTTTGACATGAGATGGGACCTGCGGAACTTGCGGAACCTGCGGAACCTGCGGTTACCGCTTCGCGGTTGCTTCGTTGATTTTTTGCACTATAGACTTCCATGTGGGGTATCAACAAAACCAAGAAGATCAAAGAATTAGGTGCTTTCACCCATATGCATTGGATTAAGTAAACGTATGTTTAAATACCTAATCTTATTGGTGCTTAGTAGGGAATGAGGGAATGAGCCACAATAACTATTAATAATGATTAATCCCATTCCCCATTCCCATCCATTCCCTACTAAGCACCAGTAAGTATCACCATTTCTCACCAATGCATATGGGTATGGGTCAAAATTAGGTACCCCAATAATTGGATGGTTAATACTAAACTAGACTAACATCTATGGTCCCCTAGGTCTTCCATTTTGACCCACATCCATATGTTGGTTGAAACATGTTTTGAAACACCCCAAGTCCCGCCTTGCAGGTTGGATCGAATGCTGTTGCGCTTTCCATCCTTGACCCTGAGTTTGGACGCCGCGCCGCGGCGCTGGACGTGGAAGTGGGGTTTTTAAGCGTTTCTTATTTTGGGATTTGTTTTGGAGTACCCTCTGGTAAACTAACATAGCTATTGAAAATTGCCATTTATAGTGGATTTACCCATTAAACATGGTGATTTTCCATAGTCATGTTAATTTACCAGAGGGTAACACTTGAAATGAATCAGACCCAAATACAAAAGAAGCATCCACTGTCTCATAAACTTGAATATCCACACGGGAAAACTTAAACCTTGACTTCGCAACAGGGCCCGCAACACCCCAAGATTTGGTACAGAGGTCAAATCACTTCTTTATACACCTTGTGGCTATCATTTACCGGAGCTTGGAGCAACGTCAAAGATCCCTTGCTTCCTCCGTTGCTCAGGCTGGATCGGTGCAGATGGAAACCCCAAAAAAAAGAGAGGGATGGCGTTTGACCCAGAAGGCACCTGCGGAGCAGCACCCCAGTTGAAGGTCATCGGACCGCACTTGCACCACGAACATTGGTCTGACCACCACACGTGCACGACACAAGGAGCAAAATGCAACCTGAGCATTTTGTTTTGTTTTTCGCTCAACTTTCAAAAACTTCTTCTGACGGTAAGCCATGCAGTTGGCCGAGAGGAGGGTTCCCGTCATCCTCACCATGGCGGTGGATCATCCCACCTGCTGGGATCGCCAAATTTGGCATCGCATTATGCCAGCGATGATGTGCATTCCAGGAAGTTGGTCATAAAATAAAACACTAGCAATCTGATGGCCCAAGTATTGATGGAATATCTGTGAATATCTAATGTTGAGTTTGATATGGCTCATGGACTGTGGTTTTAACATGTTTTAACCCGGTTTTTAGAGATCACATATATACCAAAAAAGCAATCCCCAAACAGAAAGAAGCATTAATAAACATATCATCAAATAAGAGTCCGCACATTCTACCAACAATAATTTGGCACATTACTGCATATAGAAAAGTAGAAGCCAAGTAGTTGTGTGGGCGCTAATTGAAAAGTATAGTAAATGGTAGAACATTACCATTATAGTAGTTACTGCCATATACTACTACTATATGGGCATAATGTATAAGAAACCCCCAAAATTACCATAGATGGTTGGTAGAAACCCGATTTTGGTTAATCTTGAATTGGCCACACTTATTAGAGTACCTATCTCACCATTGTCACTTGCAGCTTTCCACAACTGGGGGTACCCCAAAATAGACGGTGTATAATAAATAGAAAATCCGATTTATACATGGATGATTTGGAGGGTATCCCCTCCATTTTAGGAAACCCCCACTTCTCACTATAGTTACAATGTGAGGCCCCCAAGATAGCTAAGTTGGTTTATAAGTCCAATTTCACTATGGTTTATGGTACTTATAACTACAGTTACTGGGGCGAATCTAAACCAACTTACAACTAAGGGGCCCCATCCTGTAGGTCATGTGGTAAACCTAGTTATAAGTTGGTTTATAGCCCCATCTAACTATGGCTATAACTACCATAAACCCAAACTACCATAGCCTCACATTGTATACTATTCATATTTATTGATATATTTGGGATTGATCTATGAAATTCATTTATGAAAATATTATCCAAATATAGTTCATGAATAGTGATTATATCCAAATCATGGTATGGAAAATTACACTGCGCCTGTTCTTCTCAGGATTGGAAGAGGGCAGATGATGCGACCTTAGCCCAGCTGGCCAAGGTGGAAAACGATACCTCCGAGTCTCCTTTGGTGGGCGAAGAATTCTTGGATGTTTATCTTGGCAAAGGGAAAAACATTGGAAACAAATGAAAAACATGGTACATGTATGGGACAATTCCGTAAACATTGTTTGTTTTTGGTTGTGGTTGTGGTTGTGGTTGTTGTTGTTGTTGTTGTTGGTTGTTGTTGGTTGTTGTTGGTTGTTGTTGGTTGTTGTTGGTTGTTGTTGGTTGTTGTTGGTGTTGTTGGTGTTGTTGGTGTTGTTGGTGTTGTTGTTGTGTCTTTCCTTGTTGTGTCTTTCCTTGTTGTGTCTTTCCTTGTGAGGGTTCCTTGAGCAGATCCAAGTTGGGTTAACTGAGGCCCCTCAAAACAACAAACACTTGTTGTTTGGTCATTGTGGGTGGGTTGTTATACTAGCTGGCTTGGTGCCTGCAGGCCTGTGCTGAGTTGGATAGCTAGCTTCATCCCAAGAGGTTTTTTTCACGGGAAAATCATATAGGAAACTTGTCTATAGATGGAGGTTGTTTCATGAAAAGACTGTAATCAATGATAATCTATGGTTGATTTTGCCATAAACCGCCATCTATAACGGTTGTTCAATTGCCATGTACGATTACCCGAAGGTGTATATATGATTTATCCAGACACTGGTTCCTTCTGTTGGGTTGGAGAAACGGGCGTAGCCGAGGACAACACGTTGAGCATGGGCCCAGAAATGGGCAAAAAACTTTGGTTTTTCCTGGGCCCAGCAGTAGGAAATGATATTATGGGAAATCCTAGCCTCTGGTAAACGTTTACAAAAAACGAGGGGAAATCACCATGCTATTCATGGGAAAATTCACTATTTCGACTGGGCCATTCTCAATAGTTTTTTGTTTCTTTACCAGAGGGTACAAAAATCGTATGTGATAAAGATTTACATTCACTTACTGATGGATATACAATGATATACATAATTATCAGATGTTTCATTTTGTCCTAACAGCATCATGACTGTCCTTCTTTTGTATGGAGATAGCCCTGACCATCTGGAGATTGAAGATGCCAAAATGGTTCCCATGTCGTGCCAGGCACCCATTAGATACCAATGATTTCAACGAACTTAGCTAAGCATTGGGGTCGCACCACCAGGCGTAACCCCAACCCTTGAGCTGCTAGAAACTTGATGGGTTGGCTTCACTAATGTTTGGATTAGCCTCCCCGTTTCGTGAACGATAACGTTCGGAAATTGCAAAACTGTGTTTTCAACAGTAGGCTCACACCCATAAACTATCTCTTGACAAAAAAAAACCAGCAGATAAAACTCAATGTCATAAACTTCGACTACCCATTTCTGAAATTCTGATATTGGGGACGGTTTATAGTTTTCGGTTTGCCACACATAAAAAGCGGGATCTTTTTCCACTCAGTCGTCGCAGCAAGGGCAGTGGAGAAGCCAAGGAAATCAGTTAGCCCATGCTGAATACTAGCGGAAATTTAAGCGGAGATTGTTTAATCCTTCTTAGTTAGTAAATCCATAAGACGTATTAAACAAGGGTTAAATCCAACATCATTTGGTTTTAATATGGTTTAACCATGTTTAACCCTTCTGAACTTAATTAAAAAAAAACACATTTTGCTGCCAATTGATGTTTAACCCTTCTTAGTAATCTCCATCATGGTCCATACCCAATGGCTGACCAATTCATAAAACCAATGGCTTAACCACTAGCAATACTGGTTGATCATCCAAAAGCTTAACCATTAATTAGTAATGTAGATTAATAGGAAAACCATAGGAAAATGGTGATTTAATGGTGATTAATCCATGATTTTCATGGTGATTAATGGTGATTTACCCTCTGGTTATTTGTTACAGTTCGCCATGGTATAGATGGAAGCCATGGCCCTAATCGAAATAGATGGTAAACACCGAACTTAAAAATGGTTGGATTTTCCATGGCGAACTGTTAGTCATAACCAGATGCTAGATTTCGTTATTTCGATAAAATAAATAGTGTTTTTCTGATAGATCAAAACAATGAAGATTATACCGAAATTATCCCCAAAAGTGACAGTCGATCCTTTCAACCTCGTGGGCACGACTGGTCCTTTCTGGTTCGTGCCGAGCAGGTTCTGATGAAGCACCGCGATCGGTGCAAGTTCCGGACAGGCACAGGGTCTGGGGTTCAGGAGTCCAGGCGGATGATATCTCAGAGGCTTTAGTTTTCAGGTTTCAAATGATTGGAATCGGATTGGGGTAATTGTCACTATGCAATTTCCTGGTTGAACTTTCAGGCTGGTGATTTTAGAGTTTATCCAGATACGGTTTTCGATGGTTTTCGGTCATGGTACCCTTTTCTGATGGAAGATGGCACATGAAATGTGTAAAATGCCACTGACAGATGAGTTTCCCATTGGAAGTGGTGACTTCTTGCAGATAGTTTAACCGTGCCAGGCTTAGAAATCCTATCGCCCTGATATGAAACACCCGCATTTGATGGTTCCAAATGTACGGTTTCCCCTGCAAAAGCATGGTTTCTTCGAGGTCTTTGTTTCGGGAGAACGGGGGAAGGGATAATAAATTGGTCCCTGTGTTGGATCCAACATTGATCCGAAATGTCTGAAAAAAGGGGCCACCATTTCCAACCAGTTTCTGCACTGTCCCCAGCAAGTGCGGGAGACAACGGCCTTCCTAAGCGACTGCGCCTGGTGACTTCCTAAGCGACCCGGACGTCCCCTCAGTCATCGTCCTGCACTTCACCCAGAAGACGTTAAGCCTCCGCAGATCCTGCGCGGTGATGATGTTGACTCTGGAGGTTTCTGCAAAGATGCAGCAACCCACTGCGTTGAGTTTAGGACGTTTTGTCCAGTTTTTCCAGCCATTTAGACATTGTCATGGCAAAATCGAAACTTCGGTGAATTCAAACCTGAGACGCGCGACAAGAGTCTGGAAGTCTGTTGATTGGACTATGGGAGTACGAAAAGGCTGGACAGAAAGAAGGAATGCGCACTGCCTACTACATGCACAGTGGCTGCCAAGAAGTACCACTCTACTTCCAGCAGCATGACGCAACCAGGTGTGTGCAGCCACTGATCTTTCCAAGGTCCACTACTGAACTCATGGCTGAGGAACACCGAGGCCTTCGGGTGACAGCCGCATCGGTGCTCCTGGAGTGCGATCCATTGCTGAGGACGATTCTACTGGATACAGCGAAGGCTGTGAGGGACCTTTTTTCTTCAGTAACAGTTTGCCATGAAAGCCATTGCCTACTTGGCTCAATGATTTACAGTACCGTTTTTAAACACGTTGATTTTCCATAGCTATGTTAGTTTACCAGAAGGGATGCACGTGTATGCTGAGTTGCTGTATTTTTGGGCCTTGCTATGCTTCACTCCTTGACAAAGTCGTAGGATTTTCCCAACCGCGAAGAAGAAAACCTCCAGATCCAAACTCCCAACCTTTTGTTTGTACAAAAAAGTGAAGATGCACCACTTTTTGCAGCCAGTTGAATATCTCATAATATCTCATTGAATATCAAATATGTGTTGGTGGTTTGGAACATTCTTTATTTTTCCATATATTGGGAATAATAATCCCAACTGACTAATATTTTTCAAGATGGTTAAAACCACCAACCAGAAACTTTGAGCAGGATTCAATACTTTGATAGCCTTGGATGGGTAGCTTAATCAGTTTTATCGCATTTTGTTGCTACAAATAGAAAAACAGAACCAGCAACATGTTATTGTTTGTGAACTATATATATATATGTGTGTGATTGAGCAACTTTTTCTGCATGTTGTATTGGAGTTGCAATTTCAGGCCCTTCAGTTATGTTCGTTGTTTTATTGGAGGGAGTCATAAACGCATATATATATATAACTACCATAAACTATGGTTATTGGAGTTATGTTCACCAACTTAGCTATCAAACTGGGGCCCCACCCTCTATAATTCTTCATGTCTCCATCTCTCACCGCTCAGTTGGTGGGCAAGCACTTCAGCTTCCAGTGGCGACTGTGACGACGCTAAACTCCCTGGGAGAATCTTTCTCTGGGCATCATGAGGCACTGGGACCGTGGCGGTTGGTTATTTGTTCATGTCTTTTTTGAATGGGAATATCAACTGTCACCATTTGTTTTGCAGGTTATATCCATGTTTTTTATCCATGTTTTTTTCTCGAACGGCATTATAAGCATGATAAAGCGGATTCAGCGGCGACTTTTTATACCTCATATCACCGACCAGTGGTTACATATGGATGTGTTTGAACATGGACATAGACTCTGAAAATAACTGGGGATTTTTTTGCCAATCCCCAGTTAGCCGCTGAGGATCCAATCATCTCCGGTACTTGAATGGGATTGGATCCCTGCACCGTGTTGAAAAAATTAGCCTATTCTATCAGGATCCATGTATGGTATATATACTAACATTTGGGGTATATTGATGGTAAATGTTACCATATATAGCATACATGGATCCTATGGGATATACCTGGGTAAATTTGATCACGACCTCACTGTTCTCCCTCACTGGAAACCATGGTTAATAAGGGACATCATCCCAAAATGACCGTAATTCAGGCTAGTGAAATATTGTAATTTACGCAGAATAATAATCCCCCAGTTATATATAAGTTGGTTTATAAAGCCCATGAACTATGGTTTATACCTACATAAAATACCTACCATAAACCATACTTCAGTTAAGCCACAGGGCAACTTATCGATGGATTGGTTTGTTGGGGAAAATCTTCACCGGAAACCATCGATTTTCCCATGAAGATCATGGGGTTTTCCGGTTTCAATTTTCCCTTAAACCAATCCATTGAATTAATGATAATCCCCAATAAAGATTGGTTATATCTCACAAATTCTCGTGATGTGTCACAATACCTTCGAGAAATGCTACGTGTGTTGCTTTGTGTTGCCCCATGGTTGTGCTTGTTGGTTTCTGTGTCCACATCCAACTGTAGATATATCCATCATTAAGCGACATAAATCCAAGCGAGTGAGGCTAGTTATAAACCGTTCACATCTGAATTTGGGGCGACCTCTCTGTGATTTGGAAATGGTGTTTTCCCACCTCGGATCATCATCACAAGTCATGCAGTAAACGAAGTAACGAAGTTGATTAACAAAACACATGAAAATCCACTACTGGTCTGGTTGGTGGTTTGGAATATGAATTTTATTTTCCCATACATTGGGAATAGTAACCCCAACTGACTTTCATATTTTTCAGAGGGGTTCAAGCCACCAACCAGATTAAGATCCACTATGTAAAGATATATCATAACATATCTACCACAAACCCTCGCGAAATTGGAGTTATGTTCACCGACTGGCTAACTAGATATGGTGAAATCACATGACATCACATGACATTGGCTCTAGATATCCGCATGGGATCCGCATTGGATCCATTCCAACCTGGTTGGTGGTTTGGAACATGGCTTTAGAGAGGGTTATTTCAACCATCGTTAACCATATAATAACCATCATCATTAACCACCATTAACAGTATATAAACCATGTATTTCTCCATTAACCACCATTAACAGTATATTAACCATGTAATAACCATGTATTAACCACCATATATTTCTCCCATAGTGGTAGGGTTTCTGGAGGTGGACAAAGTGGTGTTTGAGAAGGGGCCCAAAGATGCGGAAGCCTGTCGTGTGGCTTTAGGGGCCCTGAGGCCGACTCGGCGGGATGGTGACTTCCGAAATCCATGGGAGGTTTCTCAGTGAACGGCACGTGATCATTATCTATCTATATTTTTATCCATCTATCTATTTATTTATCTATGTATTTATCTATCTTTCTATCTATCTATCTATCTATCTATTTTTCTATCTTTCTATCTATCTTTCTATTTATCTATCTTAGGTTGCATTTAAATCTAGATGTCAAGATTAAATTCCAGTTGAATCGGAATGGGCCGGGATATTCCAAGTTTCTCAATGGATATTTTTAGCCACAACCACAATTGTTCTGTTTTGCCTCAGTTTATTCGTTTTGGTGGATGACCATTACATCAGCCACTAAAAGTCGTCAATAGAAAAACCACTGGCCGACCCAAAAGAGGGCACTTCTTTAGATGGGTCCAGCAAGTTGCCACTTCACTAGGTCAATCTTAGATTCTTTGATGGGTAGTTTAAGCCTTTAGTCTTTTGGTATCAATGGGGTTATCTACGTTCACCAGCTAAGTTTGTTTTTGGCAATTGATTCCGGGTGAGTACCAACGGGATTATCAGTACCTAAGATGTGGATATAGTATTCCCATTGGTATCCAAGATTCTCAGTTGGGTACCTAATATTGCCTTATAAGATCTTCCAAGTGGCTTAACTATAGTTTATGGTAGATATAACTTTTGTTGTCATAGGGGTTTATCAACCTACTTACTGGGATGAAGATTGGCAATGGATGTAGTCAACACCTTCCAGGTGACTCTCCATAATGATAGATGGCTTAGCCATCACCTGAAGGGGGCTGAATAACCCAGGCTTCGGGCCGGACATCCCAGGCTTCCAACATGTCAGAACCAGCTTACAAACGGAATATCCCCAATTATGGGTTTCAGGATCCTAAATTGGAGGTACCTACCATATATTTTGGTCCTATTTTTTAGGCCTAAATTTCAGGGAATATCCCAGCAAAATTATGGCCTTATAAGTAACTAACGTACCTACATTTTTGGATCCTGAGATTCCCATTGATATATGAAGCCTTTACTAACTAACTGCACATCTTCGTAATTTAAGTACTTTCTTTGTTTCCATACATGGCAATATTTCCTGCGCTGCTGCTTTGTTTCAGAGTATCTAAGATTGGCCACGTTTTCGAATCTCTGATGCGGTCAAGAAAGCTTGGAAGTTCAAGTGTTTTAAATACAGTGTTGTTCAGTCATTTGACTTCAAGGGTACGACACGGTGCTTCTGAACCAAATCACAATCATGACCCATGAAGACCCAGCGAATGTTGCTTGGTGTTTAGCTTTTTCACCGCAGTGATTCTTACCGGTGTTTCTTTGCTTTCTATTGAAAGACCTGCACTAGGTCAATCTTAGATGGGTAGTTTAATCGTTTAGTCTTTTGGTATCAATGGGATTATCTACGTTCACCAGCTAAGATTTTTTTTGGCAGGGTATCAAAGATTGGCCATGTATATATGATGCCTTCAAAATCCCGCAAACTTCCACAGGGTTTTCAACAAATGGGGATAATCTTTACTAGGGTTTTCCATGCCCCATGGTTTGTGCCGAATGGGTTTGTTTTTGCTCGCGGCGCTGTTAGCGACCCTGTTTCGGAAAACGCGGCGCTGTTTCGGGTGGGGTGGGGGGGTGTGAACACCCACGTCTTGTGCTCTTGTTTGTCTCTTGAGGTCACGTGTTTGTTCGGTTTCGGGTGGGGGGTGGGGGGGTGGTGGTGAACAGGTGGGGGGTGCTACGTCTCTAGCTCTTGTTTGCACTAGCATCCTACAGGAGATGATACTACGCTACGACACGTTAGCCACATGCATCTTCCTTTATGTTATGTTCAGTCACCGAGAGAACCTCATGAAAGACCTGGCCAAGATGGCGGACAAGAGATGATGAAGATGAGAAAAAGAGGCTTTGGTGGGAAAGCGCTCTGGAATCACATTAAAGAAAACAACGTTTGAAATGCAGAATTCCTATCGTTCAAAAAACAAACGACCTCGCCCTCTTGCAATTTCCAGTGAGTCCTGATGTTGCAAACGAAATGGAAAATTTGAAAATGCTGCGAAACGCTTGTTTTTTGAAAGATCACTGATGGAACAATGTGCAAATCTCTCAGGGTCGCTATTGGCGCCGGTACCCTTTTTTTGGTGCCTATGAAATAACGCAGCTAGAAGGTTATGTATAGGTTATAAGTTATAATGAACCGCTCACCTGGGATGCATATCTAAGCTTGAGACCGTCAAGTTTCAAGGCTTTGCTTTGCGGTTTGTCGATGACTTTTTTTTTTGCTCAATGGGAGATCCAGTCCGACTAGCGAATCTATAGGGTTTTTTGCTTGTTGGTGTTGGGTTCCTTCAGCAAATCCAAGAAGGTTTATACTTCGCCGTCTCAATTGTAACTGGCCCCCCTAAGAGTTGTTGCCGTGGTAAGGGGACACCCATTCCACAAAAGTGTTGACCCAAAGGATTGTGCTTGGCTCATGGAATGTAGTATCATGGCCCATCTTTACAAGGTGGCCCCCCCAAAGGACAGCAAAATTGGATTGCAACATATTGTAACGTGTCATAACTACAATAGCCAGGCTTTATGGTCAATAAATCTATGGTTCCTTGGGGTCACCAACAAAAATAACTGGGGAGCACCATCTTGTAGGTTCCACCAACAGAGCTTTTTCTTGAGTCATGTTGAAGCTGCTGACGGGTCGCGCAACAGGGATTCAGTCCATAAACCTCTAGATATGAAACGCTTCAGCGAAAAAGCTGCGCGGTTGTCCTGGGCAGAGCGAGGTGAATGAGAGATTGACGAGTGACGAGTCGGCCTGGCTGGCGCCTTGGGTGACTTGCAAAGATGATACGGTGAACAAAGGGCTGGGCTTCCCAAGAGCCAACAAGGATCAGAAAGCACATTAAAATTCCATTTCATCCTGGCCAGGGCAGTTGTAAACTCGTTTCTTTGGATGTGAAAAGGCAGCATCTTGTTTGGCAAGCGCGCAATGCGGGGAGAATTTGTGTTCTGTTTTTGCTATACTTTGATGTTGCTGGAGTTTGCGGTTCGTAGTCAGAAATCTGAGTATGTCCTTCTGTAATTTAATTTACGACTTTATACGGTGTGAGAGCTAACCAGTTTAACTCCTAACAGCTTACTTAACTATATTGTAACGTCTGAGTTCATGGGCAAAAAATGCTTTCTGCCCCTGTCACAGCCATCGTTTGGGGTGCTGGGCGTCGCCATTGCTGAAAGCCAAGCACGAGCAACACACCACATATGTTTCCATTTTTTCCTGTTGTTTCCCAGACACATCCTTGCACATTGCTCCACTTAATGCACTATTTTTGTGGACGCAAATATCGATCCTGCAATCGCACTCGCTGGCCTCGCAGGCTGACGTCCCAAGAAATGATTTTCAACCGTCAGAACTTGGGAGACATGGGCTGTAGCCTTGTCTCTTGGCCATGGCGAAAGATGGTGGGCTATGATTGAATTGTGATATGAACAGGTGCATTTTTTTAAAAACGGTGTTTTTGCTCTTACAGTTAGTTGCCATTTTCATTATTGCTGGTAACATGGTTTTAGTTCCTTGGATTTGGTTGGCCATGTCAATGCAGATTTTGGCGGTTCTTAGGCTTGTGGTTTCGTCCGACCGTGGGGTTCCCGCTTGCAGATTGCGAGGTCCGGGCGTCCGGGCTGGTATCCCGAGGGGGCGGGGGGCAAATCCGGCCCTGGCGGTATACTGGATAATCATGGGATTTAATCATGAAACTCTGGGACATGTTTTGGGAAATCATTGAGATATAATGGAATATGATGCTTTATGGGAAATGATACTAGGTGATCATGCGTTATAGTGGGGTATATATATATATTATATATTAAATATATATATATATATTTATTATATATATATATATATATTATATTTATTTAAATTATATATATATCGGTTTACAATGGAAGATCATCACTACTTGGAGGATCATCCCACGGATCGTAACTGCTTAGTAACTGTGGTTATGACTATAGCACAGTTGCAAATGGGATAGTCCACAACATGGGGACTTACTAGCCACGGTTATTGACCACTTACAATTCGTGCGATGATCCTCCAAGTAGTTATCAGTTGGCATTTTCAACCCAATCTGACTGGTTTAATATTGTATGCCTCCCACAAACCCTAGCTATTAGAGTTGTAAACCGACACGTATATATATATATATAGATAGATAGATAGATAGTTAGGGGCCTACAAGGGGCATCCACTTTTGACTTTGTCATGCTTAAACGGTGGTTCCAAAGTTCTACCAACCCCGCCGCGTCGCCACAGTAGAATCATCTCGTGCCAAAAGTTTCAGGGTATAGGTTACTGAATTATGATAATTCAGCGAAAAGAACAAAGCTATTGGAAATGGCCCTTGTATGCCTTTGTTGTTTCCGGAAAGTCCATGATTCCATGATTTGTAAATTGTATCCCATCGTCATCGTGGTCCTCCTCCTCATCACCGTTCAAGTTGTCAGAGATGGTATCATCAACCACTTCTGGTTGGTGGTGTGGAACATTTCTTATTTTTCCATATATTGGGAATAATCAGCCTAACTGACTCATATTTTTCAGAGGTATTGAAACCACCAACCAGACCGGACAATTTCCTACAGCGGGCCCCAATTTTTAGTTGGTTGATAGCCTCATCTACAGATATACCCACCCTAAACCCTAGTCATTGGAGTTATAAAGCAACTTAGCTATCATCAACTGGTGGCAATCCTAAGTTTCTCTGTTACCATCTGGTTATTTAACATAGCCATGGAAAATCCCAACCATAAATGGAGGTTTCTAGCATGGAATATCAATGGGAAATTTTCCACGGCTATGTAGCAAATAACCAGAGGGTACATGCTAATACCATACTTATAGCCCATGTATATCTGGGATCATGAGGCTACAAACATGACAGGAGGTGAACTTGGATTTGCTCCAAATTTTCTCCGTGAAGTCCTGACTTTCTCGGGGTTCACCCCCTGTGGAAATTCCGCGTAGGTTGGTCGAGTGTGGCGTGGGCGATTTGGGCATCAGTTTCTTAGCCCGGCTCTTGGCGCACGCACGGCAGCCGGCGGTGAATTTGAAGGAACTCAATTTGATGCTTGGAGCTGGCTGCCTATGGAGCTGAAAAACATGGGAAAACCATGGGCAAATGGTAATTTCATGGGATTTCATGAGGATTCAATGGTGATTTAATGGGATTTACCGGGATTCAATGCAGGATGGGGCCCCCAAGATAGCGTTCAGCTTCCTTATAAGTGAATTAACTATGGTTTATGGCAGATATAACTATGGTTAATGGGGTTTATAATTTTTCTTAGAAATGCGGGGCACCATCCTGTTGTGAATGGAATGTTGGTAGGATACTAGTGGAATCCATTAATGGATCATTAATGGGATAATGAAACATGCATGGGATATTATTGGACCTGGTTGCCTTGGTGTTTCAAGCAGCCAGCATCGTTCAACCCACAGAATTTGATTATTAATGGATTCTCCATGGGATTCAAAAAGGATCGTCATGATTTAATTAATGGAGATATGATATGGGTTATTTAGTAGTGAAATAAATTGTTGTTGTCGTATATTGGGGGTCCGTCATTTTCTCAGAAATCTCCATGAATGATGGGGACAGCACAAACTCTATACCCTTTTTGGGTGCATTGTGCCCCTGCGCTACTTCATTGAGTTGGTCGATAGCTAGCTCAACTAGGCCCTGGTAAACATACAAAAAACGATGGAAAATCACCATGTTTAATGGGTAAACTCACTATTTCTATGGCCATGTTCAATAGTTTTTTTTGTATGTTTACCAGAGGGTAATGTTTATTGTTTTTGAACGGTTTATAAACCAACTTGCAATTGTTGGGCACCATCATGTACCAACTATACATACAAGTGAACCCAGAAGGATCATGATTTAGCCGAAAAGTTCCCCTCGACAAAATCCACTTGATGGTTCACGCCAGGAAGTCATAAGTAGATTTCATCACGCTAGTTTTAGCTTAATCCAGTTTCAATTGGGGTGAACTTATCCACTTACTCAACAAAAGTCCGACTAAATCCTAGAATCTCAGATTTACATCTTCAAAAAACATCGTTTATAAGCTACTACCTATATCTATATATATATATACATAGAAGCAGGTTGTAGCGGATAGGCCCCCTTCAGATCTACTTCCGAACTGACCGAGGAGCGCCAACAAATTTGGTGATCGTGGAATGGCCGAAGCTTAGATGAGATGGGTCACGGATTATGGATCCATCGATGTAACCCTCCGGCGTCAAACATGGCTGGCTGGAATTGAGTTTAACCATCAAGAAATGATCTGCTTGGTGGTTTGGAACCATGGAGTTTTTTGACTTTCCATGCAGTTGGGGACGAACTCATATTTTTCAGAGGGCTTCAAACCACCAACCACTGATTATTTTCGTGGGTTTTAATGTTCATGGGTGTGAATGAACGTATCGCGGGTTTAAAATGGGTTTGTTTATTTCATGGTACAATCAGACATGGCAGGCTGGGAAATCCACCGTTAACTAAATGGGCATGTCAATGTGACAAAAAATCAAACAAAAAATGGCGAGTTTTGCAGCAAACCTGGAGGGTGCATTGGTAATCTGTTCCTGCGTTTCTATCAAATACCCTGCAGAAACCATCGTTTAGTAGGAGACTTACACATAGATCACATAGGGGGTGGTTCATGTTCGGCTGGTAGGATTATAATACATTCCCACAAACTCTTAGCGGAGAATCGCTTGTCTCTCACCCTGGTGCTGCAGGGTGAATCTCAGTACATCAGACTGCGTTCGTCTGTGGGCATTTGTTGCTATGTCAGCTCTGCCGGTGGATGCCAAAAAGGTCTTGTTTTCAATGTGCTGGCAGCAAACGGAGAGCAAATTCTGTCTTAGTTTAGGAGTTACATCCAGTAAATGAATGAAAAATGTCCAACTCAGAAACCATAGAAACACGACAATAGAATTACCATCTGGTTATTTAAAATAGCTATAGAAAATCACCATGTTTAATAGGTAAACCATCTTTTTCTATGGGCAATTTTCCATGGCCATGTTAAATAACCAGAGGGTAAAATGTTATACACTTTTCAAAATACCCTTCACCAAGCTTACCCAGAAAACCCACCGTTGCGTTCATGAAATCTGCGACAATGGCCGGAATTCTGGCCTGATATCTTGGAAGGTCGTTTATGGCAGATACCGTGGATGCTTGCGAAATCCTGCACCAGTTGGCAAGCGTTAGGTAACTATGAAACACTGTAAAAAATTGGCTTATCATGGGATTCACCATTTGCCAGCGCAGGGTTTCGCAACCATCCACAGTATATTTCAAGGTTTTGGGGGCTCATAAACCAACAAACAAGAAGTGGGGTGCACCATTTTTTACAACAGGCTCAGCATGAAGGGAAAATAATCTACAAACTTGGGGCTTTAAAGTTTAATGGCCCCATTGTTGATAGAAACATCGCATAAAACCAATGGGTTCCCACTATACGACTAGGTTAACCTTGGATGGGCAGTTGAGTCTTTATTTTTTGCGATTTTAAGAGGAAACCAACCTACTTGTTGGCTGGGCATCTAAGACCGGCAATGTTAATCCTAATAATAATTAATCCATTTATTTCCAGTTATCGTCCCTCTATATTATCTCATTGTTAATTCCCATTAACGGATCAAACCGCATTGTATATCCCATTAAGTACCATGATTTCCCACAAAATTATGTTTTATAAATGGTGTGAACATAAACCAACAAACATTAGAGGCACCACCAACAGTGTGGTGCCCCGCAGGTGTCAATTAGTTTATTGTAACCCCATTAATTATATAACTATGAATATAACCCACCTAAACCATAGAATGCACCAAGTTATAAGTCAACTTATTTACTTAATTCCCATTAAATCTCATTAAATCACAATTTTTGTTGGTAGAATCACTAACTTTGCAGATCTATGAAGCACTGCCCTGAAGCCACTGAGATCTTCAGGAACTGGCGGATGCTTTGCCCATGTTGGATTCCCTTGAGAAGTTGCTCTTGGAGCGGAACAAGATCGGACCCATGGGCGCACAGGCGGCCGGGGCGGCCGGGGGTGGGCCCCACACCTGGCGATTTGGTGGAATTTGACCATGGAAAATTGGGATTTCCTGGGAGTTCTCATGGTATTTTCAAGGGATTTGATGAGATTTTAAGGGTGATTTTCATGGGATTTAATGGGATTATATCCCATATGCTCCATGTATCAAATATTTAGTAAAATAGTTGTTATCATTATTTATCAACATCTGGGTATGGAATTATAATGGAATTTTAGTGTCTTAGGGTGGGAAATCATGGATATTGAAGGGATATGTGGGGTACCCATCTGGTGAGCAGGATAGAGGTGTAACAGGGTTGAGCATGATTTAAACGTCAAGCACGATTCTTTAATGAGCAAATTTGTAGATTAAGATATATAGGATTAAAGCATCGAAATATAAGTTACATGAGTGTAAATCACCTGCTAAGGTGGAAGGTAGTTGAATGATTGAATCGTTTGCCATAGAAGGAATTATCTATCAAGTATTTGTTGCTGGGCATCTTCCCTCTGGTAAACGTTTACATAACTATGGCAAAATCACCATGTTTAATGGGTAAACTCACTATTTCTATGGCCATTTTCAATAGCTTTCTGTATGTTTACCAGAGGGTAAGATCGGCCATGGTCTGAAACAGTGGGGGTTTCAAGTTCACCGGCTCCGGCTGAATCTTCAGATTTTGATGCACCTGGACCTGTCATCACCGGGCAGGGCTCCTATCGGATAGGCGATCTCATGAAGGTCTCATGAAATCGCTAACGTCGGAGGCTTAACTGGTTGGTGGTTTGGAACATTTGGATTATTTTTCCATATATTGGGAAGAATCATCCCAACTGACGAACTCATATTTTTCAGAGGGGTAGGTATACCACCAACCAGATAAGATGAGCACCTTTTTTGATACTCATGATCATGTTACCCTCTGGTAAACTAACAGCTTGCCTTTGAAAATCACTGCTCTATGATAAACTTTATGTACGTAAATCATCGAACGAAATGGTCCATTTTCCACAGCTATGTTAGTTTACTGGAGGGTAAATCCAGCGAACAAATCCGCATGCATTGAAGGTGTTCAATCAGTGCATCCTTTCTGAATACCCTCCTGTAATCAAACGTGGCAACGGAATCCATCATTTATAGATGATGTTCCCAGCTATAAGCCTCGACTTACGGGATTTTCAATGTTTTCCGATACTTTGTCATTATCATCCTATGATTTTTCCCATTTAACATCATTTAAGCACCATCAAAACTAGGACTTCCCAACTATAAACCTCCATGTTATCATCATTTTCCTTGGAAAATTTCCGGGATCAAGTTCCCTGTCGCAGGCATTAGCCTCGCGTTTGTCGCGCAGCAACGTACGGGACCGCGGTTGGAACCGCTGTTTGGAGGGCTGGGCGACATATGGAACCCGGACGACTAAAACCAAAAACCACCCGAAAAGGAAAATGGTGATTTAAGCAGCAAACATATGAGGATTTTCGCATAGAAAAAAAAACATGTGGGTAAAACCCATATATCTATGGTTTATGTTAGATATAACTATGGTTAATAGGGTTTATAAGCCAATCTATAAACTGATTAATGTGGGTAAAACAATGCCATTTTTACCAGTATAGCACCTATATAAAAATGGCAATGACTGCGAGATGGTTTATGGCAATGTTTTACCCACATCAGAAACTATGGAACTGTTCAAATGTTGAATCTTTGGGGATATGCGCTAAATGAATAGAAAGTGAAAAGTTAAATCTTAGGTTTGCGGGTTTCAATATGACTGAGAATAAGCAACCCATGTTCAGTATGCCAGTTAGAGTTTACAAACAAGTAGTCCAAGAGTGGCAATTGTTTTGCACTCTCTGGATTGCAAAATTTGTTGGGGGCCCAGGTGCTGCTAGGCAGCAGAATGAATGGACATTGACATATCCGGTGTCATCATACATGGCCGGGGAATTCCCAAACTTTTTAGAGGGGTTTACGTTGGATCATCGAACTACCCTCTGGTAAACATACAAAAAAACTAATAGACTATGGAAAATCACCATTTTCAATGGGTAAATCCACTAGAAATTGCTATTTTCAATAGCTATGTTCGTTTGCCGGAGGGTAAATGGAGGTGTTTTTATCGGCAAGCCATGTTTCACCAGGGGAAATTCTTGCCAGGCACATGATATTTGCACCCGCTTAAAGCATGGGGAACTGGGAACTTCTTGTTGTCCCTTAAGCATATCTAATTTCAACCAGAATGCAGAATACCAGGTATCCTGTATATAATTTCAGATCTATTCCATGATGGTATTCCCCAAAATGATGCTAAAAGTGTTTCAGGATGATATACATGGTATTTTCAGATGTCCAACTGTTCTGAATCTTTTTGAGGGTTGCTATGCAGCATGTTCTGAGCACTTCGCAGGGGAGAAAGATCACGTCGCATATCTAGCGCCGGGCTGAGACCCTTTGGGAGACTTCCACGGACCGTACAGTCACCAAAGGTTAATCCCTGTTTTGAAAATGCACACACACAATCATCATATGTTCTCTTTTTATGATGTTTATTTTTGAAGTATCTCTATTCAATCTACTGGATGATGAGTTTTTCTCCCCATATTAGCTATGATTCAAAGCTCCAAGTCAGCTTCGCTCCAGGAGTTGGTTCTGGGAACGCATCTGGGGGGAAATCCCATTGGTCCCGCGGGGGTTCAGGCCACCGAAACTTGGGATCATCGAAGGGATCCTCTGGTTATTTGTTACAGTTTGCGAACTGGAAAATTGCCATAGAAATAGTTGATTTACCCCATTTACCCGTCGTTGATTATTCGAGATGGTTACTTACTAGCTGTTGAAAATGACCATTTATAGTTGATTTATCCATATTTACCCATAAAAGATGGTGATGTTCCATAGTTATGTTGGTTTACCAGGGGGTTTACATTTGCTACATTTGTTTGTTGATGAAGCACGCTCATACATGTAACTGGACATGTTTTTCTTTTTCGCTGATATAATGTACATAATTTTGTAACGCTGTTTTTATGTTCACAATATCCTCATGATCTTCCATTCTTACCAATTTTCATCCTGGTTGGTGGTTTGGAACAGTTTTTATTTTTCCATATATATTGGGAATGTCATCATCCCAACTGAATTTCATATTTTTCAAAGGGGTAGGTCAACCACCAACCAGCATCTGAACATTGGTCTGAACATGCATTGTTTCAAAGTTTCGCTTTGATGTCCACAAGATGGGTTGGGATCCCTGCCTTCTTTCCTTCCACATCTCATATCAAATGTGCCTGTCCCTTCCCGTAGCTCGCACATGCTAAATCATCTTAAGGACGGATCTAATATCATCTTAGAAGCAAATCTCCATGAATTCGATTCAATGAATTCACAGATGTTTTCCATATATCCCAGATTTTCCCACCTTTTCCTCCGTGGTCCCTGGTCCAGGCCTTAGCCCGCGGCCTGAACGACGCGCTGCCGCGCGCCGCGGCGAACCGCGAGACGCGGCTGGAGGCGCTGGCGCTGGAGGACTGCCAGGTGGGCGAGGAAGGCGCCAAGGCGCCAGGGGAGATGTTGGGAGATGTTTTCGCAGATGATTATACACTGATATGACTGATATGATTGATATATGTACTGTAATTATATATTAATTTTCCATTTATATCTATATATTTATATTTATACTTTTTGGGGATCTTTGGGATCTTTGGGATATTCCAATGGATAGTCCAATGGTTAATCATGGGGTAATAATGATGGAATACCCTTTGCTAAGTACAGTTTGCTATAGGTAATCATAATTGCCATAGTTGTTTTGAAATGGTATATAAAATGCTTCTGGGTAGATCAGGGGGGTGACCATATGTGTATATATATATATAGAGTTCTCCTAATGTAGATGGGGGTTAGCCTCTGGTAAATTGTTGTTTGCTTTTGAAAATGTCCATAGAAATAGCTGATTGAAATGTTCAAAATGAAAGTGATTTTCCATAGTTATGTTACAATTATGTTAGTTTACCAGAGGGTAGGGTGGGGAGACGAAGGGGCGGGTAGAAAGCAGGAAAATATGTGGGTACATACATATATATATATGATTTCAGTACGATAGAATATTTATATAATATATATATATATGTGTGTGTGTAGAATACAAATATAGGTCCACTTCGAACTGGAACTGCACTTCCAAGTGCATGCATCCCCAACCAACTGGATAGTTAATTTAATCCTTCACGTATTTTTGCTACGGGCTATGCATGGAAAATGACCATAACCAGCAAAAGATTAACCGTGATTATTTTATCACTATTCAATATTGTCGTCACTTGAATCCCATTATTCCCATTATCATTATAACACCCATCATTTGGTAAGTAAGAATCACTTGAATCCCATTATTCCCAGTATCAAGATCAATTGTTATGAATATAACTGGAGTTGTGACACTTTTTGAATCATGAGAAATATCACCACTAAATATCACATTGTTAAAATGATTGTAATCCCATTTTCCCCGTCATCATTAAAATCAATGTTGCACAATGTAGACATTATGAAGTAAACCAGTTGGTAAGCACATTAAATTATTAAATATCATAATGGTTATAGTACATATATGTATCACTATCATCCACCATTATATTTACAATCATTACCCACCCCATCAGTTAACTATTCAATGTGTATGAATAGTTTCATGTTGCAAGCCATGATGAACTAACAATTATTTTAATTATATAATGCTATTCCCCTATTATTCCCGCTATTGTCAGTTTCATGATTCTACTCCTGTTATTAGATATTATTTCCATTAATCCCACATCCTTGTATCAAAGTTTTCCATGATCTTTATAATCCATCATTATCATTGTCCACCCAATACACCAACCATTCTAGTCCCATTTCATTCCCATTGATGGATTATAACGTCTATTCCCATTATTATCAATGAATGATAGCCCCATGTATTTCCATACGCCAAATGTTGTGATAGTCCATCATTATTCTAGTCCTATGACGTACCCTGTGGTAAACTAACAGTTTGCTATTGAACATGGCCATAGAAATAGTGAGTTTTCCCATGAATAGCATGGTGATTTTCCATAGTTATGGAAACGTTTACCAGAGGGTAGTAGGTTAGTTCACCTACTTTTTTTCAGTGGATAAACTCTAATTATCCCACTAACAAAACCAGGGATATCACCCACCTAGGATTCTTGGGGCTAGAGGGTAATCTCTTCATGTTTCCCCTTTCCAGTTCCACCCCCTCCAGGCGGCTTAGTGTAATCGTGAGATTCCCATAAAAATCCAGTTGTTCAATGAAGAACTGTATAATCCGTGTATATTATCATGTTTTTTCATTACTATTTCAGAACCCCAGGAATCAGATTATTGTTTTTTTAAAAAAAAACGCATTCTGACAATAGTGATATTTATGTATAATCAATAATTAATGGTTATATTCCCATTATCCCATTATCCCATTATTGAATCATTTTATTACCATTATTATCATCATCACATTGGTACTATTAGCCCCTTGCTGCTGGTATCATTATCATCCCACTATCACCCCATCATCCCATGAGTATGATTATATATATATATGTTTTTAATTTTGAACCCATAATCAAGAATAATTACAATAGTTATCATCGGAACGTCAATCAACAATGAGTATAAACACATAGGGAATAATCATGTTATCCCACTGTAATAGAATCATACAGAAAGATACATGTTTTAGTTCCATAATGATAATTACAGCTATAAAATGTTATAATCACATAATCAAGAATAACTATAATACCATCATAATGATAGTAATCCCTTCATGATCCCATAATCCCATAGGTGTGATTATAATTTTAGTTTTAACCCCATTATGATTATCATAACAGTTGTCAATAACTATAATGGGATTATAACTTTAGTGATATTCATAAAATGTATAATTATACTTATCTCATTATCATTGTTATAATCCACTAGAATCAAGAATAATCCAATAATACAACCATAATCCCACAATAATCTGGTTGGTGGTTTGGAACATGTTTTATTGTTCCATACATTGGGAAAATAATCCCAACTGACTTTCATATTTTTCAGAGGGGTTGAAACCACCAACCAGTAATGATAATACTCATAATAGTTTTCATCTCCAATAATCAACGAGGGGTAAATGGGCTAAATCAACTATTTCTACGACCATTTTCCAGTTCGCAAACTGTAACAAATAACCAGAGGATCCCTTCCATGATCCCAAGTTTCGGTGGCCTGAACCCCCACAGGACCAATGGGATTTCCCCCCAGATGCGTTCCCAGAACCAACTCCTGGAGAGAATCGGTCTCCGCCTAGGCCCTGGCGGAGCATTTGTCGCAGAGCGCCCTGATGGCCCTCTCCGTGGCGCGCGGCCAACTTACCGACGAGGACGCCACGGCCATTCTGTGCCTCGGACGTTGGACCATGGTGATTTGATGGTGATGTAATGGGATGAAATTTTGATTTGATGGGATTTCATGGGAATTCTGGGGTTCTAAGCCCTTTGAATGGTGATTTGTATGATTTAATAGGATTTCAATGACAAAAATTTTGGGATTTCGTCGGGTTTCAGTGGGATTTTAACACCGCGACATTGATGATGATCTTACCCGATGGCATCCCACTAAACATATGTATATATATACATATATATATATAATACCCTCTGGTAAACAAACATAACTATTGAAAATAACCCAGTCGAAATAGTTGATTGTCCCATTAATAGCAGGGTGATTTTCCATAGTTTTTTGTATACGTTTACCAGAGGGTATATATATATATAATATAGACGTTTATCATGGGATCAGGGAACTAACAAGGCAAAAAAAAACGGATGTTTCAAAATTTCAAAATGTTTTAACTCCAATCGTTTTTATTTGGGTATGGCGGAAATGTAAGGCACTGGATGAAAAGGGAAGGTATACCGGTTTTACCATGTACATACATATATTTATATATAAATATATATGTTATGACATGTATACACACATGCATGCTTCATAAATATATATATATATATAATTATATATATATATTGTCTTAAACCAATCCAGCGACCCTAAACATCAGCACTTCGGGGCCGAGTCTCAACATCGTTGGCCAGGATGGCCCTCTAGGAAAGGCTGCCACAAGGAGAAACATCCCCGGGATAGGACATGGTTACCCTCTGGTAAACTAACAGTTTGCGAACTGGAAAACGGGTGATTTATAGTGAGTTTTCCCATGAAGAATGATGATTTTCCATATGTTTGTTTACCAGAGGGTATCGGTGAAACATGATGAAACTCATTGAAACTCCAAGAACTGTAAAGTATCTACTGTGTACACATTGTAGGATAATGTCTAATTATACATCTGCCATGCACGGGCATCATTTAGTTTGCATATATACCCAGAAGCATATAGTACATACACACACATACATACATACATACATATATATATATATATATATATATTTGGCCTCATCAAACGCAATCCTTTTTCCTTAGCCTGATTACGGATTGCAAACTTTCGGATTGTGATTGTTCACACAGATTGCCGATTAAACCCCAGAACCCTTGCTTGCCATGTTGGTAATCATTATGTTTTGGTCATTTTGTTTTTTTTAGTGCTAACTACCAAATGTGAGTTTCACGTTTGGCAGTGGACATGGTGCGCTCGGCGGGCCTAGGGGCTCAAGGGCTAAAAAGATAGAGACAGACATGCATCCAGACAGACATACAGACATACAATACAAAAATGTAAATGAAATAGCTATAGTGGCATCTTTGTTTTTAATGAAGTTATGGCCATGAGTTTCATAGTTTAATCTACTAAGCATTGAAAAGGTAACACTAACACATGCGCCGCCGCGTGCAGCAGCCTAAGGCTGGCCCTTCCAAAGTCCATCGCTTTTCTCGACTTGTCAGGCTGGTGTTGCAGATATATTTAAGGAGCTTTCCATAGATGGGGGTACCCAAAAAATGGATGGTTTATATATACAAAAGAACATCCTCCATTTTATGGATGGTTTATATATATAAAAACAAAACAATCCTCCGTTTTATGGATGGTTTATATTTAAAACCACATTTATGAACCATTTCATTTACAAACAATTAGATGATTTAGGGGCACCCACATTTTATGAAACCTCCATTTGGGCCCCGGAACCATTGAACTGGGAAAATCGTCTTGGGATCCGCAGTTTATAATCCATATAACGGTGGGGATATTCCATGTATAACTGGGGGCAGAAACCATGGAAACTATGTGGGGCCCGCAGGGCCCGCACCCTCAAGTAGGGAAATGACATGAATTGACATTGTTTATAGTTTCACCGTCCCCCAAATAGACGTAGACTCTGCCATTTCTTAAAAGTTGGAAAATTAGTTTTCATCTGCTAAAAATAGTATTTATAGTTATTGATCCATAGCCATCTGCTTATTTTTACATAGACCCTGTTTTACATAGACTCTGCCATAGTTTTCAGGGTCTATATAAAAATTGTAGCAGATGGCTATGGATCAATAACTATGAATACCGTATGTTAGGGGGATGAACATCCACAAATCCCAGCTATTTTGATGAGCAAATCCTGGGTTTGGAGCCGGGGGTGTCCGTACTAGATGGAAAGCTATAAGGAGCTACTTGGATGTGCGGGCCCCACGAATCCTAAGTAGGTGATATCCCTGGTTTTGTTGGTGGGATAACGAACGGGTGTATCCACTGAAAAAAGTAGGTGAACTAACCTACTAGCTGGTAAACTAACATAGCTATGGAAAATTACCGTGCTATTCATGGAAAATCAACTATTTCTATGGCCATTTTGACTAGCAAACTGTTAGTTTACCAGAGGGTAGCTGGGATGATGAACCAGCAAGTACTAAGTTTCCTGACCACACGACCTGGCCTGGCATGCTGATGATTTTCGGCCCGGTCAGATTTTATGACTGGTATGACCGGTACGGTTTGTGTGTGATTCGATCCTAAACAAGTTACCATTCAATCCCATTAATCCTCACTAAATCACCATTATAAATGATATCAAATCCTCATTAACATAGTGATTTCATATTAATGAGGATTCAATATCATTTAAATGGTGATTTAGTGAGCTTAAATGATATTAAATCCTCATTACCATGTTAAATCCATATTCATCGTCCCAAATTCCTGTTGGATTTCTCGTTTTTTTCCCAGCTGGTGTTCCCTGCAGGAAACCAGCTGAGCGACTTAACGGCGTCCATTGCTGGAGAGGCGTGGGCGTAACGGAGTCCGTCTCCACTGGGTCCAGGGAGAAACATCTGCTGAAGCCACTTTGGCTGGGGAATCTATAGGAATACCCCCTGGTAATTTGTTACATAGCTATGGAAAATGGGTGATTTGTAGTGGGGATACCCATTAAACTTGGTGATTTTCCATAACATAGCTATATTGAACATGGGTGATTTATAGTTGATTTACCCATTAAACATGGTGATGTTCCATAGTTATGTCAATGTTTACCAGAGGGTATATAGGAATATTATTCTGGTTGGTGGTTTGGAACATGAATTTTATTTTTCCATAATATATGGGATAATCCTTCCCAACTGACTTTCATATTTTTCAGAGGGGTAGGTATACCACCAATCAGATAGGCATATGTCTCATTTCAGTACATCCAACTGATGATCATAGTCTATACAGTCGCCATACAAATCCTACTGATTAAGTTCAATAAATAAGCCACTGGATGTGATCATGATGATCACGCAGAATGTGGATAAGCGCTTCCCACGCTTGAACTCGTGGCAAGAGAGATTGCGTCTGAACACGGTGTCACATGGAATAACGTACGAGCGCAGGAGCCGCGTACGTTATCTGTGGGGCATATTGGGGCAATCGGATGCAATCAGCAGGTGGCCTCACCGTCATCAAGAAGCACATCCATACCCATAGGATCCATGTATGCTATATATGGTAACATTTACCATCAATATACCCCCAATGTTAGCATATAGGCCATACATGGATCCTATGGGATAGTCTTCACTCATCAGAATGGCACGACATCAGAGACGGAAGTGTGGGCGAATTCGTGCGACGTGTCGAAAAACGACGCCAGGCGGCGACACAGATGAAGACGGTGGTGGCGACACGCCAAGGGGCAGGGCATGTTTGGCCAAGGAAAGTATAGGGCACGTCATTTTGTGGTACGCCGCTCCAAAGACATGGCAAGTGAAAAATGTAGAGAGAGATGTGTGTATATATCTATATATATATACATACGGTAACAACATTTAAATATGTGGAGGGCGGGCCAGACCGCGAGGCCCAGGAGGTAGTATGAAATACTAGTTCGTATATTTAAAATTGCGTACATTTAAACGTAGTTACCGGGCACACACATATATATATATATATATATAGAAGCTATCTTCGAGGATGCAAGGGCCAACAAGGACACCACATCATCAATGATCATCAGCATCAGTGTCTTCATCATCATCAACAACTTCAATATGCAGAAGATTATATAGCCCGGGAAACACTGGCACCACTAGCAGTCACTAGCATCATGGATTTGCTGAAGATGATTTGTTGATTTTCCCACCGGAGAATCCACTACATGTGGGAATCATGGGGAATCTATAGGGAATCTTCGTTGTGTTCTTGTGAGATTCTTTGAGCCTTTACATTTCAAAGCCGTGCCTCGTGCCTGCACAAAGGGATAGACTAGCCGCCCATGCACCACTTTCGGCGGGAAGTGAAAGTGCTTGTTGCTTTATCTATTCGTTCATTGCAGGAAGGGTCCCCCCCTTTTGTAAGTTAGTTTTGAAAATCCCGTTGGACTTAGTGACTAGATATATGTGTATATATAACTATAACTATAATATTCATCTTTAATCAATCAGTATTCATAAATATCCTACCTAGTTGACCTATAGTTATAAACTAAGTGACCCAAAAAAAATGGGCCTCCCTTGCTGTAACCCCCCCAACCACCCGATCGGACATGCTGGCAGACTCTCTACAAGCGTTCTGGGATGTCGATCAGCTTGGCTGCGAACTTTTTGAGTCCAACCATCAAAATGCTGCTGGCTGAGGACTGAAAAACAGCTGTGGGGCGAAACAGCGGGGATTCTCTGGGTTTTTGTTTGAAGTTACCCTCTGGTAAACTGTCACAGAACTATGGAAAATCACCATGTTTAATGGGAAAACTCACTATTTCTATGGCCATTTTCAATAGCTATATTAATTTACCAGAGGGTAATCATGATTAACGATGGATAATGGATGATAATTGATAGTAGCAATAATTGATGTATGGTTTGATAGGGACAATACTGGGAGAATATGGGAGGATACTGGGATAACCTGTAGTAATGTTAGCAAAGCAATGTCATAAAAACCACCCATATGGATTGATGTTTTTTTTCACCACTCATAAACCTACTGCTTGACTAACATTAGATGGGTACTTTGACTATCCAGTGGTTAGGAGGGAGCGGTGAAGGGAGCTATGGATATCCATGTATCATTTTCCCTTTCAAATTGGGGATAATTGGGGCCGACCAACATGTTTTTTCAATACATTAGAGGTCTGGTGGATGACAGTACTAGGTGTGAGTTTGCATCTAGATCTGTTTGGCCCAATCCCTGCTGTAAATCACTAAGTCACAAAGTGTAGGTTCACCACCTCTCCAGCATTTTGTTGGTTAGATCTCCGTTTTTGGTCCCGCAATACACCTATGAATATCCCATTTAATCCCATTAAATCTCAATCAAATCTCAGTAACATTGCCAACTGTACAATAGTTAATTCTCTGTACTTAGGGGGTGCAGTTGGGTTTCTTAATGGGCATAACTATGGTCATAACCTCCATAAGTTGGGATATGGCCCCCTAGAACTATCGTTATACATCGTTATTCACTTATTAGTCAAGCTGCACCCCCAAGCACAATCCATCATTATCCCGAAACGCTTCAACGGCAGGAACATGGCACGCGTTTGCGCCTTTGACGTCATTTGATCCAGCGATTTTTTGGCCCAGAATGGCCCAGGGTGGCATGTCAAAACCTGTGATGTTTTTGGATGGATTATGGCGATCGAATTATACAATTAATATAGGGATGTTTATCGTGAACTTAATCTGGTTGGTGGTTTGGAATTTTTTCATTTTCCATAATGTATGGGATAATCCTTCCCATTGACGAATATTTTTCAAGATGGTTACTGTAAAACATGTTAAAACCACCAACCAGATAGCCATGGTCTAGATTTTTAGTGTGTTTGGATGTTTCTGGGGTTAGATGCCTTTTGCACAAGAAAAACAGACCAAAAAAACACCCTTCGATTTCCCAGACCTTCACAGTGAGATGAACAGACCTATGCACCTTTTCAATGTGAGCAAGACCCTGGATTTGCTGAAGGCAATTCTTGTTGATTTTCCTGACTGGTTGATCCACCAGGGAAACGGACAACTCTTGGGATTATGATGACTGGTTGGTGGTGACTGGAACCTATTTTTTTAATGACGGACTCCAGAACCCATGATGGATCCATGGTGCTGGTATATTAATGCTAACACAAAGGGGGTATATTGATGGGATCCATGTTGCCATATATACCATACATGGATCCTATGGGTAATATATGGGATGTCATCCTTCCCATTGACGAACTACGAACTATTTCATATTTTTCAGAGGCGTATAGGTATACCACCAACCAGAAAATCCATGTGAAATGGAAAAAACAAAAAACACTTTTTCATCAAGTTCTCGGAATTTTCTAGCCACGTGACACCAGTGGGTCCTTGGAGCAAGAGACTCAACACATCCAGGGGATTTGTCGTGTGGTCAACCCACAAAAAGCCGACCGTGCTGGATCCGCCGAAGACCGGCGGAGACCGTCTCCGAAACGATGGACGGTGTGAAAAATTCGAGGGGTTTTTGGGGGGAAACGGTTGGGGGATGGGTACAGGATGGTGCCCCAAAATGCGATGGCTATGTTGGTTTACAAACCCCAGAAAAATACTCGTTGGTTATATCTACCGGAAACCATAGTTAAGATATGTTAAGATAGTTAAGCCACTTAAAAATAAGGCAACTGAACGCTTTCGTTTACGGGGGCCCCATCCTGGTTGGGGATTTAACATGATTTAACCATCAATCATCGATCATTAGGACCCGGCGTTGTCACAGTTTCACCGTCTAAACTTGGGGAATCAACTGTTGAAATTCTGTAAACCAACTGGTAAGAAAGCTACTGTGGTACTTTACCGTAGCCTTTTGCCGTAAAATGGTCGTATATTGACTTAAGCAGCTTTCTCATGTTTTGTGCCTATCTCACATTGTCCCTCATTCTCTCCCTGAATGGCAGTTGCAGAGGTTGCAAGAAAGTGGATTGATTTTATTGCAGCAAAATTTGATGCTGGAATTTAAGGAGGGTAAGCAGCAATGCGTTGGTTTGACCATCCACGATTGGTGTACCATCTGGTTATTTAACATAGCCATGGAAAATCCCTCATAAATGGAGGTTTTAATGGGAAAATCATCTATAAATGGGCAATTTTCCATGGCTATGTTAAATAACCAGAGGGTAACTATTGAGGAACTGTAGGAGAAAAGGGGAATGGGATTTCCTAGTCTCACTTTCCAAGTTCAGGGGTCTCACTCACTCTGCCGGTATGTGTTTTGGGTGAACTGCCAGATGAATGGCAGATGAATGTGCTCATTCATAGCCACGTGTACGGAGCAATATGATGTAATCTGCCAAACATATATGACATTTTTTGGGCGGTAGATATTTTTGAGAAACATGTTTGATGATTTGATATGCTTTATCATGTGCAAAATCGAAACTGCCAGTTCTACCTTCCAGCCCATCTTCAAACGCGATCTGGACGCCCCAACGTTGATGTGCATCCAGACATCCAGATGAGTAAGTCCCGCAACGATATGCTGGGTTATCCCGTTTCATTGCCCTACATCTGGTTGTCCCAGATTTGTTGAATTGCAGGGAAAATCTACAGGAAACCGTTTCAATCATCCTTACCCTCTAGTTATGTCAAAATAGCTATTGAAAATGGCCCAGTCGAAATAGCGAGTTTTCCCCTGGAAAATGGTGGATCTTTCCATAGTTTTTTGTAAACGTTTACCAGAGGGTAATCCCACATGAATTCCAGATATTCCAGTGTTGATTTTCCATTATCCCCATATATCCCCATATATCCCTATCATCCTTGTTGGAGGGTACATGTGATGGTCAAAACTTTTGGTTTCCGCAGATTGTCCCTGCAACCGACAGGTTCACGGCCCTCGGGGCTTACTGGGGGTGACCAGTCTTCCACCGGGATCTACATCAGGGTGGCAGAGGAATCAGCAAGAAATTAAAAAAAAACATTTCAGGTCAGGTCCTTTCCCAAGGGTGAAAGACGCTGACAGTATCTTAAGATATTGGGCTTACCACATTGCATTCATGAGAAAACTCATTTAAATATTTAGTGGGTCTTGAATATGCATGTCATGTACATACATTTGATTGATACAATGTGAACCCCGTACACCTTGACCATTGATTGATTCGGTGATTACCCCCAAAACAGCTCCCTATATTACTACCAACATTATCTAAAATTGGCATCCTCTATTCATAAACTGGGGGTTTAGCAAAATCCTGGCTTAACACAACATTACGTATGCTCGCATAGAAAAAACATCGCGATTTGCATCGCCAAGTTGGACTCCGAGCCTTTGCGTCTCTGCAATGCAAGGGCTCAAGGGCAATTGCTCAATCCGAGCCCTCAACTTCTCGTCACGTTCCATTCGTAAATCGAACTTCCGTTACTACTTGCACCTTACGGTGTGGACCTCCAATTTGGACAAGACTTGGTTTGGTGAACTGCTGCACAGGAAAGGTGTAACTACCCGCTGGTAAACGTTTACCATTTTTGATGGGAAAGCTCCACCCATTTTTCATGGGAAAATCCACTATTTCTATGGCAATTTTCAATAGCTATGTTAGTTTACCAGAGGGTATTTGGGAATTATATGGCTCTTTAGCATTTACATGCATTTACTGTGCGCTCTGTTTCTGTTGGAGGAGTGCCACGTGTTACTCTTGCAAGGTTGAGCTCCCAACTTGGCACATTTCCAGAGCATTGGCAGATGATGGGTCGTGATAAGCATCCCAAAACAGTAAAAATCATGGATTTGCTTCAGGAAATGACCATCATTTCCCCAATGAAAATCCACCATTTTGGGAATCTTGAGACAATATGTTTCACTTAGCGATCGTCAATTTCCGTTAAATGGTCTATAGTTACTACTATCAACCATGCATCATTTTGAGAAGCTTCATGCCCCAATCTTGGTATCACATCCCTCCGAGAATTGCTGGATGCCAAGGATTTGGCAGAAACATCGTCAGTGTAGAAACTCTCTCAAGAAATCCATTAGATTCATATCTTAAATCATCCCAGATGCAAACCATGGTGCTGGTATATTTAACTACATAACTGGGTGATTTGGTTCGGGCAAATGTTGGTAAATATTCCAGCACCATGGAGCATATGGGCATAGTAAATCTCATTTAAATTAGATTCGTTAGATCCAGATTCATAAAAATCCATTAAACATTCGTTTTGATCAAGAATCCAAATCTGGTTGGTGGTTTGGAACATGTTTTATTGTTCCATATGTTGGGAATGTCATACTCCCAATTGACGAACACCATCATTTTTCAGAGGGGTCGGGTCAATGACCATTTCAGGAACCTAAATTGGAGGTACCTACCATATATAAGGCCTATATAAGGCCTATGTAAGGGAATATCCCCACAAAATATGGCCTTATATGGTACAGTACCTCCATTTTAGGATCCTGA
>Ga0126342_10001314_pt1 | contig 34328 bp, 37 predicted proteins | sample Cyp1metagenome_FD_92528 | JGI IMG/M metagenome (GOLD analysis project Ga0126342, IMG submission 92528) | Coral microbial communities from Lord Howe Island, Old Settlement Bay, Australia - Cyphastrea 1 metagenome | ecosystem: Host-associated > Invertebrates > Cnidaria > Coral ...
GTGGTTGAGGTCCGGCAGGGAACACTGGGCGTGGATGGTCGTGGTTGAGGTCCGGCAGGGAACACTGGGCGTGGATGGTCGTGGTTGAGGTCCGACAGAGAACACTGAGAACACTGTGGATCGCGGGTCGCAGTTGGACGAGGAGGACGACGAGGAGGACGACGAGGAGGACGACGAGGAGGACGAGGAGGAGGGGAGGAGGAGGAGGACGAGGCAGGAGGAGGCAACTGACATAAAATCTAACAACCCTCACCTGGCAGGTGGGGAAATATAATATAATATTATATTAAATATTATATTATATTTTATTATATTATATTATATTATGTTATATTATATTATATTATATTATATTATTCATAATATTATATTATCGTATATTATATTATCGTATATTGTATTATATTGTATTATATCATATTATATCATATCTTATCATATTATATTATATTGTATTATATCATATTATATCATATCTTATCATATTATATTAAATTATATTTTGTTATATTATATTATTTTTTATAATATTATATTATCGTATATTATATTGTATTATATCATATTAAATCATATATTATCATATTATATTATATTATATTGTATTATATCATATTATATCATATCTTATCATATTATATTATATTATATTTTATTATATTATATTATATATATGTGTGTGCAGTCAGTAATATATAAAACATCAAACCATATCATTGGTCATATACTGCAAGTGGAAATTTTGGTGGTTTCGATGAATTCTGACAGGGGCTGGGGTACCGCACCAAGATCGTGACCTGAGGGGGGGGGCAATTGTCTTAAGGAATTTTGCAGAGTCCCTAAGCGCTTAATGCCTCACAAATTATGGCATCAGACTTTATAGGCTTACAGTTAGATGGCAGCACTTCGTTCGGATTGGCAATCGGCCCGACACTTCGTGGCACTTTTGCAAAATGGATGTGTTTGGAACCTGATCACGGGTCGTGATCTGGCCACCGTCCGTTCTACGCCCAGCGCTTGCCAGTTAGGCAAGGGGCCAGCAGAAGAAAAACCTGCAATTCCTGCGCTTGAACTAGGAGAGCAAATGACTTTGGATAGGTTCCAACTCTAGTCATGGAGTTATCCCATTGGAACAAGTTTCAACCCTTTCAAGCGACTTGAAACAAAAGGCAAAATCTAATCGATCTGCATCGAGCAACGGCCGAAACCTGAACTATGTACATTATGAATCAGTATGACAGCAACAGTAGAATCATTGAATTCTCTGATATTTGCCGTTGATGAGGCAACCCCGTCACCAAAAGAATAATCCCGCAGTCCACGGTTCCATTCACACTCTGTAGGGATAAAATGGTAGCAGCTGGTGCCCAACCGTCCAACCTGGGCGACTTTTTATTGGCACACCCAGGACAGTTTGACAACTTTCAGGAAATCTAATTTCATCGAAGATATTCGAAGATGCTTCCAGCCAATCTGGGATTGGACCCTCCAAATTCATCCAACTTCAGCACTGTTCACCTTCCAAACTTCTGTGTTGGAATCTGGAAGACACATCCATCCTCTGCAACACTAACGCAGACTGTCCTGAAAAGAATGAGAACCAGAGAATCAGCCCAACCGACGGTGTGTGACCTTTGGGTCGTTCTTCAATTCGGGGGTTACCGGTCATACATAAGCACCCGCATATGCATACGCAAGGGCACGCACACACACACACTTGCTCAGAACAATCTTTGCGAATTCTGATGTGGAACGCATCGTACGTGCAAAAACACTCCAATTACACCTGACAGGAATGGGTCTGTGAAAAGACCCGAGAAAGTTCGAAAAGCTTCCATCCCCACGACTAGTGCCAGATGCAAGAGCCAAATCATTCCCACCTGACATTGACTTGAAATTCATCAGTTCGAGTTTGGTTTGAAAACTGTTTGAAAAGCGGCCATAAACAAATGACATGAAATGAAATGAAACGGCTTGGTGGTTCTTGGGTTAGCCACATCCCATGTCCGAAAATGGAGCAGGTACGTGACAAAGGCGTCCCTTCGTCATATCACCATGGAAAGGCAGTGTCTTCGTTGGTGGATGACTGCCAGACCATGCATCCACCCCCTGCTCTAAAATGGAAATTGAAGTTGAAACCGGCAGTTGAGGTTGGTAAAGCATCACGAAGGAAAAACGACAACCAAACGAACAGTAAAAATCAACATCATCAGGTAGAAGTTTTACTTCTGTTCAGATGTTCCACACACACACATGTGTATAATATATATATATGTGTGTGTGTGTATCTATGTCATGTAATGAATGCCACTCTTGCAATGTTATGTCATATCATGTAATATATATGTAATGTCACGTAAAGTAGCGTAACGTATGGTATGGTATTGTAGGGCATTGCATTGTATTGTTGCATGCATGCATGTAGGTAAGTAGGTGTGTGTGTGTAGGTATGTATGTATTCATGCGTTCATGCGTTCATGTATTCATGTATTCATGTATTCATGTATCCATGTATCCATGTATTCATGTAGCATGTATGAATGTAGTGTAATGTACTGCAATGCAATGGAATGCGATGCAAAGGACCATGTACAGTAATGTGGAGCATACTTTAATGTAATGTAATGTAATGTTATCTCGTGTTATGTTATCCTTTGTTATGTATGTAATGTATGTAGTGTAATGTGATGTAGTGTAATGTAATGTTATGTTATGTTATGTAATGGGTGTAATGGATGTACATAATGTGTATATATATATATATAGTGTATGTGTGCGTGTGTGTTTTTTGATTGTATATGGCTATACAAGTGTAGATTCCGGATGATTGAGGTACAGGCGATATTAGATAGATACCAACCGACATCGATGGCACACCACTGGAATCGGTCACTGCTCTGTGCAGTGTTCTATTCCTGTGTCCACCCAGCGGGGTTCACTCAACCATCTGGCGGACCTCAGGGAAACACAAGATCTAGGGCACGAGCATCGATGGGAAGTTAACACAAGTGGTCTCAAAATGCACGGAGAAGGTCTACCAAGAGGCTCATTCCAAGTTGGGATGCAAAACATAAACCCTTGAAAGAGTTTGAAATCGGCCTTTTACCATCTATATACTGTATGTCCATCATTATCCATCCATCTTTGTTCGTGGTATCTCCAAGTTGTGCTGACATCTTTCTGAATTGGTACCCAAGAAGCGCTGAAACACTTTGTTCGACCATGGGTCCGATCTCACATCAATTCGCAGCCTTGGTCATCGCGGCGACCCAGGCTGAACTGTTTATCCCGCGCCAGCTATGGTGACCCTATGGCGTATGAAGATTATGAAGCCTCACAAGTGGAGAAAGAAACTATCTTGCACCATCAGGATAGCCAAGTTCGGCTCTGAACGTGCAGCTGGAAAGGACTTTGGAAAACAATGGTTCTCTGTGCAGCCCATTGAATACAACGGCACATGCGCCAGTCCAACCTACTATAGGCCTTCAAATCCTTTCAGGGATGGCTGGGAACAAGCCATAGAACTGCTGGGTATCATAACCTACCTGGAAGTGCAAAATGAACGCCTATATATCTGTTTCTCAGTCTTGCATGTCGCGCAAAATTCTGCAGGAAATCAATTCCTTTCAGCGAATCCGACAGTGAACTCAAAATGTCGCCAATGGGCGGCCTATGGGGAGGGTTGCAGGATCGTTTTGGGGGTTGAATCTGTGAGGGTTTTTCCTCAGCCCCACTTTGATTCAGCAAAGGCACCAGCTTTTCTGACGCCTGTGGGAGCAACCGGGGGCAGCAAGCATCACCACCACCATCAAACTTCAAACCCAGGTTCAACATAATCAAAATGCAGGTGCTGGGGTTCTAGATCACACTCTATCACCTGATGAATCATGGCAACGCCCTCTCCTGCTGCACAGCAGCCTTCCTCTAGTTTCCAGGCGGCATCTGGCACTCCTGGAGGCCGGGTGGGCAAGAATGTAGTAGGCCAGGGGGTGCCTAGCAACTGCTTGCGACTTCAAGTGCTGCAGCAAGATCTGAAGCCTTTCTTCAGCTTCTGACCCTGGGGGCCCAGATTTAATGCCGAATCACACACAGGTTTTGGCAATCAAACGGAATTGTGATTGTGGGGTTCCATCTCATACTTCAGAGGCGTGATCTAAAGTTAGTTTTGGAACACATCTTCAACAGTGCAACGTGTTATACATATCCAGCTTTTGGCCTTCCCGTGATCTCTCCTGCAAGCTGTCGATGCTTATGCAAGGGGATCAGAATCAGGGTAATATCGTCCTTGGCAGCCAGCTATGAAAGACCAGCATTGGCTTCATGGCATCCCCGTGCACAGGAACTTGGAACGGTCATGTGAGCAACAAAGACACCATGTCTAAATAAGCCTCCCCCATCAAAAATTGATTAACATGAATACAGTAAAGATCCAAACGGAAAAATTAGTCTGTGATCAAAGCGAATCACCAAACCAGAGTTCTCACGGAAAGGCTGGACTCCTGACAGCTTAAAAAATAGCTTTGCATGTATATAGCTTTTGGCGGTGTTGCCAGTGCAGGACAGGAATTTCCAGGGCGTCTGATCAAATCCACCGAATTTGATGAATAAAATCTTCAGGACAAGGGTCGCAGTACCACTCGTCGTATTCACCCCATTTTTCTTTGGCAGCTGCCAACAGCTTCAATGTTGCTTCCTCCAGTGTCCCATTCGCCAAGCATCTCAAGACCTGAGTCAAGGAGGTTTCTGGTTCCTTTTTATGACGGAAGCTAGAACAGAATATGGAATTGCGTCGCGCAATTTAGGATGAACCGGGTTGCTGGATGGGAAAGGTATCCGAAATCTACCAGTTCGGGAGATCAATTTTGCGCAAGAGCTCCCAGAAAAGATTGGTATGTTTGACTGTTTGACCCGGAGCCTTAAAATTCCTTTGCTATCTAATCTATCTATACTCCTGTCACTCTAAGTTTGAGCCACCCAAGATCTCTCTATCAGTTTGCTGCCATGGCTCTATGTCGGACACCTCATCACATGACAGGAAATCCCAGACTCCATCGCTGGCCACCAGCATGTAGCTTTCAGTTTCCCGAATTTTCCAGGTTACAATCTCCGGCTCCGCCGTGATGCCGTGCTGTTTCACACAGAGATCCCCCAGGGATCGGGTCATGCAAAGGCCCGGGAAGTCTTCCCCGGCCACGAAGAGGCGCTCCTCCACGAAACCTCGGTGAGCGCCAGCTAAGCCCTTCCCGTCGTTTTGCCTTGACGCAGTTAAAGTGTTCAACTCTACAGTCTTGTCATGTCTTGTCTAGACCCTCGAGATCTCTCTCTCTCTCTCTCTCCCTAGACCCTCGAGATGTAGATTGCGACTTTTCAGCACAAGCATGTGAATATTAATATACGGTAATTGTTTGATATCTCATCCCCCGCACCCCAGTTCACCCAGCATTTTTCTCATGGCCGCCGTGGCCGCCATGGCGCCGTCCTCATGGATGGTGGTCTGCAGCTCCAAGCCCAGGCGCTCCACCCGCTCGCGCTCACTGTCCAGCGAAGGCTTGTGGTCTGTGGTCTCAGCCACCACGCCGGGTTCACCTCAGCTGCTGACTGAGTAGAGGTGTAGGTACGGTATGTGTAGGTTTACCTCCATGTAGTTAGATGGTGGGTAATATGCAGTTTTTGTTAACCAAGCTATGGCAGAGATAACTTGGTAAGGTAAGTTTTACCCCCATGTTGAAGTTTTTCCTGGGCTTCCAGCTCCTCCAAAGCTATGCCCCTACCCCCCCAACGTGCCTGGCACCAACATCACCGCCTTGGAATCGCCACAGTTGGCCACCCAAACTTTGTCATAATCTGGATGCTGCAGGACACACACAGCTGTGCAGCCGCAGACTTGCAGCGGGATATCCTCCTGCAAAGCTGCTGGGCTTCAAGTCATCTTCAAAAGGTCGACCCTTGAAAATTGAAATCCATGTGTTCAAATCAATTCAAAGCAGAATAGCCAAACAAAAGCGAATTCAAATACCCAATGTCTAAATTAAATCATGTGCGCCAAACAATGCCAAACCTCCCCAGCTACCAAGCAACCCATCCATCCACACCTGCAGCGACTGCTTCACCAAATCCATCTGCACTTTTTCGAAGGCATGGAGCACGGCGGCCTTCGAAGGAGACATCTTGTTCTCCTCCTATCTTATGGTTCCCAATGGCCCAAAACAAGTGGAAATGCTAGTGCCCGTGGATTTTTGGGGGCCTTGGCTGTAAACTTCTTTCCTTCTCATTGAAATTGTTCCTCTCTCTCTGTCTTTGATTCTACACGATTTGCAGTAAGACCTACGAACGGGGATAGTTTTACTTTTAAAGTTTATGATCTTTGACTCCTCAGGACCAATTCAAAAGCTGCCCTCGCAAGTGCCAAAGTGGATTGAAAGACATTGTTATAAACTGAGGCTTCGAGCTGGACCAATGGTGTCAACATCCTACTTTGGTGACCATCACAATTCAAAACCGATTTGCGACCATTGCCAGACTCCAAACTCTGCCCAAAGAAATGCCTTTCCTTTATTCAAACTGGCTACCACCCTTCAGGTAAATACCTCCAGGCTATCCAATCCATCCCCATCCATATCCCCCAACCGATACAGCATATGCTGCAGCTATATATATATATATATACATGTGTGTGTGTGTAAATATATATATATATAGTTAGAGTTATAGTTATATATTTGTAGTTATATAGTTATAGTTGTATCGTATATAATGATTGTATAACCATCACTAGAAGACACGACCATCGAGTCCACGGGCCCACCATGCCTTGATCTTGCCCTGTTTCAGCATGGTGCTGCAGGAGCTGGACGCCTGCAGGAAGTATGGCAGCGTCCGGGCGGCCCTCTGCGCCGGCCAGTGCCCCGAGTCGCCGTGGCCATCGAAGAGACAGAAAACGGACCAACCTGTGTGCCATTTTTAGCCCTCCCATGGCATACGGAGTATGCGAGGGTTGGGAAATGTTATAGAAAAAACAGTTATACTTGGCCATGCCAAATATGCAATGAGATATAGCTGTTATTAAAGCTGTTGTTGCTCAATTTTATCCAAATGCGCCGGAGTATATATGATGGGGTTATGAATACAGTTACACGGGTATTTGGAGAAAAAACAGCTCTCCCTGACGTAAAAAGGCATTGGAGGGTGTTGTTGGGGAATTGTGTGGGCAGGGTCTGATCTGCGAGTGCATGCAAGTGCAATGCCACATTTGCACACTAGTAGGAGCAAGTCACACCAATTTGCAAATCAATCCACCTAGATAACATGGCCAATGACCACTTATTAAGCAGGGGTACAGTATGTGATCCAGTCCATGGCATCCCTGTGAAAATCAGACCGAGCAACCGCTGGGCAGTATGGAAATGGAGCAACAGTCCTGTCCGATAGACCGATCTCCCCATCCCTTGCAGCCCTTGGTGTTCACCGCCGCAGCGCCAAATCTATTCCTCGGCGCCAACTGAGCCCATTCTCGGTGCGCGCAGTTGTACCCCCTGCCAAAATTCATCAACCACACCAGAACCGTTCCCTCTTTTGCAGCAGCTAGTCAATGCTATTCAGGCTCTTTAAGGAGGAATCCAACACCCCCAGCTCCAAAAGCCTCCCACCCCGCGTGCCAGTCAACCTTGGCCCAGCTTCAACAAGCTCGCTCCATTGGCGCCTTTGGGAAGGACCTGCCACCGCCTCACTGCATGAGCAGATTCTTTGTTCCGCGCCGGCATCTGAGGGAAGATGTGCCAACAGCTTGGCGTCCAGACTTTGTCCTCAGCCAAGCACCAGTGGAGCCTGGAAGAAATTCTGGAGGACAAGTACTCTACAGCCGGGGGTCTGAACCTGGTTTCTTGCAGATTTTCCCTTGCCCTAAACCAATCCAGCAAATAGAGAATTAGTTTTTCTGACATGCCCCTGAGCCTGTTCTGTAGAACAACCGCTCCATCACCGTGACAGCAGGGCGCTATGGCAGTTTCACTTGTGTCTTCCAGAATGTTGCAAATATTGCCCTCGGCCTGCGCGAAGCACTGCAATCAAGTCAAAGGAGCTATTCGCTTTCCATTCAAACCTTTCAACATCCCTATGGAACGAGCTTGCAAGGGCTGAGAAGCCTTGGGTAGCCAAACACGTTTGGGGGAGCAGAAGCATCAAGCCACGCAGTGTTGAACGAACACAGAACAAGAATAGCGTAACATTCTGTCTAGCTTTTGATTTGGGAATGCGGGGATTGAAGGTTCAGCCAAATTTATTCACCTTTGATGGCCCTTCATAAATAGCCAGAAATGGGGCATACATGGGAATCATTGCTAGAGGGTACAACCAATTTTGGTGAGATTGGGGCTGGGTATCCTCCAGTTCTTGGATAGACATCCTGCCTTCAAGACTGCACACCCAAACCATTCTCCCATCTTCACCCATCTTCTCCCCGTAAAATCCAATAAATATCGTGGAATATCTTGCACATCCCAGCGGGCCCCATCAAAAAAACGTTTGGAGATCGCGTAACCTTGAGGAGCTCATGCATCTTGTGCATCTTCGCCAAGCCATCAGGCGGCACGGACATCCTGAGGCCATTGTTTTCCCGGAAGTTGCGGGTGACATGGCCGGGTGGGAGGACAAATTTTATACATTTATTTATATACATATATAATTATATAATTATATAATTTACATTTCACGTCTTACGGATCTAACCTGATCCCAAAATCCATCAAAAATATCAAAATCTATTTGGGTTTCCCAGCTGGTTTCACCTTCACTTGGTCTTTCCGTCCTCATAAAGCGTTTGATGGCCACTCTGGACCAATCTCCCGAGGGATCGGTGGCTTGCCGACCGTACCTGCAGCCAGTTGGTCTTAGTTTGAAATGGGGGGAACTCATCCCATCTCCGTAAGATTACTTATACCCCCCATATGGGCCCCCAGTCATGAATGGATCCAATACTAATCAGGAGTTTCGTTCGGGAAATATGTGACATAGGGGGGAATGGATTACAATGCATCTAAATTATCATGTGGTTGGGAGAGTCTTAGCAGCTCCTTGGCTTCCCATTTCATAAGGAATATGGATGCTCATAGCTCCTTTGCTCCTCCTAACCTCCGGTAGTAAACGCAATGGCATGGGTCAGAGTTGGGGAATATGTTAGTCTGAGGCTCCTGGTTCATGACTTTTTTTTGCTTGACCCATGCGCATTCCTTTTAGATCCTTTGAGTAGGCTCACCCAACGTCATAACACATTCCGTGAATCAATGGAAAGAAATGGACACTCCATCATTGGCATCATACAGAATTCAGACATGGCCAACCATTCTGGATATCCAAAGGCCCTTTGATCATCAAATGGAGGTTTCCACGGGCCCTGTCATTTTCCCATACCATTCTGTATCATATATATATAACTGCTTACGTTGGGCGTAGAACCCGGATGCATCATCTGTCGCCTCTGGTTAACCTAGCCGCCTAGCCCCCTGGAGGATTTACAAACATGCGGGTGTGTCTCATGTCTTGACTGCCTCTCAAATTTCCGAAATGTGCCTTTGATGGAAATCATGAAATCAACGGACAGGTTATTGGGCCTATCCGTCTATCTATTTGTATATTGCATATATACATTATATATAGATGCCTGTGTATGTGTGTGTGTGCGTGTGATGTTCTCTGTGTGTGTGTGTGCATGTGTGCGTGTGTGCAGTGCACACGCATATGTGTGTATATCTAAGTACGGTCCCTGAGAAAGCTTCCCACAACCACCAAATATCCGTCATCTCAGCAACATCTGGCAGCAAATCTGATATTATTACATGGATACAACGAGGTGGCCAAACACCAGCAGTCCAAAAAGCATCTTAACTTTCTCCGAACTCTACCCATAGGTCCATAGGTCCTCTCAGAACGACAGCTGGGCCACGGTGATGGTAGATGTTTCACCGCTTCTTCCATATCCTCTCTCCTTACAGAGGACTCCGTCAGCCGCCTGTCAAATGGATTTAAATGGGATCTTTCTGCAAGTCTTCCTGGAGCATATCCCAGTTGGTCACTGGCTAATGGCCATTCTTATAAATAAAATCGAGGTAATTCATATCAATTTATCTTAATTGGGGATAGTGGGGGTGGTGCATACTAATCACCATGTTCCTGTACGAAGCACTTCCTCAAGTGGGACAAGAATTTGAGTAGCAGTATCTGGCAAGCAGTGCGCGCAGGAGCTTCGAGTCTTTACTTGGTGGCAACTGACCTGTACCTTTGAGGCCTCTTGTGGTTTCTGCTCATTGGCACCGAAAGCATTGCTGGGCTCTCCATCAGCAGCGAAGGCACCAGAAAAAATACAAGGCCGAATTTTTGCACCCGGTGCTGGGCTGATATGCGCTGACAGGAATGAAGCCCCAAGTAGGTGAATGGTTGTGGGTAGCTGAAAGTATGATTGCCACAACATTGACGTGCGAGTTGGATGAACTTTTTGGTAGCTGCTGTCTGCTTGTAACGGCAAAAATGTGCAGACTCTGACCAGGAAAGGTGCTGCGATGCCAGGGCAAGTGATGAGCCTCTGTTCCCTGGTCGGGAATCCACCTATTCCCAAGGTTTGATTTGATGTAAAAAACAAACCCGGACAAGACCACCTCGGACGCCACAGCACCCTTCACGGCTCGACCTGGGCCTTTGGGTCTCCCAACACGGCGGTGGATGTCAGACTTGGCATACTCCAGCATCGAAACCTCAACAGATTTGTTGGCGGGGACATGTGGGGATGCGAGGACCTGGTACTCAACGCCCTTTTGAAAAAAATGGCATGCTAAGGCTGCTAAGGGCATCAAGGGGGTAAGTAGAACTCACACTTTCACACAAAACGTCCACCCCCAACGCTTCGGAGCCATGCACTGAATCCCTGTAAAAGAACTGCATCATGTTGGGATATACCCCAGTGATCCCCAGTTGCTAGCAAGTGAGCCGAACTCACTGCATTCCCCCAAGGACCAAATCTATCCTTGAGTGGCGCACCACTTGCTTACCTCGGCCTAACAAAGCACAAGCTGAGGCAGGTGATGCTTGGGTTCCAAATGATTCCCGATGGACATATAGGATATGTGTATGTGGTATATACATGGATGCACCGAAAATGACCATTCGAAATTCAAACAGTGAAAATTATGTTTGATCCGAATATTTGAAGGTACCCCATATAAACAAATCTCTTGAGCGAGAGTTTGGGGATCTCCAGGTCACATCCGAAAGGATTCTTCCTTTGATGTCATGGGCATAATAAATCCCCCGCTGCCTGCAGGGTCCCCAAGTCTCGAATAGTAGCCGCGCCTTGGCCGCCATTACACATATGGATAGACATAGCTACACACTGAGTTCCAATATGTGCGCGGGAGCGTACGTGCTGCAACATCTGCCACTATACATCTATAATTATATAATATAATAGGTATTCGGTTCACTTCCTACATGAGATGATCCTCTGAGCAGCTGCTTAGCCAATCCCAGTGCCCAAACTCTCTTGGGATCCAGCAACACCTGCAGGGCCAAGCGCAGCCCCTCCATGGCATCCTTCGCGTTGCCGTCGGCTTTGTCGAACAGGGCTTTCTCCTTAGTTCTCACCTGGCTCATTCATGGTGGGCTAGCGGCTAGCCATCCTTGGCTGACATTCTTTCCCGATTTTTTGGGAAGATAGTGAAAAAATAAACCTGGCTCCAATTCGAAAATCAACCAATTCTCTTGATACAAATCAACCAACTCGATTTTTGGAACAAAAAATCCATGAGAAAAATTGAGAAAGGCTTGGGGCAGCTCGTCGCTTCCCAGCCTCGTCCATTTCCAGCTGCGTCTTGGCCAAGTCTGTGAGCTCCTGGGCCATGGCAGCGCCTAGGGAGATGAAACTTTGGAGCAAGTTTCCATCAGTATGTCATGTAATGTACTGTCATGGTATGGTGATGTGATGTGATGTGTGGTGTGCTGCGGTGTGGTATTTATACTTGTTTATTCATGTTTTTATTTATCTATTTAACTAATTAGCATTTATTTATGTATTTATTTGTTTGTTTATTTATCTATTTATTTACATTACACCGTAGTGAAAATATACGGACACTTGGATTTGTAAGCCGACCATTACCTCCTTTCAACAAATATGAGGCAGGCCGTCTTCCTGCGTCTACCTGCTAGTGAGGCGACCTAACCCCCTGCATCAATGGCTTTGACTCACCTTCACTTCGGCCAGAATCTCAGGGTTGCATAAATTCTAATACGTACGTTTTAAAAATCGGGACTTCCCCTAGCTGACAATGTTTTTCACGCATCACTTTGATCCCTGCTTCAGCGAATGTGTTGCCTCGCCCACCGCATCCGTGCGGATCCTCCCGCAGCGTGGCAGTCTGCTCAGTCAGATGCGTCAGTCGCGCCTGGCCCTGTTCGATCTTGGTCCTGAGCTCCAGGGTAAAGCCCTATGTAATCCTATTTGTATGCATCCTATTTATTACCAAATAGCAAATCCCAGCCCTCCAATGATTATATGTATATATATATATACACACTTGTTTTTTCTATATAGTCTCATCTTGTACTACTATTGTGTAACAAGAGATAGATCAAATACTGAACCGGAGTTTTCTGGTGGTCGGGTTATTGTTAGGGGAAAGGGATTGCGATACTTAAATATACTTAAAACATCTTAAAACAATGTTTGAAAGCCATAACTATCCTCAGAAAATGGTATGCTTTGGGCGATTTGTGTCAGAGCATCTGTGGTAGCAGAAACAACTTCGTCCAGAACAAAATGTCAGGCGGATTAGTCAGAACATCTCACAACATCTCAGAACGATCCACAACTCTCACCTGTCTCTGAGCTGTCACGCCCCAGTTTGTCGACATCGTCCTGCTTGTCCGCACCTGCAGATAGTGCAACCGAACCAAGGACCACGGAACTAGCCACCAACGTCTATATGTCAGCCCTCCTTTCAACTCAAAATAACTACACACAAGCTCTTAAGATCTCGTAAGTCTTAAACCATTCATTAATATCGTAAACCCATGTAAACCCATGTAAACCCAGCAATGAACCCAACAACGCACTACAAATTTTAGAAAATTTGTGGTTTCCAAAGAAAGGAACTTTGTGGCATTGCCGGCATTGCCACTGACACCGGGATCACCGGGATCACCGGGATCGGATTTCTGAGTTTCGAGCTTTTGATGCCCGTCACAGACATCTCTTTGTCACAGAATGCCTGGCGTTGCCAAGGTCAGAAGCCGAAAGCCGAACCGTTGAAGCCATCCAACATCTCCAGTTCAACAAGGATCAAAAAGTTGGATGTTTTATGATGTTTTATGATGTTTTCAGGTTATAGAAATCTGTGCCAATTTTGTGGGCGACAACAAATTCAGCTCCTGTCAGTCCCATGCCGTGGCACCTGGTGATCCGCTTCTGCTCGAGCTTCGGATTGAAGATGGCCCTTGAATCAGCGAAGTGGATGGCTTGTCACTGCTGTCACTGCTGTCACTGGGTCCCAAAAAATAGGGAAACCATGGGAAACCCAGAGTCCAAAGTGGTCAAGTAAAAGTGGTCAAACTTGATGTAGACAAGCATGCGTGCCATTGAGTGCCTGCATGTGCATCTATTCGCATGTTTGTTGAAAGCAGCATTTCGAGGTTTCATAGGGAAACCTGTGAATGTTCACCAAGAATCCACTTTTCCAGGTGTTCGCGTTGGTGATTCAAATAGACACTCCCACTGTACACACTCCACTGCGCCCACGCAGTTAAGGTCACAACAATCATCCCTTCGATGAGTCCTGCAGCTCAGTCTCAAGGTGCAAGGAGATGGTGAGAACATAAAGAGGAATCCCATTGAAGTAAAGCAGAATTGCAGGAGTGTCTTAGTCTTTGAAGTACACTAACTAGACTCAATGCACAGTCTTTGCATCCCCTCCCTTCACAAACTTTGCCACCAGAGGTCTGTATGGCTGTCATACTGGGAAAATAGCTCGCCAGTTTTCTGTGTTTCTGGGCTTAACCAAAATCATCAATCGCAACATGCAACACCAAATGATGAACCATGGTAATGATTCGCATAATGGACACATTCCATCCAAGACATCGTACCGGTGTTCCAGGCTTCCGACATCTTCCGACATCTTCCGACATCTTCCGACCCATCACTATACCGGCTCCTCGAACTTTTTAAAATGGATCCTCACCACCTCAGCAATATTGGCCACTTTCCCAAGAACCTTGCGCACTGCCATGCACGGTCAGGTCGCAGACTACTGAGCCAAGTCCGGGGAAATCATGAATGCTCAGGCTGCAACAGTGCAACAAACTGTACAGTAATTTCCATCATCAGGTGCCTCCTGCACCGCGCAAACCCTGGGCTACCCTGACCGAAGCGCGCTAAGTGACTGCCTGCAGCGTAGTCCAAACGCCCCGCCAACTCAACTAACCTCAGTAGGCTCTGACCGTGCCCTAGGCCATGCCACACCCATTCTGGATGTTTTCGAAACTGGGACCACAAATTTGAAGGGTGCCTTTGAATACGCATTTGTCCTCCGCTACACTGCCGTTTTGTTCCCCTGTTGTTGTTTCAACCAACCCTCTGATATTTCTGGCCAGGTCAAGGCCAGCCCAGTCCATCCCAGCCGCCCTCACCAAGTCGCACAGGTGAATCCAACTTGACGGCCAACCGCCTCACCGATCTCGCTGCAGCCGCAGCACCGCTGCGCTCTGCCTGGGCTGCTCCGCATGGATGGTGGAACCAAGAAAGCCTTTAAGAAACCTCCACGGTCTTTAAAGAAATCTATAAGAGTCTACAAGGCAAAGGATCCAACTATAGAAAACTATGGTATAGAATTATAGAAAACTATATATAGTAGAAAACCTCGTGATATCACTGTCTCTCATCCTTTTGTTGGGTGATGAATCCGATTGGGTGTTCCCAATCCATGGATATACTGACAGAATGGCAGAATGGTAAAGCATGCCCCAATCACCATCCCAATAGACTCCTGTCCCCTGAGAAACACTATTCACCTTGCAGCCACCTAGACAACTTCACCAGTTCCACCAGAATTATCTTCTGCGAGAACCCCCCGTGTTCCCGATTTGTCGAAGGTTCTTTGTTGAATCCAAGGCACGGATTCTGAAGCTGCCTCGACGCCTGGCAATAGTGACCCTGGAAAATCACCCACGAAAATATCTTCTCATCGCATTTCTACATCATGAGTCAAATGTCAAGGACACCCATCTGCTTTTCTTCCGATGCACCTTTGGGCAAGGAACGGATCATAACTTGTCATAGCTCTAAGGGTGAGATGGTGAGATCTGCTTAGCCCTTGGCCAAGCGCGGCACACAGGGCAAGTGCTCCGACTTTTCGCTGAACGCAGCCATTGGATGAGGCACTGCGAATGGAAGACATGCTCGGCTGGACATGGGAAGCACATGATGAGATCCGTGGCCTCCAGGCGGCCCAGGCAACAAGGGCATTCCTCCCCCACACAGCGCGGAAAACACGGCAGCGGCCGCAGTTCCACCACGCTGGGCTTTGGATCCTTTGGCTTGGCCTTGGCTTTGGGCCGGCTTTCAGATGGCAAACTTGCAGCTTGGCATCTGGCTGCATCCTCCAGAGTGGAGACTGAACTCCTGCCGTCTGACCTTGCATCTTCCAAGCTAGCATCACGTGTCCGAGCAGGTCGTACCTGACAGGCCTGTGCCAGAACAGCCCTAGTCTTGGCCACTTCGGCCAGCTGCCGGTCCAAGGACGACATGTATTCCTCATAGGCCTTCCGCTCAGTATGCCGCTGGGCCAAGCTGGTCCCCACCCCTCGCAACTCGTCAGTGGCCGCGAGATATTTTCGCAGCTGCTCAGAACTGCTCAGGGGATCATGGAGGAAATCCTTCTGCACACCTGCACCCAAGGAAAGGACAAAGGTCACACTCCCCATGCATCCATGCATCCATGAGTCTACATAGTTGTCTCATGTCGTCTCTACCCAAAAGGAAAGCAAACGCCACAAACACATCCACATCCACATGGCTGTAATAAATGTGCCCATCGCCAAACATAAAAATGAAAAATTGAAAAAAACCTGGACCCAGAACCCCAAAATGACCATAATCAATGTTCCAGGCCTGGCACCCGCTGGGACTGGTAGACTGCCCTGCGCCCAGCATCTTCGGCACGCTTCAGCACTGCAGCCACCCGGTCCCTGGACAGGGACAAGCAGCAAAAACGACGGTACAACGGCCATCTATTTCTTGAGAGCTATCCATTTCACATCCCGTTTGTTTACATGTGTAAATGATTATAAATGCAGTGAGTCCGCAAAACATATTGTGTCCCCTTTTCTGTATCAATTTCCGCTGGGACATTGGTAGAAACCTTCCCTTCAAAGAACGCACTCTGCCTGCGCGATGCTGCGCTCTCGGTCGGGTGCCGCGGCTGCCCTCGGTTTCCCATGGTGCTTAGTGGCTTTGGTGTGAGTGATGCCCCAAAACATGGCCTGCAAGGAGGATGGCCTTTCACCATCCCCAGTGCCATAGAACACAAATGTATCCGATACCAATGTATCCAAATGTGAGGGGCTTAACCACTAAGAGCTCAAATTCGGCAAAAAAAGACGCAATAAGCATACAATGTAATCAGCAATTCAAAGTAAAACAAAATCCTCCACCCTCCGCCATCGTCTGATCAAGCTGCGAAATGCCATGATGTCCACATTAAAACGTGGCCCTTTGGGCGGCTTGAGCCAACCAGATCGGCGACCGGGTAGCCATCAAGGAAAAGTTTGGCTAACATCAAAAGAGCTTGGTCACAGCCTCATTGCAGCTTGGGTTTGCAGTTTGTATCTACACAAAAATCATCAAAAATCTGAATTCCGTAGTTCGTCCTGGGGCCATTTTCTGCTGGAAATCTCCGGCCTCGGGCACGACCCACCTGGAGGAAGGACACGTCACCTGGGTCCAAAGTCTACAGATCGTCGGAAAAAGGCCAATTCCTAGGCCAACTCGAGCTCCAATATGTACATGTGCATGCATATGTATATGTATATGTACATGGACATGTATGTGTATATACATATCTATGTCCATATACATATATCATATATATATATATATATATGTATGTATGTGTGCGTGTGGAAATAAATAAATATATATATATATGTGTGTGTGTCACATGTATGTATAAGTGTTTCTGAAGTGTAACCCACGTGCTGGTGAATTGCAAACGCGCTCATGAATTGCAAATGAAGCCCTGGATCACTCTCTCAATACCGTTACTCCTTGCTTTCATCTGATTTTGGGTCATCCGACGGCCGCACATTTCCCTGGGCGTCGCACTTCCCATCTTAGATGAAATGGCATTCTTGGCCTCTTGCAGCGCCTGTGCCAGCGAAACTGGATTGTTGGGACTAAGCAGGGGTCCCACCTACATAGCGCAAATAGTTCGCCCAAGTGATTGATGTCCTTACTCTTGTTGGTGGCACCCTCATTTCCAATCATTTCTATTGATGATTGATGTGCTTCCCTTTTTTCAGGAACACCCTGGATGCCATGTTGGCAAACGAGGCTGAAAAACAGACTTTGCGCCTGGACCTCTTCTGCCCTGGCTTGCATGTCCTTTTCAAACTCGGACTCAGCAGCGCCAGGGGCTCAAGGGGAATGTTCACCGGAAAATGATGGGAGCCGTTTATCCGTTTAAGGTGTTTCACCTTTCACATTGGGCCCTACCAGCTTTAAGCATAAGAGGCACGGTAGAACCTGCCGCAGTAGCAAAAGGTCAAAGTACACTTTCCGTAGCTTTGCTTTGTTTCTTGTGCAGTGTCTATGTGATGCCTGCACTTTTTCCCAAACAAATCAGCAACTTCCAGCAACTTCCAGCAACCCACCAGGCCCCCCAACAGCTTTTTTCAGGCAGCTCTCTTGCAGGTCCTGAAGTGCACCAGCCTCAGGTCTTACCAAAGGTGCTCAAGGGATTCAGAGCCTGCACCACCAAAGCTTCGAACCCGTTTAATTCCATGTATGATGTCTACAATGCCAAAGTTGGATGTCATTGGTGGTTACAGTGGTTATATCATCCGTATCATCATTTTCCCACTCAAGACAGCCATTGTACAAAACCCATTTTTGGTGTCACAAGGCTCACCGGAGCATTTCACCGGGCACGCGGCAGCTTCGGACATGCTCTTCTTGGCCGCCTCATAGTTTTTCTCCTTAGAGGCCAGAGCCACGCATCAAAGCACCAGACCCATGGGCAGCATGGTGCAGAAACCAACTGTCGCAAAGGCCCAAAAAGTGGCTAGAAAAGCTACCCTTCCATGATGATTTGCAAGGAAGCCTTTTAAAAAAGAAGATAAAAAAGAAGCAACAACCACCAAGGAAAACAAACGACGACAACAAAAAAGAACAAACTCAACATTGAACCTGGGATATATCAATGGGTTATAAACCAAACTCTGGGAAAATTTTTGGGGAACCCCTCCAATCCAATGGTCTATCATCATGTTCCCCATGACATGGCCATTCCCGACAACCGTTGCAGCCTTGGGCCCCCGGACGGCCGTGGCCTTCTTTTGTGAGGCTTCGGTCTGCAATTCCTGGGCTGAAGCCTGGTCGAAAGCAGGAAGCAGCAACTGATGGGGCAGAAATAGTGGGAATCTCGAAATGTAGTGGGATATATATATATACACATGACATATGATATACGATACACACACATATATTATATAGACTTATTTTTTGGTATATAGAGATTTATATATATATATATACGTATCGATATATGCTATAATTCGTTGGAAATCCAACCAACCAAAATATAGAAAAATGGGGTTTGACCGACCAAAGTATACTGACGTGGAGGTCTTGGGATTTGTGGGAAAAAGGGAATTGACTAACAGAATGGATAGATAATGATAGATATGATAGATCGATAGTGAGTACTCCGCTGCTGATTTTGTACATGTTGGACACAGTCTCCGCGAACAAATAGCCAGGACCCACCAGGAGCAGTGTCATTCCTAGTGTGGGGGCCATTCCCCGAGCAAGGCATAATTGCAGAATAGACCCGTGTTGGCCATCTTCGCCCAACAGCATCTATCAGATAGAATCAAATTGATTTCTTCGGAATGATCATGGAATGAAGTTTCTTCCATGTCTGTGCCAAGTAGAATGTCGTGTTACCCATTCCTGGCATCCACATCAGCCGGACCCCACACCATATCACGGTTCAAGTACTTCATCTTGGACTCCAGGGACCTCAGATCAACGCTTTCCTGTATTGCTGGAATAAAGATCATCACATATCACCAAAATGGTCATTGGTGTGGCTAACACCAATAAAATATAATAAAATAATCATCACCAAGAAGAATCATCACCAATAATCATGATCATTAACTGATAAAAAACATTAAAATAATCAGTTTCATGATAGTTTCATTGGATTTTTTTTTGTTAAGTCATTTCTCGGGGGCTCGCCCGGTTCCTCCCGCTTTGCCATCCGAGGTTCTGCTTCAGCAGCTGGAAGCTGTGGAGCTTCTCCTGCTCCTCGCGGCGTAGCTTCTCGAGCCTGGGCAGCTTCGTCTCCAGTGTTTTGAATCTTTCACCCTTCATACCGTTTCTGAATGAAGGAAACCAGGAAAGCCTCAAAAAAAATGTGGGCTCCTAGTTTCTGGAACGGACTGTCGAAGTGGCTCTTGGGGGTTCCAGGAGTTTAGAAATCAAACAATGGGCAGTTTCCTGCTCCAATGTCTCCGCTTTCTCGTGCCACTGGGGCCCCAGCTCACCCTGAGCTTTTTCCAAGACCTCGTTAAGTACCTGCAATTGCAGCACGGTGTCGAAAGATTTGGGACCATTGGAGGTACTGGAGGCCCATTGAAATTGAAGGTGCTGACATTGCGAGCAATTTTTCCTCGCAGCGAACCACAAGGAATTAGCAACCACAGCATTTCCCCTTTGATTCTCCGCCAAGTGACTCTACATGACTCTACCAACATATGCACAATTTAACTTGATGAATGATGATTCCCAATTTCGAACCAAAGGGCTAAAGCGGCTAAAGTTTTAAAGGGTGAAATGCAGTGAGAGCTGTCGTTAAACATCCACCTACGTCTTGTGCAGGCAGAAACTAGCCGTGGAAGGACCGGTCCCTCGACCGCCAGAAAAAAGGTTGAGCGACAGAGGCCGAAGTGCTAAGGGATTGGCTCAAATTCAATTCAGGTACAGGCTGTACAGGCTGCCCAGCTTTACAATTTTTGAAATAGGGGACTTTGCCAAAGCAAGTCACATGGTAGGCTTTCAGTCCCCAAAAGTCTCGAAACTTGTTCTGCTCTTCTGGTAAATGTCCGCCAATATCGATGTACACTGATGTACACCTACATACGAATCCACGTAGATCTAACGAATGATTCCCTGTGCATTACGTGCGTACACCTTGATACGCATTGTGATGATAGCAATTATGTAGACGATAAAGGCAATAATAATAACAACAATAAGACCAGTTGGTAGTAGGAATTGTTTATAATGTGTATATATATATATATATGTGTGTGTGTGAGAGCGACGAGAGAGAGAGAGAGAACTTCATTGTTGTTTACCTCTCAGCACTTACAATGTCTGCCTTTCTTGGGTAAATTCTGATCAAGGTTTTCCAACGTTTTCCCACGTTCACTTCACCTCTTGGCCCCGTTGCGGCGGGTGAAACGCGGCGCTGCGCGCCGCATGTTTGGTCCGGTGGGATGTCTGCGTGCCCCGGCTGCAGGCATGGCCGGGCCGGCGCAGGTAGCTTTCCAACTGATGCTCCTGGAAGCGGTTTCCCCATGACGCAGGAGGTTGGGAAAAAGTTTACTCACTTCATCCAATTCATTCAATCCAATCTTCAGCAACACCGGCAAGAAGAAAGCAAGATGGAGGTTGTGGTTGTCTAATGCTTCGTATCCTTTTATCGGAAATCTGCGGGGTGCTGGGTAAGTTTCTCTATGGTTGGTTTCCTGGATGGTGCGGACGGACGTTAGGTATGATTGTACCCGTATTCGGTATTCGTGGATAATGTTTGAACCACATGCTGGTGCCAATGGTGCCACATTCCACATGTTTTGACCTGTGGAGGGGCCTGGACGCCAAATTTCATGCTGAGCCTTTCAGCTGCTGCTTTGCCCTTCAAGCGTTTCTCCGGGGTCGCAAATGCCTATTGCTATCTATATAGTGCTATGGGTGCAGATAGGGAAAGATCTTCCAGGATGTCCAGGAGTTTCCTCAGCAGTGTGAATTTGTCGGTGCTAAGTTTGATTGGCTTTGTATGCTGTCTGATTATGTAGATTTCACAAAATGTTCCCGCACTAGTAGGCCCGGTTTGGTCAAAACGCAGCCCACATGATTCAACTTCAGCCACTGCACAGCCGGTTACTGGCACTTCCTTCACCCAACGTATGTACATCTGAGATGGCAATGGACTATATCCATCCATATCCTTGATTTGGGGTGCCTTTAATATCGCCACTGCTTCCCACATGGTATCCCAACGTTTGTGGCTCACATCACGTGTTCACTGGTCAAATCGCGGTGCTTATTTGCTACACCAAAAAAATATCCAAGTTGAATTTATGATAATTTACGTAGACTATTTCCATCCCATGGAATCCTCAATTTTGGTGGCTTGGTGGGTTGCATATGCCATCCCCAATGTGCGGTTGTTCATACCCGGTAGGGAACCTCCTTTTGAAGGTCTCGCAGCTCCGCCGCTGCTGCTGCAATCTTGCCGCGCAATGTCTGACACAGAAATTGGGGGATGCACCGTGCGGTTGGGTTAATCTCTGTAACTAAGAAATTGGGGGATGCACACCACTAAAGTTCACTAAAGTTGATAAGGGTCCGGGGGAAAGATCGAAAAGCTATCCACCGAGATTTCAATCAAAAAACAAACTGCACTTTTCTATCTGCTTGGAGATAGCTGTGCGGGGGATTAAAGGTTGTAATTTTTGGCATGCAAGCCGCTGATCATGGAGCTGTGGGTAACCAGTGAAACACTCTTTACATCTCTGATCATCGATTTTTTCTTAAGTCATTCACCACGATGAGCTCTGATGACTCTGATGAAGAGGCTACAAAACCCTGGTGCTTAAGGGTTGGTCATGCCGTTCTGCCAAAAGACATGCATCTAAACCAGAAATGCAATTTCTAGGAGAAGCCTGAGAAGCCTCCTTTCAGGATTCTGTCCAATGCCTTTGCATTCATGAGGGAGATGGCAGCCGGACTGATCATCCAAGCGGTCGTTTATTTTGTTGGTCGGGGCATCTCCAAGGACTAAGTGGAACAGTCGAGACAGATGGGAATTATCACCACATCTCAGCACCAATCCGAATCCCTGTCATCATTCATTTCTCGAGCCCTAGTGACCAACGAAATGATCCCACAAGATCAACTGCAACTTCAGTATCAAACCTGTACCAATTGACCCAATTTTCGGTGCCATTTTTCAGCCATCCCCCGTTCGCCTCCACGGACTCACAGGCCGAGTGCAGGCTGGGCAACAGCCGTTCCGCGAGCATCGTCTCGTTGCTGATCCCCGGCTCCGGCGTCCCGTCCGGACAGTGGCGGCTGCGGCGAATGGAGGCCCGTTTGTGGCGCTGTAGACCGCGGAGGTGCGCGTCGAAGGTGGACCTGGAGCAGCAGTTGCGAATGAATTTCAATGACTTCACTGATAGATTCTGCGAATGTATACTAGTGTATACTGGAGAAGATTGGAGAAGTGGATCGAACTGATAGATTCTGCATAATGTTCTGTTTTCTTCTGGACCCCCCTCATAAACGACAAGTGGAGAAGGGGAGGCATCTGTTTGCGGCACCTCAAAACATCCTCAAGGTGTGGCATCAAGTCACCACAAATATCTGTATAATATATATATATATACGCATACATATAATATAAAATAAAAGACCGTTCCACAACTGGCCAAGGCGCAGTTTCTCCACGATGTCTTGCTCGCATTGGTTGATCCCTGCAGCATAGGTCTCCGGTACCTTGACACTCAGCTCCTTTACCCTTTGCTTAAACGCCCGCGTGGCAACATTCAGGTCGTGGCGCACGAAGACGGGGTGGAGGGATTTGTAGGAGCCCCTCATCCTTGGAATTTGTCAATTTGGAGCCCGCAAAAAGATTGGAAAAAAACATTTAGAAACACATAAAATTAACAGAGACGCAAGCTACCTCCTCTGATCTTACCTGTGGAAAATCACCTTATATCCATTTATGTGTGAGCAAAAGTGTTTGGTTATATTCATTCATTCGAATATGTGTCCAATCAACAATGGTATATTATATAAATATGTGTGAACTATGATGAACTCTCTCTCTCTCTCTCTCCATCGCCTTCAGACCAAATCTGAACTATGTGAATACATTTAAATCCATTTGATAAAGAGATGTGTTCAATTGTGTTCATATGTTTTCCATATCAACAGTGGCTTTTCGCCAGGTTGGACCCGAGGCAAATCGGCCAGGCATCTGCAACAAGCCGCGTGCCAGGGCCTGGACATCCAGGTGCCCCTGCGCTTCGGTGGAGATGATCTCGTAGAGTTTGGAGGGCTCCAGCTTGATGGAAATGCCATACACAGCTAAGACATGCTGAAACTGAAGATCCTCAGAGACAGATTATGATGGATAATGAATTATATTGAATTCTCTGATATGAAAGATCTCTTTACACCGGCATCATTATAATACTGGCATCATCATTTATCTAGCTAATGAGTTCGTGTTTTAGGGTTTTTGTTGGTTATCTGGCTTATTTCATCAGTCTTTGAATGAGGAACGATGGTAGAGCTGCAAGAGAGTGTATCAGAAAGAAAGTCTCCCCACAGTGGGTGTCCCAAACTTTAAACAATCGAATTGGTGCCCCGGTGTACCTGGGAGATAAAAGAAGCAAGCAACACCGTTCTTTTGTCACCCAAACATAAACAGCCATCGCAAATGGCAACGGGTATAGGTATCACATCCCTTTCCACATCATGGACTGGATCAGCAGAGGAACTGACAACAGGACCTCAAAGCCCTCCGCGGTCAAGGTGGAATCGTCCTTCCAAATCTCTGGCAGTTTCTGTTCGACGAAGTCATGGATGGCCTTCATGAAAGGAGCTTCCTCGACCAAACGCTGCTGCCAAGTCCAGTTGTCTTCCCGCGCGTGTTCCACCACCCCCGTGATGATGAGACCCGTGACCAGGTTCACCAGGGTCAGGTTCGTGAGGATGATGAAAAATAAAAAGTAGACGGCCCAGACCGGATTCACCTCCCAAAGTTGGGACAGGCTGGGAATTTACCTCTGAATGCTGAATGAACTAGGTAACTAGGCATCCAAACATGACCGGGTTCCTCCATGCGGGCGCCTCCATCGCCAGGTTGCAGATGTCCACCCATTGTTCCAAGGTCATCAACTTGAAATGGGAAAAGATGCTGATCCAGATGTTGCCGAAGACACCCTGCAGACAGATGGAACGATTGAGCACTAGCCAAGGGGCAATTGAAGTAAGTATACGAGCGAAAAGGAAAAGGCATCTGCGAGTTGGCCAAATGCAAATGTTGAAATAACTAAAAAATTGTCAAACATCTCGACTTTGATTTGTCTATACACAATGGCTTTTCACCAACCGGTGCGGATCTCTCAGTAGTTGAAAACCACGCCTTCAGCTTTTGGTCGTGGCCCAACTCACTGGCACAGAAGAGTGCCCCAATGTAAATCAAGGTGAAGAGAAGTAGGAAGACCCAAAACACGGCCTTTAAAGACCTGATGGGCCGTGCATGAAACCATGAAGGCCTATTGCCCCATGGCTAAGAAATATCAAACAAGAAGAGAATCCTTTCCCACCTTTCTCAAATGTTCTCAAATAATGCAGGTGGCGAAGGAGTATAATATATATATATGTGTGTGTGTGTGCGTATAAAATAGAAATAGATAGAAATAGCAGGGAAACCGAGGAAACCAGTTTCTTTCACCTGACATTCACATTCAGACATTCCTAGAAAAGGGGTGGTGCTTTGACTGGGACTCTGTGGCCCGAGTAGACTCAGTAGACACATATTCGGGTGTGGTTCAATCCCAACTTTTCTTCCGCATCCCCATTCTCGCGTTTAATCCCATCCATCCACATCATCCAACATCTTCCAACATCAGCATCCCAACCATCCCAACCATCCCAACCACCGAATGATTCACCAATTCACATGGCCAGGTTGAAGGCCAAGGATGACAATTCATGGGACAGCCGCAGCAGCTGAAAGATCCGCGCCAGTCTGAAGAGCTGCAGCACCCGGAAGGCGCTGAAGGCCGCACTGCCGTTGGCCGCGGCGCGGGAGTTGGCCATGAAATCCATGGGCCGCATGATGCACAGATCCACCAGGGCGGCTAGGACCACGAAGAAGTCGAAGACGCCTCGGGAAAACATGCGGAAAACCGGGTGTTCGGGAAAGGATGAAAAATGAACACAAGATTCTTGAGTCAAGACCGACACCAATGTTTTCCAGAGGGTCCTGAGGGCCCGAGGGCTCAAAAAAAACATGTTTGCGCCTTTGCCAGCACGCTTGTCAATTAAAACTTGGTGACGCCCCAAGTGAAATCTCTAAGTGCCTTGGAACTGGATCTTGTAGCCAACTTCGTTCACCACTTCGGACACGCTGTTAAAGGTCACCTCAAGGATGTTTGGTCATCTCCACGAATTAGGCATTAAGCATTTGGATGCCGAAACGAAAGCCATCAAACATAACGTGCCTGCCCAAAATGGTATGCCCTTCGTTGGCCTTGCAAGCCTGTAAGTCCAAGTTGCATGACCACCACGTCGGTAGAAGAAGCTCAATCCATGGCAGCGAATGTTTAGAAACAATTCCACGATGAAGACAAGCAAGAAGAAGATTTGAAACTCGGTAGATGGCAAGACCGGGTCTAGGTGGGCCAGTGTCTAGTCTTTGACTGAAGCTGACTATATTCATATGTATGTATATATATATATATTCATATATATATACATCAGGGTCAGGATCAAGGTTGGAAGCCTCTGCTCATGGTGCTACCATCCAAGCCACATTGAGGCTGGTCTACCCCACCAAAATCCACGAAATGTTGTCCAATTTGTTTGGGCCTCCAATTTTCGTTGGATTCTTGTCTCAATGGATTTGATAAAACAAATCACAGGAAAGGGACCCCGCTCCTCGGACGTTCCAAGGCACGCCATACATCGTCAGACCCAGCACAGAGGACCTGCCATACATTGCGTGATGTGAGACCCACAAAAATGAAAAAGTGAAGATAAAAAACTTAGAATCGACCAGATATGGACGACTTTGAGATGTTCAACTAGGTTACCATAGGTTACCTATCTTTTTGGGGTGCCTAAGGCTGATCGAATCCAAACCCAAGTGGCGGCTAGCTATGGGGGCTAGCTATCTCACTGATTTTGAGGTAGCGAAAGTGACCTTCTCTCACCCATGAAACCAAGCGATTGGTAACAAAAGTTTCTTTGCGTTGATTAAATCGTTCAATGCGGCGGATTGGCATTCCCAAAAATTGAGGACCTTTCAACCTGAAATGATTTTGCTGTCAAACTATATTGGGTTGATTCATGATTGAAAACTCTTAGTGGATTTGGGAACTAAGCACATGCTCCCGTTCTTGTAGATGGTACCCCTTGTTTTTGCTGGCTATACCCCCTGCATCCCCCTGCAAGCCCACTAGTCACGCAAATCACAGCAGGTCACAGCACCTGCCCAGTTGAAGCTCTGCTTCAACTTCCACGGTCATAGCAGCTGCATTGAGGAGAACCGCAATGCCGATAGCCAACCTTGATTGTAGCTCATCACATGACCAACCATGGTGGAGAGACGAGGATGCACAAAACTACAAGACAGGTCAATGGGTACACATCTGAAAAAATAACAAGAAATGCAAACCTTACAAGGCCAGCATGGTCCGCATGCTTCAATTTTGACCCACCCAAAGACCCACAGCCGCACCGGGGACGGTGGACATGCAACGGCCCATGACATGAAGCTCTACAAACTTGAGAATTTTGATCTAGTAAATTTGGTCCACTACCAGCAGAGATGACGGCCAAGCGACTTCGCCCGCTCTGTCAGAATAAAGGGAACCTCCAAGGGCCTCGGCGCGAGGCAGACTAGGAGGGTTTGCCTGGGGCAGTTGCTGCCCATGGTTGTCATGTCTTGTTGCTTCCACATCTTTGTCACATCTTTGTCCCTTGTTGTTCATAAATTCGGCCCTTCACGTTTCTTCCATCTTTCTGGGTGCTGACTTTTTGAAGTGATCACAATCCAGGTTCACCCAGGGCTACGACTCATCGGCCCCGGAACTTCCCGGAGTGCTGGCGTAGCTCAATCCACTGGCACCGCGTTGCAGGTATGGCCCGGAGCCTGGAGCACCATAGATGTACCATTCGTGTTTAGATGTGCTTGCCATCCATGGTAATATATGAAACGTTGGGATTTATGATTTGGGTTTACCACATTACATATGTGTGCATATGATTTGCGCATATGACAAGATATAAACAGATATCATGCTATCCTACTAGATCATCGCGTATTGTGCCCTCCGAGCTTTTGCAGTTCATGAGTTCTCTTCAACCAACAGCCAGGCCAACTCAGAGAACTCACTTGAAAATGCTGCCGGGCTCAAAAGTTGCTGAGGCCACGGCTCTCCTTGGATTTGGGCCTGCAGAACATAGCACCGTGTAGGCTTCGAGCTAGGCTTCATGCAATCCACATGCCAAAATGAACCCTTTGACTGCTGACGAAACCTTTGACTGCTGACTCTTTTTTGTCTTTGCTATCTTGGATGCTCGTACTTATTGCATGTTTAATGAATTTATATTTATATATATATGTGTGTGTGTGGGGGGGTATATTCATGTTTTTATCATTATATATCTGAGTACGTTTACTCACAGGCTAAGACTCAGTTGAAACACCGCTTCCAGTGTTTCAGCAAAACCATACATAACCACCATTATATAACAGCCATTTTGCTGGCCTCACACTTTGCTTCACTTCAACCTCGCTCTCAGAGGCTACATCCTCATCACCCGAAAGAATGGAGCGTTTCCAACTCCTCAGGCGGTGGCACCCCTGGAGAACGGAAAGCCAATGGATTCCCATCACTTTACGACATGGAACACATCAAAGACTGACAAAGACCACAAAACATCACGAATCACCGTAAAGGGCCCCTCCAGAAAACTCACGCGAACTCCTGCCCTCAGCAGACATTGGTTGGCTCGGGCCCGGAGAGGATGCATCCGTCTCTTCGAATTCATCAAAGTTGAAGTTCGGGCTCTGCCGAAAGATCTGCGGCAGCAAAGGGCGAGCGGCAATATGAGGGGCTGGGATAAAAGTCACGCTAAGAAGTAGGCACCGAGCAACAGGAAAAGTAAGGCAGGACACACCCGAGCGCCTCCCGCGCCATGGCACGGTGGCACCGTCCATCACTTCATGGTGGGCCGTGGATGTCACGTATGGAGGATCCGAATCGTGAAATTTCATGAGTCACCGAATCTTACTGGTCACTGAGAAATCTTTGGACATGCGCTGGGCATCTTTGGGCCAACCAGTGCAGTAATCGGTGTGCAAGGGTGGCCAATCACGGAACACTATCTGTTTAAGACTTTAAGATCATGCTGAACTTTCTGAACACGGACAGAAGCAGTGACAATCTTCGTATGCAAAGTAGTGAGGATCATCTAAAACACATCATTTTGGGCCCCCTGTCATGCAAATGTGAGAATTCGTTACGTCAAACCTGCTGTTCAAGGGTCAGCAATGGAGGTGGTGGAGTTAGGACGGGAGTGATTTTCTTGGGGTTGCCACATCCTTTCGTGTGATTGCGATTCATTCATTCTCTTTGGGCCAAACAATGATCTTCAGACAGGAAAAATGCAATCAGCATGCCTGTCAAGGGCTTTCCTCACAATCGATTGACCCAAGTGCACCATCCCCAACCTGCCAAGAATTGGGTGCTGCTTCCGGAGCGGCGCACTGCCACCAAATTTCCAGACTTGGAGCTGTATGCAACAGGACTGGGCTCCACCCCCAGGGCGGCGTCCACATCTGCATCCTCTGCATCCTGCAGCCAACGCCGAAAATCCGAACATCCCAGACCTGGGGACTTGGGGGTGTCCCAGCGTCCCAGCCTACTCAGCCCATCTCAGCCCTATCAGTGGTATTGGGAATGATGAGGCCCCTTAGTCTGGTGAACTGCAATTCTAAAGGATGAAGAAATTTGCTAGTTCTGCACTTTTTTAACGGTATCTATCGTTCTATGGTTTCTGCCCAGCGGTTGGGATGCAGTCCCAAAACGTCAGTCACCCCGCCTCCGCGGCCACAGTTGTTTGCGAGCCTGGGATAGCTGCGAGATGCCTCTAAGAGCTCTTGATTTCATCGTAATCAGTTTGGCGCAGGCGTCCAAAATCATTTCCCTGAATTCACATGTCTGATGCATTGCCCTGCTGTTGCTTCTAGGCTTGGCTTCTAACGAGGACCACGTCACCTGGGCTACCCAGCTCTGAATCAAGGCCTGCAAACGCTGGCGGTCTGCCGCGCCCACAGCCGATGCCTAACGTGCGCAAGGCACCCCGACAGCATTGCCGAAGGCTGCCCAAAATTTGAACCTAGCAGGCTCCGCCATGCTCCACCGAGCCTCCACCACAGCCGACAAAGCTTCGACCAATGGAGTGGCAGTGCTCTCCATCTGCAGCAAAGCTTGGCTCTTGTAAACCTTTCCTTGGACCGTTGCACGGGTCAACCCACATGGAAAAACGTGCTGCCGACGAAGAATCCTTGCGGAGTTCTTTGGCACTCACCGGCGCTAAAGAGAATTACTGTAATAATTCCCATTGTGCTGTCAATGGAAAATGCACCCAATCTCAGCAGCACAAACACTGAGTGGCAAGCTTTGCTCGTGACCAACGATGGCCAAGGCCCGGTCCAAGGCATCTACAGTGGACATAAGGCCCTCAGTTTCAAGGCATGGTCTGGGCATGGGCGGGTAGGCATCAAAAATGACCCATAGGTAGGATGATTCACTGCCAAAAATGACCAGCATCTGTGGTTTGGAAGGCCCTCAACTTTGATGCGCGCACATCTGACAGTGGTTCATGAACCCGTACCAGCCCACGAAATGCCTGTGAGAAAAGCGACTGGATATGTAATAGAACCTCGAACTAATTCACGTAGTTCAGGACCCACGAAGCGTCCACCACGCGATGGTCTCTTTTAATTAAAAACCCTTTTGAAATTCTTGTGGTTGCATATGCCTCCAGCAATCGGGGCTTATCATTGAGTTTGCCACATCGGCGAAACCTTCCTGGGTTTGCGGTCCTGCTCCTCCTTCACAAACACCGAAGCCTCCTCATCTCGAAGCTTCTGAGCCTCCTGTCAACCACCGCAAGTCGGCGGCATGCATGACAACTATGCTTTGGGAACTTGTTGTCACTTCTACTTGCACTTCCTGTTCGCCTTTGCGCTGCAAATCCCTGTCATGGTCAAGTTCTTTCCTAATTAAAGTCTTTCCAAGCTCAAAGCAACCCTGATTTTGAATATGCCAATGCTTCGCAAGTAAGATTTTGACAAGATTTGAAAGGATACCATGCCTTTAGCTTCTGTTCATTCATGCACTGTTGTGGTTCTAACATTGTAAGACCACCAAGTGGATCTCCAAATATCTCCAGCATAGGCATATACTCATCATAGCTTTATTCTCATCCCTCTCCGGCATCAAGGCAACTGCCTTCAGGTCGTTCTCATCCGACGCGATGGCCACAGCCAACTCCTGCCATGGGTCCCACAGGTGATAACCCAGCACCAGGTCACCAGGGAAGCTGAATTCGCAGCCTCGATCTTGGTGCTCATGGTGTCAATCCTCAGGCCATTGAGAAAGATGACGTCTGGAAGAGGGTGATCAGCGATATCAGGCTAGAATGGAGAGGAATGATATGGATCGATATGGGGTATATGGAGGATGTTTTTCCCAAATGATTTGTCACCCCTTGATTTGCTCGCACAACAATAACTCTTACGCTCATTGCGCACACCACATCACTACAGGAATGAATAGCTTAAGGTTGCAAAATTACCTGCCGATTTGTGGGTCAGTTGTGGCAGTGTCAAACCCGGCTGAGATCCACGCTCAATGTTGGCCTGTGCCAGTTCCGCATCAGACTTGGCCAGTTCAGTCTTGACACCCTCGTGGCTATGGCGCAGCTCTCTGGACCTTCCATGACACCAGGCCATGCATGCATGGCGATGGGACACAGGACAAACATGGAATAAGATCCACAGAGCCACCATGGTCCATTGGGTTAATCAGTCTACAAGTCTACAAGTAGAAGTCTAGCAGCTTGATGATGTTGGAAGCCCTCGTGCAGGTGCCTTCCGCCTCCTGTTTTTGGACGGATCCTGTAGTAGTTTCAGTGATGGCAGTGACACCCTCGCTGCCCAATGAGGGCCTTCCACTGCAGAGCTTCTTTTCATCATCGAAGACCTCATTGTGTCAGATTATGTCTTTGGTGACTTCAGCCCGCAAGACCACAAAAAAAGAGAACAGCAACAATGGCTTGCATTCATGCCACCAAACAAACGAATACTGGCAATACCAGTGCGGGAAGAAAGATGGTGAAAGCCTTCTGAACGGTCAAAACTAAACCCCAGGAAAATAACGCCTCAGCTTTTCACCCTTTTTGCTCGCCGGCATTCATCGGCCATCACAACATACCACAACCACAGCATGTCCACCATGACGATGGTGCAGGTGTCCAGCAGTCATTCCTTTTTGATGCGTATCCGGGTACCGTATCCGTATCTCCAAGCGCACTGTCCAAGACCTTGGTGTGGCACCACCTTGAAGCATCTCCAGGCGAAGAGTTCAACCCACAGCATCTCTCATCCAAAGCTGGCCAGGCGATGACCCAAGGCGACTGCGGCCTCGTCGTAGATGGAGAACTCCCGCAGCTCAGGGGTCGACTCCTGGAGGGTAAAAAATTGGAGCTGGCCCGGTGGCCCATGACATCCTATGACTATGGACTAGTTTCTCTTCTTTGGGGCTGAAAAAGTCACAATCTCAATCTCAACTTCTCTTTTGTTGTTCTTAGTTTTGTGGCACATCTAGACTTACAAGCGATCATGCCCGGATTTTGGGCCAATGGTCATTTCCGACTTCAAGCTACTTCCATTCATTGAACCCCACAAGCCTCAACACGGAAGACCACTGAACGGCCCAGTAGCGAGACGTAATGATTGGCACGCCACCTCCAGGGATCTAGCCTGGCGACCAAATCGACAGCAGGGAAATGGGAGCCACCCTCTTTCGGTGCTGAATCTTGAGTTCAAAACAATCAAAAACAATCAAGAACAATCAAGAACAATCAATCAAAATGGAACTCGAAAAAGACTGGAAATGGCCACTTCAATCCCATGTTTGGATCATTTTGAAAGTTGCCTCAGGTGACCCCCCAGCTCCACGCCTTCGTTTCAGCACCGAAGGCGCTGAAAACTCAGGCCCCACCGATCTGCCGGGGCACGGCTCCAAGGGCTCCAACAGGTTGGAGCGGAGAGGAGCTTCCTGCCTGCCAGTGGTTTTCCGCAATTGTGATGTGGAACTCATTTAAAAGCTGGGGATGAAACCGAAACGCCATTGGACCAGTGGGTTTTCTCAGTCCAAACTCTTTTTTTTTCCAGGCCTCACGACCACCTCACCGAGCACCGCACAGTCCACCAGCCGCGGATTCGCGATGACGATCTGCTCTTCCGTGCTGAGCAATTGCTCCGGACGAATGGAGGGATCATTGTGGTAGGGAAAGCGGGTGAACCTTAACCAAAGACAAGCAAAGTCTGAGCTTAAACTATGTTGCTGGCATCGTCATCTGTGACTGTTTTATGTACTGCGCACAGCGATTCTGATTCTGAGAAGGACATTGTGCTGATTTGCACATTGGTTCAAGCTGAGCATTCGGCACGTTTGAAGCTTCAGCTGCAGCCTGTGCATCACTGAAGCACTTACAAAATGGAATGGTACTACAAGTCGCTCACATGTTTCCACCACATCTATAGCAAATTCCAAGATATAGCAAGTCCTTAGCATGGAGGCACACATAGGATATCGGATCAATGTCAGCTTGCCTGTATCTGCAGGAAGGTTCCAAATTGCCCAGTATATAATACTTCATATGTCACACTTCAACATTCAACATACCATTTTATGCTTTATGATTGTTATCCATTTTCCAAGTTTCGTGTTCACCTTGAAGGGCACACCCATCTCTCAGTCCACGCCTCCGCATCCTCCTTGACCCCATAGCGCACCCCCAGGACGTAGGTCACCTCATCGGGTCGCAACTCCTGCGGAGTGCGAATAGAAAAAGATGAAAGTGGGATGAAAGTGGGATGAAAGGGTGATGAAAGGGTGATGATGGTGATGTACCCAATAGTCTATTTCCATCTGGGAATACCTGCTTCTTTGCATGGACAGAAAAATGAGTCACAGGCCCGCTATGGCTCAAAGTGGTGCGTCAAATTTGCGAGTTTCTGGTTTCTCGTTTACCAAAATTGACCATTCAACCATGAACCATCAAAGAACAAAACAAAAGCGGCCTCGAGGTGTCAGGCTCAGCACCTGGATAATTATGTCCATACTAATTTCTGCATATGCTGAATTGACATGAAATCAACCAAATCAAATCATCTTAAATCATCTTAAATCATCTAAATTCTAGGAATCCTATCCTTTTCTCCCCACAAGGGCCGTCCTGAAGCAGCTCCGAGATGGTCCCCATGGACGGGGAGAAGAGGAACATGTCCCAACCATGACTCACCGAAATGACCTCGTGGGATGCTGGGGGTGGAGCACCCCGGGTTTCCTGGAGACCCATTGGATTTTGATCCAAAGTTTGGCCCTTCATCCCAACAAATATGTATTTGTTCATATGTGTGCATATATCTATCTCTACATACATACATACATACATACATACATTACATACATACATACCTACCTACCTACCTACCTACCTACCTACATACATACATACATACATACATTACATACATTACATACATTACATACATTACATACATTACATACATACATACATACATACATACATACATACATACATACATACCATACATACCATACACACATTACACACATTACACACATTACACACATTACACACATTACACACATTACACACATTACACACATTACACACATTACACACATTACACACATTACACACATTACACACATTACAC
>Ga0126342_10001315_pt1 | contig 34312 bp, 18 predicted proteins | sample Cyp1metagenome_FD_92528 | JGI IMG/M metagenome (GOLD analysis project Ga0126342, IMG submission 92528) | Coral microbial communities from Lord Howe Island, Old Settlement Bay, Australia - Cyphastrea 1 metagenome | ecosystem: Host-associated > Invertebrates > Cnidaria > Coral ...
AGCAGATGTGAAGATGAGAGGATGTGAAGATGAGATGTGAAGATGAGATGTGAAGATGAGAAGATGTTTTACAGACCCCCACTATTGGAAGAACCCTGCGCTCAGACGCTCTCGGGAAAAATGCATATAATATATACATATACATATACATACCATATTCTTGGAGATATGCCCAACCCCCTATCTGAACCAGCCGTGGGCGGTTCGGTTGTCAGCTCCTCCCAACACACTTCGCCAGTGTCCATCTCAATGGGAACGCCTGCCCAGTCCTGCGGCTGGCTGCCAATGGATCCAGGAAAAATGATCATTTCATACAATCTCTACAGATCAGCCAATGGATTTCAGTGCCTGTTTTTGTTCATTTGAACAGGCTTGGCCAAAAAATGGTTCTGCATGCACTAGAGCGTGACCCAGATGGGATCATGATTTCAGCTGCTGGGAAGTCTCCGATTTGCAAAGTGTGATTTCCCATAAATGAGAAGCACAAGAATTAGCAGGATTCTCCAAATATTCTCAAGTCCTTGTGAGGTTTCGCCTGCACCTCCGTTGTGGCTGGTGCCATTGCCTTTTTCTTTCCCGAAACAGCACCGAATTCGCAGAATTCGTGCAGACCATCCAGATGCAGCCGATCGTTGACATTCCAACGAATATCATTCAGAGTTCGTAAGCATTCACCTAGCATTCACCGAGGTTGACACAGGGTATCACCGTTTTTGATGGTTACATCTTTTCATCACACACTTTGATGGTCAGATCACTTATCAGTTATAAAAGCTCATGCCATATCAAGCTCAATCTTTCATAGTGGGATCATCAATTTTGAACAAAAAAGGATCATAGTTGGATCACCATTTTTCATAATCTAGTCATAATTGGATCATAGTTACTAGAACCCCATCCGTTCCGGTCTCCGCGGTCCGAGGGATTGGACCAAATCATGCCGTAGTAGATGGCCGCTTGCGCGTCGTCCTGTGTGGTACCCGCGCGCAAGCGCGGCAAGTGTCAAACGTGGCGAGATGTTTTTCTGGGAAATCCTATGTAAATGGAGGTGTGTTAATGCAAGCATATATCATCATATATCATCTACATTCATCTACGATATATAAATGGTGGAAAATTCCAGCCAGCGATGCTTGACGACACCGGAGGGTAAATCTTCCAGACGTTGCAGAAATCGTCTGGGTCTGAGTGGCTTGATTTGTTCATGGAGTGGCAACTCCTCAAATACTCTCAGATGCCCTGGCAAATGATGCTTTCCCCAAGGAAATCCATGTTGAGACGATATTTTGTTGTGACCTATCGCCGGATTTTTTCGAGGTTGAGGGGGACAATATGTAGTGCGAAAACTGCTGATAGGCGTGTGAAAACAGCAACCTGCAACTGTCTCAACAAATGGACCACCAAAATAGGGACAAATGAGATGGTTCCATGTAGAAAGTGGATTGATGTTCACAACCAATACTTCAGTGCAGGTTATTTTTGGACAGATTTTCTTATTTCATCCATCCAAAGCTTTTTGGGCATGGGCATTTCCAGTGCCCGAAAAAATTGCGAGACACCATGAACAAAAACCTCTACATTGGATAGGACTTTTGAGGCAGACCAAAAGATTGGTTTTCACCCTTTCATGCACGTGTGACTTACATTAATTAAACTAAATGCCGTGCAAACAAACGCATAAATAACTCAATCGAAGTCAGTGTTCAGCCGGATATAAACAAATTATTCAATCCAAATGCCTAAGAGCTGTCAATCAAACCTACCATTCACCAACAGTTCCCATTTCCAGTGGAATCCCACCAATAAACTCCATCGTTTCTCAATCATGTTCCCATGCTTGGTTCACCCCAAATGGACTCCTGGATTCCCCCAATGGATTGCGATCCCCAAAATATGGATTGCTTAGAATAGAATCAACTGACTCATCCCATAATCAGTGAATATCCCCAAAAAACTGATTATGGGATATATTCTATCAACATGATCCCCAAAATATAATGCTGATAGAACCATCACCCATCATTTATCAACTGCGAGACTGCCATCATTTTTTTGAAGGTTAAGTGGTGAATCTTCCCATAAAATCAACCAACCGCGGCCTTGTCCAAGCGCAAGGGCTGCAGTGCTTTGGTGCTGTTCATGCTGTGCAACAAGGCCTGGCCATTGAGAACAAAAAACAGCAAACCAGGGTAATTTGGATCATTCAAGACCAAAGAATCTAACACCACTGAGAAAACAAACAAAAACCTAGGAAAACACCCCGAGACATCCAAAGACTATCTAAGGCCTAGGCTTTCACATTTAAAATATGATTCAACAAACACCTATCTGAGGCTTGGACAGGTATAACTGGTAGCCCAATGTTCAAACAAATACCGAGACCTGGAATTATCTTCATACCCATCCATCTTGGTGGTGAGGTCAGTCTCCCCAGCATGTCTTTGATGCGATGCGGGACATCAATTGTTTGAGGCAGATTTGGTAGAGCAGAAAATTTAAGTGTTATGTATCTCTTATTGTGAACTATGTCGGCAAGACCATCTGCAAGAGCCATCTATGTCTATATCAAATTAATGGGAAAAAGGACATAATGTATGAATTACCCTGCAACTAGGTTGATTTTCGGATAGATACACACCAATATCACCTATAATATCACTTAGTGATGTCTGCACTTAATCCATCACTTTGAGAAGCAAGCCATATATGTAGGGATGTTTCCCGAAATAGTGGTACCCCATGCTACCCCCCAATCATCCATTTATAGTAGGATTTTCCAGTATAAACTATAAACCATCCAGCTATTGGGATACCTTCATACATGGAAAACCCCATGACTACTGTCTGGTTGGTGGTAGACCTACCCCTCTGAAAAATATGATTTCGTCAGTTGGGATCATGACATTCCCAATATATGGAAAGTCATAAAAATCCATGGTTCCAAACCACCAACCAGATGGAGATATACAGAAGAATCAGAATGAGAGCATGGATATTGAGATACTGAATGATATTAATTGAGATACTGAAGATACTGAATGACAAACCACCAGCCAGTCATAATATGAATGTCGGCGGCTCAGAACCTGATAGAAGTTGGTCACCTCTGGGATCTGCAGCTTCTTGGTCTCAATGAGCACCTCCAAATTTGGGCGACCAACAAGGCGTTTTGAAAAGCCCTATGAGCAACGAAGCCCCAAGGAAGGCCCATGTACATATTGAGTCCCCTCAATACTAAATATCTCTTAAAAAAAGCTTGGTTTTGTGTCGGAATGTAAAAATTAGATCCAATATAGATCCATTCATTTTGGTTACCTTTTTTGGGGTATTTCATGTTGGGTCGATAGGATTGACTTGATTGACTTATTCCACCCACGATCCCCCTGGTGGGTTGCTCTCCGGTGATCAAACATGGCTGGAAGATCCATTATTTGTAGATGTTTTTTCCAGCTATTCACCTCCATTGAGTTCGGGGATTTTCCATTTCCACGTTTGATGACCGACCAGCTGGCTAGGTTGCCCGGCTACAAGCGGGACAATCGTTCCATGCGTTTCAGTTTGAAACTCACAACAGGTTGAATATGGTATCAGTCAACACCTGGAATCCCCTGGTTTTCAATCCAGAATAGCTGGATTTATGAATGTTCATCCCCCAACATTTATGGAAACAAATAGCTTTTGATCCATCCCCATCTGCCCATATCTCAAGATCTGCTGTGAAAATCTAGGCAGTATTTGGATCATATGGAGGCCAGAGGGTATGATCGTTTTGAAAAAAACTAGCTAGTGAAGGTACTACACAGCTTGCTTCTTGCTTCTTCACGCGTGCTCAATGCGGCAGCGCTTTGACAACGGCATCGATGAGGAAGACCCTGGGCAATCTCCATGCAGCTGTTTCCCTACTGAAAATCGCCAACCTTAGACATCCTTGCTTTTTTCAGTGCGACACAAACGATTCTTCCAGAAAAGTACGTAGCAAACTGTAAATTGACCCATTCACAAACAATTCACCACAAATGCTACTTACTACCCATTCATTCCCACTGGTTGAAACCTGACTACTGCCATATATCATACTGTATATCCCCATTAGAAGAGCTAAAACCTCATCCGTTATCCAGAAATTATCATTCATCTCCACATGGTGTCTCTGTTTTTTCCGGGCTCATCATGGACGACTCACGGTGCCCCACCCACCAGGGTTGGTTACCTGGCGCAGTGAATCTGTCGTTGGTCGTCCTAACAAGAAGGGTGTTACTGCGTATCGCGGATTGCGCGAACGACTTTCACAACAGGAGTTGAGTTCTATACATGGAGCTGCTGCACAACTGGAAAAAGTAAGAGAGAAGCTGGTTGTACACCTCTAACTCAGTAGAAACCCAAAACTTTCCACCAAGAAGCTGCACAATGCCAGTTGAGTCAATCTGCCCCCAGTGTCTATACAAAGTCTGCGCCAAGAAAGCTGCGATCTGAATCGCAGGGTCTGGGTGAGTTTTTCACCGCTAAAACATGGTCACTTGGCTTTGTTCCTCTTGGATGAAAGTGGCTAAAGTTCAAACCTCTAAGCCCTCCATTTGTCCAACCAATCCCAAAGAATGTTTGGGGCTTGAATCTACAAACATAGTTTTACCATGGCTAAGCTCATATAAATAACAAAAAAAGCACTTAAAATCATCAAACAAAAACACATATGATTGCTGCTTCCAATCCCCTCGGCATCTTTGATCTTTTGGTTGAAGGACTAAGGGGACCATTACCGCTTCAGAATAGCAATGGATTCCCCAAATGGTGAACCTACGAGGTGGTGCCGTGGTTGGACAGCCCCTATGGTGACTATGGTTTAGTAACCATAGAACCTGGTAATCTCGTTGTAAACCAGGGGTCTCCACCCAAATCAAAACATCAGCTTCAAATCTTCAGCCGCGGCAAAGAGTTCTACGCTTTGGACCTCAAAGGTTTCATGTAATGCGGAAGTTGCCTGGCTGTGTTGGGATAAGCCCTGGCTGTGGTGGTGTACGCAGCATGCGACACCTGAGGACGTGTCCTGAGTCCAGGGGCTTCAACCGTTTCAAGTGTGATTTAATGGATCTAAACATGTTGGATCATGGGGCAACATGGGGCAACATGGGGCAACATGGGAAGCTGGTTCAGGAGCATGGCAATGGGAATTGCCCACTTTGCTCTCACCAGGATGACCTGGCATTCAATGGGCCAAGACCAGTGATCGCCCCAAGACCCTCCACCGTAAAATTCTGCAGATCATGATTACCGGGTAGAAAAAAACTTAGGCTAACCTAGAATCTGCCGGAATTAATGCCGTATCTGACCATCATGAATTGGCGAAAACACTGGATGTTTTGACCCATACCCATGTCATTGCTTTAAACACATTTACTGGTCGTCCCCTTGTTTGTTATTAATGGCTAAATCCCTGCTCATAAATGGTCAACTTCACCATTTTCAGATAAAAACATATATATATATTTAAAACAGCTGGTTGTATATTCCTTTTGATCCCTTTAGTATCCTGATGAATATCCCATCTTGCTGACTTTTATACCTCGGTGGTTATAGTCCTTTATTTGGGTTTATCCCGTGATATTCCAACTACAAGGTTAATTAATGTTGGTTAAAATCCTTCCATTATAGGTAAATCCTTCCATGAATCCAGTCTGGTTGGTGAGCCACCAAACCCAAAAACATGTGCGTCATCTCTGAACCAATCCCTCCTTTTGTATGGTTGAAAAAAATGAATATTTGAACCCCCTGAACCACAAATGATGTTGGTTATATACCCATTATATTCCCACTTAAATCCCCATGCTGCTAGATGATTAAATACCATAAACATCCCAATATTAATCCCTTTTGTTTAATTGAACAACAATAAATATGTTATATAATATGTTTTCACAGAAAAACAGCCAGTTGGTGTAAATCCATTAGATATTACCATTGACATTCTCATTAGTGTATTGTAAACATTCACATTATTCCAAATATGGCTGAGCAGCACTTCTTGATTCAATGGATTGGTGTAAGGGGAAAATAAACAGGAAACCATAGTGTTTAAGATTAAATATAAGGTTTTCCTGTAAACTTCCCTTAAAATCCCTTAAACCTATCCAATGATTGATGGATGCTTCACCAGTGGCTATGAAATCTTCGCCCAGGCACTCTGTGCCGCCCGGCTTCGCCGCAGAAGGCGGCTTGCTCTGGTGCGGGGCGTAACCACCTGTGGGTCCTGCGGGTCGCATGGCTGATCCCCTTCAAAAAACACATCCTTTCGGTGGAAAACATGTTGAAATTAAGGGGGAGACCTCGTCAACTTGTGCGCATTCTAGTGGTTGAATTGTCCACCCACATTGCAAAACCATATCCTGTAATCCCAAACGCATTCAATATCAAAGCGTATGACGTTTTCATCAAGGAATGGATTTGAGGTTTGATACGTATATTGATATTGAAATTTGAATGAAATTTGTAGATACGTACATACATCTTTGTCAATAATCGTGGGTACAACTTTTTACAAACATGATGGGCCGAAAATGTAGCTTGCGATGTGCTGAACTATGTGGACGATGATAAGGATGATAACGATGATCGCAGAAGTGATGACCCCATCCGGGGTTAAGCAAACCATGAGCCAAGCCAGAACAAAAAGGTCAGCTGTGAGGGTTGTGATATTGTTAATGTATCGCAAAGTCCTGGCATCATTATCTCTGCAAATGGTATGTGTATATATATATATAGTATATGGCTGGTACAGATAGTACATGGCTAGTCTTGGATGACCTGCAAAAGAAGCCAGGAGCCCCATGTGGAGAAGAAAACGTATATCAATCAATCAGTCAATAATTCTCCAAGCAACGCCTTTTAGTTCGCATCGGGCTGGTAGAAGCTCGCGCGCGTTTTTGGGGGTGCATGATCAAATCTCCTGCGAAATACAAAGTTTTTGTTTTGTTGGAGTTTAGAAAAGCAAAACGAAATAAGTTTTTGAAGGACATGGGGATGGTTTCTGTAAACCCCAAAAGACATAAACATCCCAGCAGGGTAACAACCGCGCTAGCAGTTGTCCATGTTTTGGAATCAAATGTGCTCGGCGTCACAGCGCTGTAATCATGTCATGTTAGAATTGCACCTTGAAAATCCCGGGGATTTTGAACACCCATTGTAACTTGCAACAATCCATTGAGTTTTACAGGGCAAAGCTTCTTCAAAGCACGATTTTTTTCCTCCGTGTGTATGTGCAAGAAAAGACGTCTCTAGCATAGCAGGAAGTATGTGTGTATGTACAACAAAAAACATCTGTAGAGTAGCATGAAGTATGTATGTATGTGCAAGAAAAGATGTCTATGGGGCGTAGCATCAAGTATGTGGGTAGGTGCAAGAAAGATGTATAGCGACGCAGGAAGTATGTGTGCATGTGCAACAAAAACATCTGTAGCGTAGCATGAAGTATGTGTGAATGTGCAAGAGAAGATGTCTCTAGCATAGCAGGAAGTATGTATGTATGTATGTATGTATGCATGCGCAAGAGAAAATGTCTCTAGTGTAAAAAGAAGTATGTGTGCGAGTGCAGGAAAATGTCTCTAGCATAGCAGGAAGTATGTGTGTATGTGCAAGAAAAGATGTCTCTAGCAGAGCATCCAGTATGTGTGTAAGTGCACTTGAACGTTATTGGCCCCACCCCCCACCTCCCCACCCCATACCCCCCTCCCAAACCACCAAAGATGCATTTCGAATTGTGGTTTTCTACCAGCCTGACACCTTTTAGTTACCCAGTTTCATGCTTCAAGTCGTCTATGTCCCTCAACTGGCCACTGAATCTCTAGTTTTCTTGACTAAAACATACTTGAACCAGTTTCAATGTCCCATTTTTGTGCTTCAAAACCCCGAAAAATCGCCCTTCGATCCAGGGGAAGTCCCAAAAACCACCGCCCAAGGGCAGCACCTCTCCGCAGTGGCGCGCCGTGCGTGCCGTGCGCTGCGTGCGCCGCATGCGCCGCTGGCGCGGGATGTGGCGCAGCGGGGCGGCGCCGCAGACCGGTGCCTTCCTTGAGGCGATGTGCCATGGGATTGGTGAACTGATTATTATAGTAACTGGCTTACAGGTGATCAAGTGGGTATATAGGTAACTAAGAATTTATAACTGGCTTGGTTAACTGCTTATAGAACTTGTAAGTCAGCTACTAAGCAGTTAATTAATCCTACGGCCCAATGGTGGTTTTGTAGATCTGACCAACATTGACCAACCATGTATGGGATTTCAGCAACCAAATTATGGGGATGTTGTCAACCAAAAATTTGAGTATCATTGGTCATTGGTAGTATAGGCCAAAAACATCCAAAAACTGCCTTTTGAGATCTTTTGAGCAAGAATATAATAATATAGGTATATCCGTGGATGTCCATCTGAGTCAAGGGGTGAATAACTGAATCTCAAAAACAAAGTTCTATAATAATGGGGGCATGTACCATTTATAATTGCGTATCCCATGGTATGAAGTACGAAACACCCACTTCTTCGTATGCAGTTCTAAGTGTAACTCATGAAAATAAGGCTCAGCCAACAAATTTTGGGGTTGAGCCACTTTTTGGGATATCAACCAACCAAAATCTGGATTTCACCAATCAAGATGGGAATATTTTCTGGAACAAACATAACCAATGCAATGGGTCTCCCAGTGCTCAACTCTATCCTTTTCATTCCTTTTCTGGGTCCAAGAGACAACCCTAGGCCCTAGACCTTGACATTTAAGTCTTTCAGTTGCTCTTTTCGACCTATTCTCCAATGATTTTCTTACCACTTCCATGGATCCGGAGATTTCATAGTCTTCATCTTCCAATCCCTTTACCACCTGGTTTAGGCTTAGTTGAGATGATTTCAATTGACCCCTGACATGGCTGATTATTGGCATGACTATAAATTATTATATTAAATTAAATAAGATCATTTATCACATTGCTGGTTATATATGCATCCCGCTATATCCCATTAACTTCCCTTTTATACCCATCATATCCTCTTTAATTCCCGACAAAATGGCAATGTATATATATATATTATAAATGATTATCAATTATCATTAACACCACCCCATTTTGGGTGTATTTGATGGTGAACCACCATTTTTGATGGTTCAATCATGCTCAATCACTACAGCTACAATGCGGGGCCCCCAAACGATAGCTAAGTTGGTGAACATAGGTCCCATTTCAATATATTTCAATATGGTTTATGATACGGTTATATACTTCTGACATCTTCTAACTATATATGGCTCTATAAACCAAAGGTATCCAAAGGTCACATCACAAAAGGGGGCACAGTGGAACCCATTCCTCCCATCTTTTCGTCCAGCATCCCATGCAGGGAGCGCCTCTCCCTTCGCAATGCGTTGGAGGCGTCGCACCTTCCCGGTAGTCAAATTCCGCTGGACGCCCTGTGACTCCGAATCGAAACTGACCTCGAAGTCGTATCTGCCTCAACGCCCAAAGATGCTGGATGATGCTGGAGTTGAAGCACTAGAATATCCATGCCCCCAAAAAAGAATTTCTGTACTCAACAGAAAAGGGAATTTAACCACCCAAAAAAAGATGTAACCACATGGTAACCAGCACTTCACCACCAGGATTTAAGGACCCTAGAATTCTGGTAGGGCCACATGCTCCCAATGGCACCAAGGTACCGAGGGTATATCGCATGGGGCCATCGTTTGTGCTACCCTGGAAGGGTTCGTTGCCGGGAAGCCACGTGCTCCAACCCTTCTCCAGCTCGATGATCCACTGGTAGTCGCCCTCATAACCCGCCTTTTGACTGGTGGCCAGGTAGTAACCTCAACAGCTGCAGATTGCATTGAAGTGCTTGAAATAGCCGTACAAAATACATGTTGTAATATGTTGTAATCATAGAAAGGATAGAAATGACACTTAGGTCCTAAATGCTCAAAAACTGAGGTACCGTCATGGACCGAAAGCGTGTGGCTGTTACTTTATGGAAAATAAAACACGTCCCCAAAAGGTCTTACCCTCTGGTTATGTCAAAATAGCTATTGAAAATTGCCATTTATAGTGGATTTACCCATTAAAAATAGTGATTTTCCATAGCTATGTTAGTTTACCAGAGGGTATCTTTCAGCTGTCTGGCGCTGCATGTTCATCCATTGATGCAATCCAGTGGTGACATCAAACCTAACCTGTCTCCGGGACGCCAAAAAGCCCAAGGTGACTTCCCCATGGAACGAAAAATCAGGAGTTCAAAACTTACCCTCTGGTAATTTAACATAGCTATGGAAAATCACAATTTTTAATGGGAAAATCCACTATATATGGTCATGTTCAATAGCTATTTTGACATAACCAGAGGGTAAAAACAAGACACCACAGGAAATTTATGGAAAATATGGCTTTGGAATTTCCTGGATTCCATCCTTTTCCATCCTTTTTTCGCAGATCTGAACCGTTTCGAGGCACAGGTGGGCAAATTGCCATCTGCCTGGGGATTTTTTTTTCGGTGAAATCACTGTCGCCTGGGCAATTTTATATAGATCCTCTGCAACCTTCCAAAAATGTTTGGCAAATTCTGGCTGGTTTGTATCTTCCAGCAAATGACATATGACATGTGTTTGACGCATACTCTCCAATTTTTGAACTTGCTGTGAGTCTCAATGGTTCCCCTTCAGAAAATGTCTGTTTGGGGGATCATATCCTGCTATCTCCGTATCATATTCCCATTGTGTTCCAAGTAGTATATCCACATTGAATGTATATATAATATATATATAATACTATTATATTGTGTTATTGTGTATGGATACATATTCCATCATAACACCGCAAATTGGTCGTTACTACGTTCACCCTAATTTTCACTTCTTTTTCCATTAAAAATCATGATCGTTTTCATATCATCTTTCATAAACTTCTGGAGAGAAGTCAGAATTCTATTCTGCATCAATTTCCCATGGTGACCCTCCCAATTTGGCGCCTTGGTGACGTTGCTGGGCACCGCCACGGGCACCGGCACCGTGGCCTGCGCCATCTGCGCCATCTGCGCCGCTGCCAGGGCGGCTTGCTCGAGGCTCTTGTCGACCTCGTCCAACGTTTGCGTCTCCACCTGGGATCTTCATGGAGAAAATCTGCGGGAGATTTTCCCATGAAAAAAATTGAGGGTTTCCTGTATTTTTTCCCGTAAACCAATCCATTGAGAATGACCATAGAATGATGGTTAGATTTTCTGGGGATCTTTGGTCAGATAACGCTGAGATAAATAGGATCTCCACCGGGATATAATGAAAAAACAACGGTGGGGTCATGGTTATATTTTGTGGCTATGATTGGAATATAATATAACTGTTTTAAACTGTTTTTTAGGGGTTGGTTTCTGGATTCTGATGGTTTTTTGAAATGGACTATTGCATGGCTATTGTGCAGGGATATTTAGATGGATTTTGTGCGTTGTTGTGGATTGTTTAATGTATATTGTTGCGCAACCAGTCCATAATCATATCATGGTGATAATTGATAATTATTTTTCTTTTAAACATATGATATATATATATATATATCTTTTCAATAACATGCATATTATTAATAATTAGCAATATTCAGATAACCTCAGTCGTAATGGCTATTTTTTAGAGTGCATCTTTAACCAACCCAAATGGGTAATCATCAGAGAGAGGCTTCTCGAACAGACGTGATGTAAGATGATGTAAGTCACCGAAGGGGTGATAAATTTAAATTAGTAAAAATTTAAAATACATTAAAATAAACATGGCAGGTTTGTACCAAAAATGCTACAATAGCTTCATACAATTGATCATCATAATTTATAATTCAATTCATGTTTAAATGGAGCTCTACAGGGCACTAATATATGTGATTTCATGATTTCCAGCAGAAATCTCCGTTTAATTTGATAACCCGATCAGTCAGTCCCAAACTTACCTGGTGACTGGTTTAGGTCATGGGTCATTCCAACTGAAACTGGTACATAATTCTCTAAGAATTTCCGACTTCGAGCCCAATCTTGGCACACTACATAGTTAGTGTAGATATACCGACAATTTTTGTGCATGTCCTAACATCATCTATCTTTGGTGAATCTCCATTCCCTTGCTTTCTTGGCTCCTAACAAACATGTTGTATGTTGATTAATTAAGATCCACATGTCCTATACTTGGGTACTTGGCTTTGTCTGAGAAATACTGTACCTTGAATTCCTATATGGATTTATGATCATTATCCCGATCATAAAATCTATTCTTTAATGGCCATTTGAAGGATATTAACATCCATTAGAAATCCGATCTACTACATCGCCATGGTAGTGGGATATTTTCAGACTTACCCTCTGGTTATTGAAGATAGCCATGGAAAATCACCATGCTATTAATATAGGTAAACCATCTATTTCTATGGGCCATCTATACCTTGGCTATCTTGAATAACCAGAGGGTAAGTCCCACTACCCCAGCATCGCTTTCCGCGTTTTAAAACACCACCGTCCATGATGGCCCACCTTCTCGGCAAAGTGTACGGAACGCTGCCGCGGAAGCGTGACGACCTCCTCTGACCTGAGCGTCGAAATCCGCCAAGATGGTTGGGTTGAAATCCGCAAAAAATGGGGGTTTCATGTTAGTAAAAAAACACATGAACCAGCCATATGTTGATGGTTTATAGCTGTTTATAGCATCCATTCATGGTTTTAATATGGTTTAATGGTAAACTAAAGCAATCAACCAATATAAACCAGCCATATATTGTTTTTTCTAGATTTCTTTAGCCATTTGTGGTGTTGGGGATGGTGGTTGCAGTGGTTGGGGATGGATCCTATTGTGAAAAAAGCACATGAATAGCCCAACTTTTGGGACCTGGATGTGAATTGTCGGATCGATTCCTCATAGTCACCTTACATTGACACAACCACTTTCGTTGATCAGGATTACGTCATATGACATAATTTTTTAGTGTTTCTGATATTGGTTGTAGTCCAGTTTTTCTTTGCTGCAAATTCGTTTTTGGATTAAAGCGGTAATCCACAGGTTGTGGCTGAGTGATTGTCGATTTAGCTTGTTCTGGTTACCTTGACTCTCAGTTGAACTATAAATCATTGCTATATATTCCTATATACATTGCTATAAGCAAGATTATGGGATAAGTAGATGTAGTCAATAAATGAGTTTATCAAACACATTCAAAAACTATTTTGTCATTTGAGAGTCTAGGTAGCTACTTAGATCAGATCATCTTAGATCCCATCTTTCTGGTTAGAGATCTCTAAGGAAGCCAAGGCCGAAGGGACCAGGTTTCTATTTTTTCTGAGGATCTCGAAGGGGTATCTTCAGTTGGTAATAGTAGAGCATGCAATTTCTGGGTTGTCCATTTTGACACAGTTGGAATCGTGAACCACATATCTACCCATGGAACATGAAATCGCTGACAAGGTACTGATCCATGGGCACGATGGGCACGCAACTGGTGCTCTTCGACCCTATGGCTAGGCCTTTTGGTCAGACTTGGGAGTAACTTGAGCCGAGAGTATCAAGATGTATCAAGCGAACAAATTGCTGGGCCCTACCTTTATCTCCGGAAAGTATGAGTTAGCGTTTAAGACCCATTTGGTCCCTCCAGAACATAAATATGGTCATTCTATGATTGTCAATAGTGAATCATCGGATATATAAGTGTATGCTTTTTTGAAAACCAAGAAAAAACTATTGTGGGTTGTAAACTGTACCCACTGGTAAACTAACATAGATATAGAAAATCAACATTTTTAACGGCTAATTCAGCTATAAATGGCCATTTTCAATAGCTATAATATGTTAAATTACCGGAGAGTAAACCATCCTATTATTGGTCGTTTCTGTGGGTGCCCGAAGTTGACACTCGTCTGGCAATGAGAATCACATGACTATCGGTAATCTGTGGTGACAGAATCCAGGTATCACGAGTCCAGAGGAAATGATGGAACGGTGAACGGTGATGCCAATAATAAAATATTGGCACGGAGCTACACCCCTGGATTGTAAAGTCTATGCATACGGCCTTGATTTCAAAGAATACAGCCTCCCTGGTGACAGTTTCCCTGGCCCCGTGGCACCTTTGAGTATGATGCGTGAATGATGCCACCTTGGAACCGTGCTCCGGTGCGGCAAGGCAGACGATTCGGTGTGACTGTGGCTTTTACAGCGTCCAGGTTGGTGTTTCAACAGGTTTCAACACAACAACGGGTGAAGAGTAAATGTGTGGATACAAACATATCGAATGCATGAATTTTGGAAATCATATGACATATATATATATATATTATATTGGTAATGAGTAGGTAAGTTTACCTCCAAATCGCCAGTGGAATTAGTGAGAGTTACGGCCAAATCTTATATCAACACTTTGTGAGGCTTAAGATCCGGGACACCCAAGTTTCACCATATATGTCTAGGCCTGGACAAAATGTCCTGCTGGGAGCTATTCCCTACTTATTATTTGGTTATTGTGCCTTTGAGAAAAGTGAGAAAGATATCTGTCCTTTGAATATTCGGGATTCTTATCTTATTTGGGATTCAGATCTTTTTCGGAAGCCCCGTAAGATTACCCGTCCTTTGACACGCCGCCTCATGTTCCCTGACGTGCCCACATGTCGTGCTGCCGCGCAGCATCCGTTGCGTTTAATGACGTCGATGAGGAGTTTCAGCACTCGATCCATGTACTGCTGAACCTGTCCAGTGGCCGGTACCCATCCCTTCGTGCTGGTTGTCGTATCCCCAATCTGTTCAAACATGTTCAAGGTTCAACCTTCTCTTGACTCCTTGACTCCCATATGAAGCTGGAAGTCAGCAATTTTTCCAGCAATGTGTAACTTCCACGAACTTCAAAATATTCAATCAACTTCTCTGCCTAGCCGCTAGGCCTAGCCCAAAACCCGCACCACTGAAAACCCCATCCGTTCCCCGCACCCGTCGCAACAGTGCCGCATCGTACAACAAGGAGCTCGGAGACGCCAACCTGTTTTGGCGTGAGGTATCCCTGGTCGATGTGATAAATCATCCCATGGTACATCCAACTGCTGGGTGCCACAGGACTTCATGGGTATTGGCCAACATTGACTTGTACAACCGAGGTCTGGCTTCTGGGGGAAACATGTCATTGTCATACAACTGGAGTTTTTGGTACGTGGCAAGTGTAGTGGGTGCTTTGGTCTCAAGGCATCAGGACTTGTCGAGCTGAAAACTTCTTGATGTTGCGATGTTGCGCCAACTCAAACTTGGCGATAACATTATGCTATGGCTGCTATGTCAAATGTATCGTAGACAGTGAAAGACTTGAAGCGATTCAATCTGAAGTTTCTCAGTTCATATACCCTGGCCATTCACCGCAGAACCGTAGACCATCCCGTCTTCTCAAGAACCTGAACCGTAAACATATTCACCAGATACTGTATCTAATCTGACTTTGTCGGCTGAAAAATCATCCACACATAATACATCTCTTCATCCCATCAAGTTGTTTTGAACATAAAACCAAGTTAGGTTACTACCAAACAGTACGAGTACTGCTGATGAGGATCCTAAACGGGTCCATGTTCAACCCCGTTTAGCTCGAATTCGTATGGGTCAACCCCCAAGCGAATGATGCAGATCGTGTCCGATCCTTTTTTGGATCCCATATCCCAGTTCGATTCGGACTCTTTGTCATTTCGGAATTCTTTCAGGACAAAGAATTACCAGATGTTACAACAACAAAAACATTGCATTTCTACCAGGTGTTTACCATGTTTTACATCTTTTTGATCCCAAATCCACAGGAGCCAACCGTGTTTTTTCCCACAGACCAGTCACCAACCATAGAGGCCATCCAGCAGGTTCCTGGGCCGGCCCCCGGGTATTCGAATGTGGGATATAATATGATCACGAATCATTGTCATATATGTTATTAATGAACATATATAACTAATGTTGGGCTCCGATTAGTGTCATGGTACTCTATTGTGAGAAATGTTTGCTTCCTAATTGAGTATCTTGGTGGTTGTTGGGGGGGAGCCTGTATTGTGAGTTTTTTTTTCAGATTTTTTTCTCATGTTTTTTTCTCAGAATTTGTTCCCTTTTTAAAGATTTTTTCCCAGATTGTATTGTTTTTCATTTTTCATTTTTTGCTCAGATCCATTTTTCATTTTTTTCCAAATAATTAGATGCCTTTTTAAACCCTTATTTAAAAAAAAAAAACACATACAATTTTTCAAGGGGGTACCTCATGAGTGGCTCAGATCCTCAATAATATAATTGTTTGGATGGTACTCTATTGTGCACAACAACTTTTGGAAATGAAAAAAAACAACAAAAATCATTTCTACACCTTTCTTTGAGTAAAGCTGGTTCATTTACTTTAGAAAGCCATATTGATGTTAAAACTTTTAAATGCAAGGTTTTCCAAATAATTAGATGCCTTATTAGGCCCTTATTTAAAAACAGCACACAGACAATTTTTCAAGGTGGTACCCCATGAGTGGCTCAAATACTCAATAATATAATTGTTTGGATGGTACTCTATTGTGCGCAACAACTTTTGGGAATGAAAAAAAACAACAAAAATAATTTCACCACCTTTCTTTGAGTAAAGCTGGTCCATTCACTTTAGAAAGCCCCATTGATGTTAACACTTTAAAAATTGATTTCAATTGAAAATCAATTGAAAGTAAATTGAAATCAATTGAAAGTAAATTGAAATCAATTGAAAGTAAATTGAAATCAATTGAAAGTAAATTGAAATCAATTGAAAGTAAATTGAAACCAACTGAAAGTAAATTGAAATCAATTGAAAGTAACTTGAAATCAATTGAAAGTAAGTTGAAACCAACTGAAAGTAAATTGAAATCAATTGAAAGTAAATCGAAATCAATTGAAAGTAAATTGATTTCAATTGAAAGTAAATTGATTTCAATTGAATTTCAATTGAAAGTAAATTGATTTCAATTGAAAGTAAATTGATTTCAATTGAAATCCTTACTTAAGTTGAATATCCTAAAATTTGTTGAGGGGTGCCCAAAAAATCTACGAGTTATAGAGTATACTAAATTAGTTTGAGGGGGGGGGGCACACTAATCAGAGACCAACATTATACATATATATATGTATATGATATGATATGATATATTATGATTATAGTTTGTTTAGTATTGCTGTTTACTATCATTAATAACTATTCTATACTAGTGTTTATATATATATATTAGACCATATTGTTGCATGTTCTTACATATCATTACATAATAGCGATTCTCATGTATTACTTAAATATTACCGATTATCATTGTATATCAAAACATAAATATAATTTACAGTATGTCAACCCCAGATTAATAAACCATGATTCATTAATTGTGGGGATACCATCCAAATAGTTATACTATGATACTTAGTTGGACCCCCCAATTAAACAGACTAGGGGTTTATTAGTCAAGGGTTGAAATTACATAGTCTTGAATATAGTTGCCCATTATTGTAATTTGAAAAAATGAAATAAATATAATCATATAATATATCATTATTTTGAAAAATAATCTATATTATTGTATATCAATACATATATATATATGTGTTTGTTGCATATTTCTATGCAGTCTTTAAAATATATAAAAAGGAAGTTTATCTTATTTGCATATATATATATATTATGATTGTGGTTCCAACTGTGCTCGGCGATGGGACGCGAGTGACTCCAGTGGCAGCCAACACGCCAACACGACGCCGCTGCCGAGCATAGCAGCGGCTAAGGTTGGGATTTCAGCAGATAACTAATCTCAGTGTCAAACAAAAATATGTCATTCTGCAGCTTGTTTTCTTTGAGGTACTTCAGGGATCCATCATTTCACCTTCCTATCTGACCTATCTTTGGGACCACCGGTGGTATCCGGTCAGGATCTTAGAGCCGATGCTTTAATCAGGCCCACCGGGACAATAGCATCGCGGGAGCTGTTGCCTATGTATGATATCAAAAACATATTTACATACATATATTGCATATTATATATATGTTATATATATATACATTATATATAATATATATACTATATATATAATATATAGTATATATATAATATATACTATATATAATATATATACTATATATATATACTATATATGTATACTATATATATATAAAAATTGTGTTTGTATTATTGTTATCCTATCACCAGTTTCAATCCAGGCCAATTCCCTGAATCATTAAAATGGTCCTCAAGGAGACGCCGAGAGGCGTTGCGCTTTATGGTTTTAAATCCTATGTTACAGCCTTAAACCTTGACCCATTGAATGGCTTCCTTCCACCATCTTCCGCCATAAAACAAATATAAAAATGGGGCAACTGCAGCTCGATCTGGCTAATCTGCAACTGGAGATCTCAATGGTTTGCCACTCATCTCGCAGGTCCTTGCAGAGATGACCGAACAAATGCAGGCAGCAGGCCCGCCATGAGCTGTGAAGTGGATGAGGGGTTGCCCAAAATATTCCAAAATGGGAAATCCCTTAAGGTTGCTGTCAAATCACGGGAAAATGCGGATAAACCATGAGAAGGAGGCATGAACACATATTCGGGGCCTGTTTAATATGTGTTTGCCTCCACACGCCCCCAGATCATGTTTACCCCAGAGTATTGAGACCTGACTTTGATGAACCGTTGAAATGACAAGCCTCCCATTTGAGCCAGGGGCTTCTTTACCCAAGATTGACATTGTGGCCAACCCAAATCTTCCCAGGAAAGTGATATACAAACAAGCGGTGCTATTTCCTATCTGTGTTTGCTTCCCGAAGGGAAACATCCAAGAATGAGTTATCATTCGTTTCTATATATAGAGATCTACTGGTCCACCCTTTAAACATACTTATAAATTATAAGGTAACTCAATCTAGCAGGAGCTCACGTGATTTCATCGAGCTTCTGCAGCCAATGGATCGATGAAAACAAGCTTTTCCCTGCAGGAAAGCAATGGTTTGCCCCCCAAAAAATATAGGTCACCTAAGCCCAAAATAAATTTTCCCTTAATCCAAATCTATCCAAATCTGGGAATGGTGAACTTCGTTGCCATGACTTTCACAGATTCCCAAGGAGTGAGGAGATTGGCACAGGACTTCCCCCTTCAGATGGTCCTGAATCTGGCGCACCAAACGCAAATCCTTGGATTGCACCGTCACCACGGACTCAACGAATCATGATGGCTGTGTAAAATGAAGAGTTTATGGCTGGGTAAACCATCTATAAATGGTTAATCTATGGTTAATATATGGATAATCTATGGATTATGAATATGTGTAATTCACGCGTTTCATGAATATTTAAGTAAAATCATGGTTCAGTTTTCTACCTAGATAAGAGTAAACAATGTTTTTTCGGATCACGGGTCATTTGGCTTCGCAAAGCTCCCATTTTTTCCTTGGCAACTGACGACATCGACATCGACGTCCTTACCAAATCAGAAATGGGATGATTCCTCCCAATCCTAATCGTCATAAACACAATGACCTCATGCCATCTATAGACAGGAGAATCATCGTTTCCTGGCTTTAGATATGCTAATTTTCCTCATTCACAAAAAACCATGTTGGGGACTACTAATTAACCATTTTCAGACACACCCAAAAAATAGAATGATTGGTGAATGTTGGTGATATACCCATGATACCCCGCGGATCTCCCCCGGTTTGTTGTCTAGTACCACCACTTTTTCACTGGGTATGGCACCTCACAACTTCACGAAATGGACACTTCAGATACTTTCTGGTCTCATACAAAATAGGCACAAACGCTGCCCTTTCTTGACCACAAAAAATGCCTTCAGAAATCAGATCTGTAAATGCTATGTCAAAAAGGTGGAATCACTCGGACTCCCCCAAGTTGCCGTGCTTTCACCGCAACTTCTTCGCTATTGAGTCTGCAAGACACCAAATTGGCCCATGTCTGCAAGACTTCATCCAAAATGAAAAAAGCCAAACATCTTCGTGTAGGCTCAAGGCATTCACCCTAATGGTCTTTCTTCTTGTAAAATTGGTATAGCCTTGAAAGGGTCTTCTTTGAGAAACCCTGCCCAGCATATTCATGCTGGAAACGATTCCATGGATTCGAAAGATCCAGGTTCGGCCCCCCTCTCAGCCCAGCAGCGCTCGCAGAGCCCGAACTTGACGTGGAAGTTCCTGATGTCGCGCCAGTTGCATGATCAGTGCCCAAAGCTGCCGCAGCGCTTGCAAGACCCGAGCTGGAAGGAGATGTTCTGGATGTAGTCCCCGCCGCTCGACCGCTGCTCGAAGACCCAATCGCACGTGCAAGGCCCGAACTGGAAGCGGATGTTCTGGATGTAGTCCCAGCCGCTCGATCACTGCTCAAAGATCCAGTTGCACATGCTAGGCCCGAACTTGATGTCAAACCTTTTGATGTAGCCCCGGCTGCACGCTTGGTAGCGGAGCTCATGACGCCATGTTCACTCAGCAAAGCACTGTGAGGACTTGACATAGGAGAAGTTGCCAGGCCATCGTCACATTGCAAGCCCGACTGTATTGTGATATTCAAGGACGTAGCGCCCCTTTTGGATGAAGATGAACCCTTGCCGCGTTTGATTTTGATCAGATCTTCTCCTCCAGTTTCAGCTTCACCGCGAAGACGTTGGCGATTATCCTCTTCCAAGCTTTGTGAAGGCACCTGCAATCGTCTCAGGCAGCATTGCATTGTTTGCACGGCTAACTGCCCAACGTAGATTGCCCCAAAGGCCATCAGCACAGCTCCGCAAGCCCAAATGGTTGCTGAATCGGCGTCGCCATCTGTCTCCTCAGCGGCATCCATACCTGAGAGTAGAAGACTTCCAACCATCATAGCTGCCACCGCAGCACTCGAAGATTCATCTCTTTGAAGTTCAGCGTCTCTTTCACGTCTCATCCCAAGGTCAGTCAAAAAGGATGAAAACGCTTGACCTTGAAGAGGTTTTGTCAAGCCGTCGGCCACCAGTTCACTTCCTTTGAGATGTAAAAGGCGCCACAGCCCACCTGGTGCTCGACCTTCAAGAGCTTCGCGAAGATATGAGGAGCGTATGCGTAGGTGGCGAGTCCGCCATGATGCACTGCAGGTGCCATGTGCCAAGCCGATTGCGGCGATGTTGTCGCCATACATCACCCTCTCTATGGCATTGCTCCCACTTGGCACTCCCATCATAGTTGCCAGCATCGCCTCCGTGGACCGGCCTGCATTCAGGGCATCACAGTAGGCCACCAACTCACTCTCAGCTGTCGAATGAGTGACAAAGGGCTGGGTCGTTGTTTGCCAGCTGATGATGGCGCCAGCAAAGTAGATCGCCATCCCCTGGATGCTTCGTCCACGAGAGCCAGTGCCATAGGCAATGTCTGAGAAGACTTCAAGGAGCTTGACGCTACGCTCAATTTTCAACTGTTGTCTTTCACCCCAAGTCTCTTCAGGGACTCCCTTGGGGTAGTGAAGGCCTCCAGGATTTCCATGGATATATTCCATCACAGTCATTCCGATCTCAATCGATTTGGCTGGATTTTTTGTTGCAAGTCTGCACACAGCCGACACTCCAACTGAAATGTCTGGTCGGGTGCGGGTATTCAACCAAAGCAGCGCACCCGCTATTGCCTGAGCTGTTTTGACTTGGCTCTGGTCAACAGGATCCACAGGATCTTCATCGCCTTCACTCAGTTTGAAGTTGGGGTAGCTGATGGATTTTGTGACATTCCATCGCTTCAGCATTTCTTGTTCATACCCCTTTTGAGTGAGGATGAATCCATTTTGATCCTCAGCCGCTTCTATTTCAAAACCACAGTACTTGACCGGCTTGTTCACCTCAGCCTTCTCCACCTCCGATATAGCCCAAACATCAGCGATGGCTTGAATCGCCGTCTCGGCAGCACCATCCTCTGCAGTGATCAGCAGATCATCCACATACACAGACATCAGTCCAGCCCAAAACTTCTCCCCCGTTTTCCTGTTCACCTCCTCCAAGCGCCAAACGTTATCGTCAGGGGTTCGAATGAAGCTTCCATCAACTTCTTGTCCCTGTCGATTCCTCCGCCACGACATCGTTGGAAGGGTTTCGTCTCGATAGAGACACCAGTCTCTAGGGGAGCTGGTTAGGCCATAAACAGCCTTCTGGATGATCCACACATCATCAGGACCAGCCAGTCCAAGCTTTCGGAAGACAGTGGGCACCTCCATCGCCGTGATCCTTTTGTCATCACGTTTGGGCGCGTTCAGGAACGCAACCCTGATGTCTGTTCCACATACTGACCAGTTTTTCACTCCAGCAAGTCGTACTTGAGCTCGAATTTGGTTGCCGTCAGCGCCACTGGCATACCGTTCATCGCTGCCAGCTTCTTGGTAGTTTCCACATACCACAGCCCGTGATCTGAAGGCTCCTGATCCCGCCTTCCGGGTATGCACCATCTTTGCAGGTAGCAGCTCTATTGGAAGATCCCGTTGATGTGCAAGGTCTCGAAGTTGGGCTTTTGAGACTTGCTCGACTGCGCCCTTGGTGTGGACCAACTGTTGAAACTCGGCCTTTATGGACGCCTCCCAATCGCTCAGATTCGCCCAGACCTCACTGTTGCTGATGGTCTTTGTCACCAGGAACTCTTGTTCCAAACGATGCTGATCAACCTGGTCCTTTTGTTGTTGTGCTTCTTGAAGTTGAACCTCCAGCATTGACTTCAGGGCAATGGCATCCGACACTGCACCAAGCCACATCGACTGCTCACCGGACGTAGCGTCCAATTTGGCCATCTCGTCATGGATGAAGTTGGTGACATTGTTGTGGATGGTTCGAATGGCAGCTACTCCAGACATTGAGGCGACCGGGCATGCGCCACCGCACCGGTACTTAGGCGCCTCCTCCACATCCCCTCCGCCGACTCCTTCATCCACCTCGTCAGCATCAGATTGAAGTGTTGGAGTTTCTGCCGTTGAACTTGCTGGACTCGCTGATGTGTTTTCTGAATCAGTGCGCAAGGTCCAGCCAGATTCATCACTTCCATCCACATTATCCATTTCAAAATTACTTTGAAGATGTTGTGGGATTTCAAAACTGTTGTTGGAACATCGCAACTTACTTTCATCCAAACCATTTGGAAAATCACAACTTGACCCCCACTCATTTGGAAAATCACAACTTGACCCCCACTCCTCCCCCTCGATGTGCAACATCGACCGGATTGCTGGCACTGCAGTTTTGCTGCGCAGGCGTCGTGTTGGTACCCCATCACGGATTGCAGGAGCTGGAGCTTCTCTTGCAGGAAGAAAAATTGTGGGTTCTTCTGGATCAGATGGCATAGGCAAAGTTGTTGGTTCCACCACATCATCGGTGTAGAAGTGCTTGCCAGTGGCCACGCTTTGAACATAGTAGTTCGTGGTAGTGAAGCTGCTGCAACGATCGGGGCCAAGCACAATGACCTCCTCCCTGACGTCTCTCCAAGGATGGTACCGATCTTGCCATGACTTCTTCAATGCATAAGCCTTCACTCCTAACTTCAAAAGCGGTGCCGTCGGCCACCCAACACCTTGCAGTTGAGATCTCAAACGTCTCTCTCCAACATGACGTAGTGCCAATGGCCATGCTTCAAGGGGACAAAGCTTTGCACTGACCAGCGTGCGAACTGCACGTTTCACAGCACCGACCTCAGCCTCGACTCGCCCATTGGCCTTGAAGGTGGAGCCAGTCGTCAAGGTCGTGATGATGCCCCTGTCCAAAGTCCAGCGACGAACAGGTGCCGATGTCAGTTCTCTGGCCCTGTCACAATGTAGTCGGTGCAAAGGCAGGCCGAGATATCTCAAGCGCGCATAAATGCGGGCTAGTGCTGGTAGAACATCTTTCACAGCCCGACTGGGGAGCACCTCGGTGAATGTGAGGTTCTTCACACCGATGTTGCTAGCGTCTTCAATGAGACGATGCCAGACATCAAAGGCTGTGCGCATAGAATCTTCAGCAAGGCCGCCAGCACCTTCAGGTTCTGGATGAGGTTGTTCATTCAAGGGGTCCAGTGGGTCGCCCAGATCATCAGCAGATTCTGGCATCGGCGGCGGATCTCCCCCCTCATCCACTTCCACATCATCATTCATCACATCATCATGAGGAACTTGATCAAGACCTTCCCCTCCGTATAACTCCATCGACGGCAGAGGTCGGTCAGCTTGAGGATTCGGGTCTCCCCCTCCGTGTAAATCCATCGACGGCAGAGGTTGATCCCTGTCCTCTTGTGGAGCATTTGGTGGGTCTAGCAAAGGACGTCCATCACCAGTCACTGGGAACGTGTAGCAAGCCACCATGATGTAGCGACATCGATCCCCACCTTGATCTTTGCCAGGATTCATCTTGCCTGACAAGTCCACCGACAAGGTAAAGGAGTCTGGGTGGGTGACACGTCGATGAGGACGACTTCGACCCTGAGCACGTACACAGTGCATGCAGTCACGCCTCGCAGGCAAGTGGTCGTGCAAAAAATGGTTCTTCCATGATTCCAAAGCCAACTGGGAGATGGTCCTGAGAGCTCGTGGTTGATGTGGAGAAGGATCGCTCTCAGGTACCCCAGTAGAACCAGGCGCTTGGTGTCGTTCTGAATCAAGTCCACGCCCGGCTCCCCAAAGGTATCTATTCAACCCAGTGGATATGGCTGCTTTCAGCCCTGGTGCCCATGCCGCCCATGATTTGGTCATCTTGAAGCGTTGCTCCATGGGTAGGGCTCGGAACTGCTCAGCTGCTTGTGCTTCTCCTTCAGGTTCACCTCTGAGTCCATCCAGCTGTGCAAGCTCTGTGAGGTTGGTGGCAATCGTGGTGGGCTTTCTTTTGAGATGACCCATCCTGCACTGGTCAAAGGAAAACTGCGACAAGCCGTATCGGCTCTGAAAAGCTTGCCACTCCTGAGTCCGAAACATCGAAAAGTATTGATGTTGCTGCACATCAGCTTCATCTCTGTAGTTGGCAGGATCTTCAGGTTGTTCAAGAAGAAACGCAGTTGGCTGATCGTCATCTGCAGCTCGGACATCTTCGCACAGTGTCATCAGAGACAAGAACCTGAACATCAGCAGAGTGTCTCCTTCCACCAGCGCTGCATCAGTTGGGGATAGTCCTGGGAGTCCATAAGGGTGTTCATCATTTCGCACCACACCAGGGCCACCGTCGTTCTGATACCTCAGAGCCGTCACTGTCCTGCAAGGAGGACCACCCAGGATGGCCTTGACACGGCCTGAAGCACATAAAGCCAGCAAGAAGCCGTACACGTTCTTGTCGTGCAGATTCGCTGGATGAGATCCTTCAGTGTCCACGCACAAGATCTCCGTGTCAGCTGAGGCACATTGCTTCTCCCAGTACTTGGAGTCAGGGCCCGAGAAGATGTGCAGGATGATCTTTTTGGCCTTCAAGAGTCTGCGTCTCTTGTGGCGATTCCACGGCAGACGTGCTCCAAAGTCCTCCGCCTTCACCATCTCAAGATGCGGAATCAACTTCATCATGATGTGGTCTGGCAGACCTGGGAACTCCTGCTTCATCTTCACCGTCATGGCGGTCTCCAGGTTCAAGAGGTTGAGATCTACCATGTTTGCATCGGCCAGCAACGTTTTGACCACCGCCAGCTTTCTCCATTGGTGCACGTAGAAGAGCTCCAGCCATTGCATGATCTTCTCACCCTCCTGACGGGAGATCATAGGGCATCCATTCCTCAGCTCCACAGGAACTTCACGTCCTTCGTCATCCTTCAACTTGAAAAGGCCGTCACGCCACTCCAATGAAAAGTCCAAATCGGAGAGGCCGCCCATTGGGATGATCCATGAAACCTGAGCATTTGGTGCAGCCAGCAAGATCTTGGTGTTCTTCTTCAGCCTGAACATTTCTGTTGTTCCATCCGCCAGCTGGACGGACGTTCTTTCGGCTGCCATCCATTCACCTTCATCTCTGGCAGGACGTAGTGCGTGGGTTGCCCCACTGTCCAAAAGGATGTAATTGTCATCCACAGTCTCCACATTGCTCAGCTGCATCACTTTCATCTTGGGGTTCGTCGGCATTCGCAGCGTCTTCAAAAGTTGTGTGGCCTCATGCAAAAGTTCAGCCGTTTTGTTGTCACCATTTGATCCACCATCACTCCCCCCCCGTTGCCATCTTTGACCCCGCTGGTAGTGGAGCTTGTTGTTGTTTCCGGTGACGTTGTACTTCCTTCAATTTTTGTGGTGGTGGAAGCCTCCTCCGCATTCTTGGCCACCTTGACTGCCGCTGCTCCGGCTTTTCCTCCCATAGATGTTGAAGAGCTTGATGTCGTGGATGTTGAAGGCGCATTGCCAGGATTGCCTCTTCCTCCCCCTGGGCCGACACTCGGCTCACCAGGTTTCTTCCCAGACTTCACCATGCAATCCTGCTTCCTATGCTCTTTGCTGCCGCAGATCCAACAACGGGAAGCCTTGTCAGCCACACCTTCCCATGAGTGAACCCATTTGCACCCTTTGCCAGCCCGACAGCCTGCATCTGAGACAAAGTACTTGCAGGGTTTGTCAATTGATCCGGGCTTGGCCTTGTTTTCCAAAGGTGTGGTACTCGTTGGAGTTTTGGGATCACTTTGGAACTGCTTCAGCTTCAAAGGTGTCTGAGGTGGTGTTGTTGTAGAAGTCGCCATCAGACACAAAGTTTCAGCCTCCGCCAACAGGCACTGGCTGAACGCCCAAAGGCTTGCATGCTCCGGCTTCTCGTCCAACTGCAGTTGCATTCGGCTTTGAGAGAGGCGAAATGCTGCTTGCTGGTCCATCGATGCTAGTTGTTGCACAGGTCCATTCAACGCCTTCACCAGCAGGACCCCGTCAGGCAAAATCGCCTTGACCTCTTGAGCGCGACCAAAATGTCTGCGCCAGCTTCGCACTGCAGCTGCTAAGTCTTGGACATTCTTTGAGGCCGGAATGTCAGTGAGCTGCTGCAGGAGAAGTTGCTTCTCTCCTGCACCACCCGGTTGAAATCGCACCATCAAGCGATATAAAATCGCTGTCGAAGAAAGTGCACGATCCGTTACCAGAGCTTGCTGTTCCATGGCTGGGATCGCTTTCAACAACATCTGCACGCCACGCTGTTCTGTTCGGTGGAAGCGTGGTTCATGTAGGGATTCTGGAAGTCGAGGTTGGATTTGAATCCGTTGAAGAGGAGAGCTTTCTTTCCATCGCTCATAGTAGCACTGCGCCTCACGAAGTGTTGATTCCCACCACCACCCTGCAGTGCCGCTGATGTCTTTCATCACGGGGGAACTCAAATGCAACCAGTCCCCAAATTGCAGTGGAGACGCTGTCGCCGGAAGATCTGGCAACTCACTCTTCGTGTTCATGCCTCCGGCAGAATCATGCCAGGGCCCATAGATGCGAGCTGCATCTTGTCCAACTCCGAATCCTCCTCCCCCCACACCATGCCGTGGAAGGTCACAGTCATCAAGACGATCTTTATCAAATAGTCCCCACTCACCACCATGCGTAGTGCTAGCCCGACCGTCGCCTGAAAGTCCACCACGAAATGCAAATGCCCGATCTCGATCAGGATGAACTCCGTGCTCAAAATTAGCCCGAGCTTGTCCAAGTTGATCACCACGCTCATTGAGAGCCCGACCTTGGCCAAGTTGAACACCATGCTCATTGGGAGCCCGAGCTTGGCCAAGTTGAACACCATGCTCAAACAGAGCCCGACCTTGTCCAGGATCAAGACCATGCTCAGACAAAGCCCGATCTTGTTCACGAAGATCACCATGCTCGTAGCGAGCCCGATCGTGTCCATATAGACCATTGCAGATCGCAGAGGCCCGATCTCGAAGTTCTTGCACTCCACCTCCACCATGCTGAGCCCGAGCTTGGGGATGATTCGCATGATGATGTGCAGAGGCCGCAGGACCAACATGTTTGGAGAATGGCCCACTGTCCATGCCCGGATTCCAGTATCCAGACTGCTGCAAGGCTTGTGGTATGGCTACCCTATCCAAGGCTACTTTCAAAGACCTGACTTCACGCTCTAGCCAAACCTGTTTCGCCTCACTTGCAGAAAGAGGACCATCCCTTTCAATCGTTGGTTTCCATGCTGCATCTCCGTTTTTCATCTTGGGTTTGGAGTCACATGTGTCATAGATGTCCAAACCATCATTGCAACTACTCACAAAGCTAGACTGCTGAGGTTCCCCTGCATTTCTCACATCATCTGGAAAAGGAGGCACCGGTGGCAGAGGCTTCTCAGCCGCTTCATCAGGCGGGGGGCCATCCGGAACCCTCGTGCCATTTGGGGTATGCCTCAAATCAGTCTGCCTGATCACCTTTCTCTCAGGACTCACCGCTACTTCTCTAGTTCGAACCCGGGGAGTTCTACTTCCATGCCTACCATGACGTCCATGTTGTTGAGAAGCCTCCACTGACTCAACCCCATCTAAAGCAGACCATGGTGAAGAACCCATCCCTGATGTTTTTTCCAGCTTGTCTCTGAGAGATGCCACTTCTGCAAGCAGCTTCGAATTCTGACATCGAAGGTAGTTGACTAACTCCCCTTCAAGTGCCCTTTGAAGGTCGCCATCATCCGTTTTCCCAGTACTCTTCTTTGGGGGCTCAACTGGACCAACCGGACCCATCGTCCTCAGCCCATCTTCCACTGGCAGCTCGCCTTCCGTCCTCAAAGATCCAAGGCCAGATTCTGTAGGTTGAAGCGCATCCAGCAGACCAGCTGAGTGACCACCCCTACCCTTCCCAGTCGGACCAACGACCCTTTGAGGCTGGCTTTCCACGCCAGGAGAGCTTTGAACCGGTTCCATGTTGAACCTATCAGTAGAGCCCTTTGGAAGATCTAACGGTCTTGCTGCCTCCAAATGCATCTCCGATCTTACTTTCTCTGAGTAAAAAGGATTCCATTCAGCAGTGGTTGTAGATCCCCTTGTAGGTACTGATTGTGCACGTTCCATGGCGAATCACCAAAAAGTCACAAGGAGCGATTTGGGCTCATAACCCTCATACAAAATAGGCACAAACGCTGCCCTTTCTTGACCACAAAAAATGCCTTCAGAAATCAGATCTGTAAATGCTATGTCAAAAAGGTGGAATCACTCGGACTGGTAATCCAACATCGCTTGACTTGCTGGAAAATTAAACATATTGTTTGATGATGTTCCTAGATGCCCAAACTTGACACTTTGCCATGGACAATGAATGATATGAATGCACATGGGCCGTGTATGGCCATGTAGATCATGTAGTTCGGTGATTTCCCTATAAAATATTATGACATCCTATAAACACATGAGATTTTCCGTCGCAAACGGTGAAAAACATTGGACAGCGGATTGTGCTACCAAGGTGCATCACACTGCTCTAACACTTGGCTGCAAACTTCTTCGAAGCACCCCTGGGGAAGTCCCATCCCACACGGTTGGTTGAGGTTTGTTTTTCCAAGATTTTAAGGGAGTTGAGTCTCATATGTAACATGTTTTAAGTATGAAAACCATGAGGATATCATTGGAAGGGGATCACAGGGCTCTCATGTTGGCGAAACAGGTTCATGGCGAGAGCCGACCATTAAATCAATCACGAAGGAGTGGACAGATTCGCGGATATTATCAGATGCTGCATGATCTAAAAAAAGAGCGATGCCCAAGGGACATTCTTTTTTTCGGACATGTTCAACGATGAAAAGTGAGATGTTTTGCCGAAGGGAACAGTCCCATCGGTACCTGTAACACCGAGAGTTTCATAGTGGTTGAAGTAGCCAGAAAGCCATTGAGAACTCACGATCACCGAGACACGGGGCCTGTGGGCTACCTCCAACCTCTTCAACGTAAAGCTATGGCTATGTAAAGCTGCTAGCATTTTCGGGCCAAAGTCTGTGAATAGACAAGCCCCGTAGACAAGCCCCGTAAACAAACATCCGAGCCACATATAACAGTAAACATCCGCAACATGAACAAGAATCTGCAAATCTCTAATTGCTCACAGACTCGCCATAAAAATCTACATTCAAACGATACATACCACATACAGCATGTATACTGGAAGTTCTCCTATCGGTTCGAACTCAAATCCATGCCCCACTTGGCCTCCAAAGTCACTGAACCTGGGAGAGTGCGGTAGAATTTCTGTAGTAACTGGGATGGTCATCGAATGAGCTATGAATGAACTATGAATTGAACGGGCCTTAAAAAAATCGTACTCTCATGATATACTCCTTGGAAGTTCCAGTTATAAGGGGATACAATAACTATAGTTATACGGGATATACGGGTTATATCCCAAATTATTGGGTTGATAACTCCAGAGTTATGCCCATTTGTAACCTCAACTGCATCCATCAGAATCCACTTGTTGCGTCTGTTCCCTCTGCGAAGAGGCAGGAATCCCAGGGACCTATGGCTGGGTAGTGGAAAAGCCAGGTGAACCGCCAAATGGATGTTCATCACCCCAAATACTCTGTGTGATTACTAAGAATGATATAAATTAGAATATTTAATATGACAGTAATAATAGTACTAATAAGTAATAATAGGTAATAATAGCAATAATAGTAATAATAGTAATAATAAGTAGATACTCTTCAACCATGAATAGAATTATAATGCATAGAAGTTGATGCTCTTTGATCCAGCTCCCCACACTGCTTGGCGGTACCACTTATCAACCAAGTGTCACATCCAACGGGCAGTGGCCAATTCTGGGGTTGCTCAGACACAATCTGAAGAGTCATCGGAATATCTAAGGGTTTTTCTGAACATGGTGGTAACTATCTCTAAAGCACTTGAGTAATCACCCTTTTCCTGGTTGGTGGTTTCAACCCCTCTGAACCATATTAGTCAGCTGGGATTATTATTCCCAATATATGGAAAAAATAAAAAATGTTCCAAACCACCAACCAGTTTCCCAATTATAGAACATGACCATTTTGGCGGGTATTCCCATGGTATCAAACACATCCATCTCCTGTCCAGGCATCCCCACTCTGCTTGGCCCAGGCGTTCCACAAGTTTTCCATCTCCCGCACTTTGGCCGCTTGTGTGCTGCACAACTCCTTTCCAGTCCATTGTTAGTTTCACAGAGACGGTTCAAAAAGCGATCGCTCAAAGCATCTTTTCTACACGTCCCCCGAGAAAAAAAAGGTGCATACATTACATACACCCAAATAGTCCGAAATATATCAAAATACAAGGACACACACACATGAGATGAATAGAATCAACACTAAGGACGGTGGTGTTTACCCAATGGTTGATACCAATTTGGGGATGGTTTATACCACCCAATTTTGGTAATATGCTGGATGATTCATTCTTGGGTTTACTACATTAGGCATTTTTCAACAGTTTTTTCTGTGCCAATGTGCACTTCCCTTCTGCGTGCGCTGAATTTCGATTGATGTTGGTTGAATGATCTGGAGCCCTCCCTTTTTTTTTCTGTGTGTGTGTGCCAGGATGTCTATGTTTGTTGATTGAGCCCCATTTTGGTTACTCAAACATCTCACATCACCAAGTTCGAATGTTTGCTGCTCCAAATTAAATCCCATTTTTTCCTCATACAAAACCTGGTTGGTGGTATATACCTACCCCTCTGAAAAATATATGACTTCGTCAGTTGGGATTATTGTTCCATATTGTTCCCAATTAATATGGAAAGTCATAAAATTCCATGGTTCCAGTCACCACCAAGCAGAAACCGTCATGTTTGGGGTCAAAAACGCAATGTTTAAGGTCAAAGTCCCATTCAAATCTCCGCATCCTGCACCATGGACACGAGGGACTCCAGGTTGGTCACGGAAGCCTGCTCCAAGTCCGAAAGCCATTGGGAAATGGTGCTTCAACCAACAACAAAATCGGGATTTCAGGGGGATCTAGAGCTGATTGATCTTGAATCTATGATAGCTGAGTTGACTGTTGACTTCATTGGTGAATTCTAGGGTTTATGGGGGATATAACTATAACATTCAATGGGATTGTAAGCCAACAAACAGCACGAGGGGGCCTCACGGGATTTAGTTGGTTGAGTTACTGTAGGATAAAATCGACCTGCGGCCGAACATGTGTTATGCCCCCCCAAATATGTTTGACTGAAAAAATGAGGCATACCTCCCCCAATATGATATTATCAGATGATATGAACATTTAATTGGGGAAAGTGATAATATATCAATTGGATTCTGGGAAAACCATGGAAAACCTATGTTCGGACAGCCGAGATCCTAGATCCTCGATGGATCCAAGGAAATTGCCTCAGTTGCCTCGTAATTCGAGGTCGTTTTACCCCGGTCCCAAGGTGCAGCTGAATTTCTGCATTGAAAATCACCCAAAAAGTCATCGCCAAAAAAGGCAGAAAAGTCACTTATCTTTTATCCATACCGGGATGTTCCTTTTCTATCTTTTTGGGGCTTGCCAGAAAGTCATATCAATCACCCCGTTAACTATAGTTGTAGCCATTTAATTTGTTAATATATATATATCTATTATGTTTCATGTATGTGTTCCATCATATTCACATCATATTCCCATTATTGTTGATGAAATCATTTACATCATATTCCCATTATTCACATCATATTCACATCATATACCCATCATTTATATCATTTTATATTCATTTATTCCTATCTACTGTAGTTCGACTCCCAAATTCTGCCTCCGCCCTGCCTCCGAGCTGTGATCCATGTTGCGCAGCTGCGATGAAGCATTGCCCACCTGGCGCGTTGTTTGTTGCTAAACTCCGAATCTTTTCCGAAACTCGTTGCTGGTTGAACCACCCATCCCGAAAATGTTCTATTCATCTTAAACATTCTCAAACATCCTACGTAGATTTGAACAATTTGACACCCCCAGTAAATTACTGTTACAAACCCAACCAATCGCCCCACGTCTACCTTGCGAATCATCTTGCGGCTCAGCTCTCCTCCCTCCATGTCGCTGAGGTATCTGCAGAAAACGGCCGGGGCGAAGTCAACCAAGAAAAACAAAGAAAGTTAAGAAAATTGAGAATTTAATCTTGAGAGCTTGATCAGGAAGAATATGGATTTTCGTTCTTTTCAAGGTCATTTAAGAATCTACCCGTACATTCCTAGTTTATAGAGTTGAATTCCTGGAATTTACGACTTTAAACTTGACAAACTGTGGGAATTCACGCGCAAAAACGCTTGGGGATCCATTTTTTTTCGGTGAACATCTGGCATTAAGAAACCTTTGGTTTTTGCCATCGAAGTGACTGAGATCATTGGCCAAACATCAACCCGTTGACTGCTATTTCAAACAAGTTGATAATGCATACCTGGTGGGTGGTTTTATGAACTGATCCCAACAATATGGTCATCTCAACCAAGCATCCCCTTTGGTTGAAGCACAAACTGAACCCAACCAGAAATGATACACCCACTATATGCCCATGCTAGATGATTAAATACTATCAATATCCCAATATTTGGACATATTTGGCACCCCCAACCAGTTGATAATAAATACCAAATTAGAAGGTATTAGAAGATGTACGGTATAACATCTGGTATCCCAAATCTTCTGGCCAAACCAAAGTTGACCCATATCCAACTGAAGTTTTGCCATGATCCAATGATGTTTTATCAACATCGGTCGGGATTTGGCTGGCAACAAACAGATAGAAAACACCACGAATTTGCACCCCTCTGAGAAACAGGTAGAATTTCCAAAAAAATGTCCGTCAGATTGCTCATCAAAAAAGCTTAGCCATTTTTGGGAGTTTTAAGGTCCCATCCTGAATTTTGTAGGTGTTTAAAACATGCCTAAATAGGGTCATTTCGACTGAATTGCTGGGGCAACGCGTGTATTCGTTTATCAAAACGGGGCGTTCCGGTGGACCATCTTGACAGGGATGCCTCAGGCAAGCGGCTTAAGAAAAGAGCCGCAGGAGAAACATCCGTTGCAATCAGAAAAATCATGGCTAACCCCTATAATCCATCCAAGTCCATTGGATCTGGTCATGTGTTTTCTTGTCTTATCATCATGTTCCAACCATGCCAGAACTTGGCCTGGCATGTTGGAGGGCACAAATGCAGAGCTTGCTTCGGAGGTTCACCTGCAACGGTGAACCGAAGCTAGCGCCAAAAAGGTTGGTTGATGTGACTTGGGTCCAAGAAAAACATCTAGAAATCTAGAAATCCATGTTTATAGATCTTATGTATAGGTTTTATATCCAGACGATTCCCTGTGACCTTGTTTGTGTTTTCTGCTAAGTGGCCTTTAGAAAGAGGTCAGTTAAGGAAAACGTAGAAAGAGGTCAGTTAAGGAAACGAGCCAAAAAGTGGCCTACCAGTGACACGCAAGTGACA
>Ga0126342_10001316_pt1 | contig 34299 bp, 33 predicted proteins | sample Cyp1metagenome_FD_92528 | JGI IMG/M metagenome (GOLD analysis project Ga0126342, IMG submission 92528) | Coral microbial communities from Lord Howe Island, Old Settlement Bay, Australia - Cyphastrea 1 metagenome | ecosystem: Host-associated > Invertebrates > Cnidaria > Coral ...
ACTGCTACTGCTACTGCTGCTGCTGCTGCTACTACTACTACTACTACTGGTACTGGTACTGGTACTGGTACTGGTACTGGTACTGGTACTGGTACTGGTACTGGTACTCCTACTACTCCTACTCCTACTCCTACTCCTACTCCTACTACTCCTACTCCTACTCCTACTCCTACTCCTACTCCTACTACTACTACTACTGCTACTGCTACTGCTACTGCTACTGCTACTGCTACTGCTACTGCTACTACTACTGCTACTACTACTACTACTACCACCAGCAGCAAAAAGCAAACGGGGTCCAGATCCGTCGGGTTTAGCTATGGTTGGTTTTTAATATTAGTGGGGAAAGAGATAAAGACAAACAATTAGAAACATAAGAAAAGAAGGGGAAAGTATGCATTTTAGTATTTCCATCATCCAGTGTTATTATTTTTGTTTAACTTTCTTATCAAAAAATTAAAGTATGACCATCATGCCAGTCATTTATCTTTTAATTACCAGCTTGTGTTTTGAAACATTTAAATTTAGATTCAATAATCAATGATGGGATGTAATCCTTGAATCTGATTTTCTTTAGTTGGAATATTGAATTTGAACAGTAAAAAAAGGAGCTGAAGCTCAATGAATTGAATTTAAAACATGATCAATGATGTTGAAAATAATAAATACAAGAAGAGATTATTCAGATTCTTATTTGAAACTGTTTTGAAGTAAAGAAAATTCTCAAAAAAATAAATGAATGAATGTATGCTGATATGCAACGTAACGAAATGCAACGCATTGATATTTTAAAAGCGTGTCATTTTGAATTTAAATAGATCCAGCCAAATGTCCCGCCGACGCAATAATAGATTGTTTTCCTCACACGCAATCATAATTTTGCTGTCACCTTTACTACAGACAATCACAAGTCACGGGACCTGGGACAATCATGTCAAGTTAATGCAGCAACGGCCGCAGCATCATCATCATCATCATCATCATTGGTTGGTCGGGTCTTTGTGACCCAAAACTGAATTTGATGGTGAACCAAAAATGCAAATTGGGTCATCAATCAGTTCAATGATCACATGGCCGATTCCACTCGGTTTTTCCAAACTTGTTCTCAAATTCCCTCATCGAAATTTCTTCACAATGACCATCTTTGCAAATTGCTTGGAGAGGACCGCGCTCGTTCCTGGGCAGAAACACTATTGACAAAAAATGTGATTTATCTTATTATTGTTGGAAAAAAGATGACTGGATCACCCACTGACACTGACATTGGAAAACAGATGATGGTTAGATCAATGATAATTACATCAAGTTGTCAAGTCAATCATCCTGGGAAGCCAGCCACTTCTGCGTTGGGCCGAGCCAACCACTCAAACATAATTTGTCACAACTAACAAGTTCCAGGTCTGTAAGTTGATCGATAGTGCGATATGTAGTAGACTTAGACATGGCTGCAGCGCAAAGCCCAAGAAAAAAAAAACTACCACAGTAGCATTCAAGACCAAAAGTTGCTGCAAATTGCACGAACATCAGATGAATAAATAGGACACAAGGCAAGTCCGGAAACAGGGAGACAAGACCGGAGACAAGGCAGACACGTCGTCCCACACAAAGGGAGGCACGGAAGGAGACAAGGCAAGTCCGACAAGACCGGAGACAAGGCGGACACGTCGTCCCACACAAAGGGATGCACGAAAGGAGACAAGACAAGTCCGGAAACAGGGAGACAAGACCGGAGACAAGCGGACACGTCGCCCCACACAAAGGGAGGCACGAAAGGAGACAAGACAAGTCCGGAAACAGGGAGACAAGACCGGAGACAAGGCAGACACGTCGCCCCACACAAAGGGAGGCACGAAAGGAGACAAGACAAGTCCGGAAACAGAGAGACAAGACCGGAGACAAAGCGGACACGCTCACCCACACCAAGGCGGACACTCTTTTAGAAAGCATTGAGAACCCCTGACAGTAATCTGTTTGGGGGAAAAAGCACCGGATGGCACATGCTCATCCAAGCACTGTGCTGCCAAGAATCATGGCCTCGGCTCGGGAGCTTTGGCTGCACCACATATCACGTGGATATAAGCCGTCCATTCGACCTGGGAGGCAATTCACGAGGTGATTCCATTACAGTACATTAGTATATTCAATAGGTATATTTTTTTGATGTTCACCACCCCCCAAACTTATACAACATCATCCAAGTAGCAAGTAGGTCGTTCCATAGACGGGAAGCGTGCGGAGGTTGACACACGTCGCAACCGTCGCTGCCCGACCTGGGTTTGGTTGGGGTGTGCGGCCTCGACTCTGCTCTTCAAGAGGCAGATTTTAGCAATTGGGAAAAGACATTGCCATGGTTCCAAACCAAGCTGTAGCAATTTTTGGGCTGATTTCCATCGTTAGAAATTATTCAAGTCTATCACTTGGATGTCTGTTGGGTACCAGGGTGCCATGAACCATGACCAAATAAACCGGCCAAAATTCGATCAAGCGCTGGTGCCTGAGCTTCAAGGTCCACATGTGGCTGAGGTGATGCCGCAACCTCAATCTACAAATGCCAAATTACCCATAGCGACAAGCCACAGCAGGCACAACATGGCATTAAACCAAAGGAACAAGGCACGACATGTAAGAGAACCCCGAAAATTGGTCGCTAGCCTGACTGGGCAAAACTCCACGACTACTACTATCACTGTCAACTCACCATATACACTGAACTACGAAGACAACATGATACAAAGACGGGCCGTCGGGTTCTAATGCGCTCCCTTTGCCTCCTGCTGAGCAACTATTTTTGTTTTAATCCACTGCTTTCTACAGTTTGCCCCTTTCGAAATTCAAGGCAGCGCTTTGTTCAATATTTTTCCGATTTGCGATCGACAACGGACAACGCTAGGTTTCTGGTGTTTTTGCCCGCATCAAGTCAAGTGAATCTGCACGAACGTAGTTCTAATGTTTTTTTGCAATAAAAAACTTTTTGAATCTGAAGCTCTGTGTTTCCGCGCGACACGACTTGAGCACGTTTGGTGTCCTTGTGTTTGGTTTCCAGTTTTTCAATCTTCCCTTCTTGCCACTTCAGCTTTGGCCCTGCTGCTGCTACAAATATGTTCATTGGGTTCGCCTTGGTTTTTGCATGTGTCCTCTGGATTTGCACTCTCCTTTGCTTGGGACACGGATCGCAAAGAAACAACCTGTGGTGTTTCATGGCATTGACAAGGTTGTAGCCTGCCAACCTCGCAATTGCAGATGTTTGAAAGATTGCGCAGCTACTCCGCCTTTATCCGCCTTTGCATACTTACTAATAGGACATGTTTTCTGCCCCAAGAATTTGATTAGTCTAATTCTTTGTTCTAGGTAAGCAGTTCGTTCTTGTATCTCTCTTGTTCCAAATCGATTTTGTCTAAAGGCGAGCTGATGGTTCTACCGCCAATACAATGGAAAATGGCAGTTTGGACATCCACACGCTGCAAATACCAGGAAACATGATAGGTTGGAAACCCAAAATGTCGCAAACAGAATGGAAAACTGACAAGCACCGAACCCCACATTCCCAAAACGCCATGGACACGACCACAAAACTCAGCATCTGGCTTCTCTTTGTCCACGCCATGCCAAGCAAACCATCGCCAACATGGCCAACAGCGCCAGCGCAACCACGACCAGCGCCAATGCCATATGGTCCTGGAGGAAAGCGAAGCATGAAGCAAGCTAAAGCTGATGGACGGAATTGTTGCGTTTAACCTGGCAACTCAACGCCGGAAAAAAAACACTATGCTTAAGAATTGAAACACATCATGAAATGGATGGGGACAAGGGGCACGGGACAAAACGGCGGGTTTAGGGGCAAGGTGACAAGCAGACAAGGGCAGGACAAGGGGAGGCCGGCTTCAAGGGAAACCAAGAACAAGGAAGAAAAGGGCGCCGCCACAACCGGAAAAGACAGGAGGACAATGTGGAACTTTGAGAGCCCTGGGCATTCTCTATTGATTTAGCTTTTTTTCAATAGAAACCATTTGCTTTCTAGAGGACGAAAATCAATAGAAAACTCAGCCAGTCTTGAACCAAGTATCACGTATGCGATCAACGGCAACTGAAATACACAGAGAACTGTGAACGGTACAAAGACATGAACCAGCAACAGCATTGCGGAGGCACGCTCACACAATCCAAAGAACATGTATATCCCAGGGGGAATACCATTACAAGGGGAAGGGGGTTAAGTCTGATAGTATCAGACTAACCGCCGATCAGCTTACCGCCAGATTCTTGCTAAAGCAAAACGGACTTTAGCAAACAAAAAGAATTTCTTCAAGCTCTCCCGTCGGAGAAAAAATGAACAAACCTGACGGCGCCCATGGTCTGTACATGGTCTATACATCTGGACGCCGCAACATCAATAATACACGCTAACAATCCGATGGAATAAACCTGAATTCATCTGCGCATGCCCCACGTCGAAAGAAGGAGTCATGCGCCGCATGGGCGCCATGTATTGCAACTACTGCTGCGAAACTGTTCTGCGTCCATCATGTACTATTCTGTATCCTGCATGCTTCCGATCATGCGTCTCCCCTTCCAATTGTTCTTGTCATCACCTCTTCAAGAGACTCATCAGGCATTCAAATGCAACCCCAGGTGAATTTGGTAGCTTCCTCCCGCTCTTCAAAAGGAACCCTCTTTCGGTTCTGAATTTTGCATTTGTATATTTTCCAGCTCGAGGAGCATTTCTGTACACACAAGCGCGGGGAAAAACCGCTGGATACTGGATACGCATGGATGTTTGCCCACTTGCGACAGACAACAAAGCGATTGGCAGAACGCCCCAAGCAAGCAGGCGAGTCGCAACCCCGAGAGATGCATAAAGGATCAAAAAGGCAACATCTGTCATCATGACAGATTTTTGAAACACCAATGCAATATTTCCATATATTTCGATTCAAAGAAGCATTGAAGAAGATCTCTCTGCGCCGCTGCCTGCATGGCCTGGTGCTGGGCGTACCCGGCCCGGTACGCCGCCAAGAGCTCGGAGGGCCGGCGGCTCAATGGCCCATCGGGCCTCGGCACAGCTGTTCAATGCAAAATACATTTGCAGTTTCAACGCAAGAACAGAAACTGATGGAAAGATTCCTTTCATACTCATGGAAAATCGAATTGTTCAATGTGTTTCCGGTTGACCTCACCCGAGCTGCTGGGCCCTTGGCAGCTCCACCGGGGCTGGAAACAACGACATCCCTGGAACGTCCGACGCCTCTGCTTGACAGTTCTGCTTGCATCACAGGGCGGCGCAGTCCTGAAACCATTTCCTCGGACCCAAGGTCATCGTTGGACGCACAGGATTTTTCTTCAAAATTTGACATGTACTTACATGGCCGACGTTGCGGGCGTAGCCTCAAGGAAGAAAGCAGTAATTGCGTCATGCTCTGAAACTTGCAACGGCGTTTGATTTCTCTACCTCTACCTCTACCTCTACCTCTACCTCTACCTCTACCTCTACTACTACTACTACTACTTCTACTACTACTCCTACTCCTACTCCTACTACTACTACTACTACCACCACCACTACCACTACCACTACCACTACGACTACCACTACTACTACTACTACTACTACTACTCCTGCTGCTGCTGCTACTACTACTACTGCTACGGCTACGGCTACTGCTACTACTACTGCTACTACTGCTACTACTGCCGCTAGGACTACGGCTACGACAACGACTAAGATCGACTACGACTACGACTGTACTACTACTACGAATACTACTACTCCTCCTCCTCCTGCTGCTGCTGCTGCGACGACGACGACGACTACGACTCCGACTCCGACTCCGACTGCGACTGCGACTACTACTACTACTACTACTACTACTACTACTGTAGCTACACTGCTACTACTAACTATATTATACTACTCCTTCAGGCTTCAGAGGGCTTCAAGACCATGGGAAAGAGCACGCAAAAGGTGCGATACTACTACTAGTAGTACTAATACTAGTACGAGTACTAGTACTAATGTACTATTTATGCTACTCCTTCGGGTTTCAGAAGCAACGTGGCAAGAAATGCGGAAAAAGCAGAGAAACTTCCTTGTCAAGGTTTCAGAAGCAACGTTAAACAATTTTCCCGTTTATAAGCCTTGAAGGTGACAAGAAGTGCACCAAAAAAAAAGAGAGAAACTCCGTTTTGAAAGGTTTCACAAGCAACGTTAGGCACTTTTCCCGTTTACAAGCCTTTCTGGAACGCAGCAAGACATGCGGAAAGGCTTCATTTTCTAAGGTTTCAGAAGCAACATTAAGCACTTTTTCCGATTCTACGCCTTTTTCAGCAAGGTGGCAAGAGAAGAGAGACCTCATTTTCTAAGCAACGTTAGGCACTTTTCCCGTTTATAAGCCTTTCTAGAAGGTGGCAAGACATGCGGAAGAGCATAGAAACTTCATTTTCCAAGGTTTTAGAAGCAACGTTAGGCACTGTTCCCGTTTATCCGCCTTTCTAAAAGGTGGCAAGAAGCGCGGAAAAAGCATGGAAACTTCATTTTCTAAGGTTTTAGAAGCAACGTTCAGCACTTTTCCCATTTATAAGCCTTTCTAAGGACGGCAAGAAGTGCGGAAAAAGCGGGGAAACCTCATTTTCTAAGGTTTCAGAAGCAACGTTAGGCACTTTTCCCGTTTATAGGCCTTTCTACAAGGTGGCAAAACATGTGGAAGAGCATAGACGCTTCATTTTCTAAGGTTTCAGAAGCAACGTTAGGCACTTTTCCCGTTTATAAGCCTTTCTAGAAGGTGGCAAGAAGTGCGAAAAAGCAGAGAAACCTCATTTTCAAAGGTTTCAGAAGCAACGTTAGGCACTTTTCCCGTTCATAAGCCTAGCAAGAAATGCTGAAAAGTAGAAAAGCAGAAAACATCGTTTTCTAATGTCTCAGACGCAACGTTAGGCACCTTTCCTGTTCATAAGCCTTTCTAGAAGTGTTTCTACAGGTGCCAAGAAGTGCGGAAAAGCAGAGAAACCTCATTTTCTAAGCTACTAGTACAACTAGAACTACTACAACCCACCACCACCACCACCACCACGACTACTACTACTACTACTACCACTACTACTACTACTACTACTACTAGTACTACTACTACTACTACTACTAGTACTACTAGTACTACTACTACTACTACTACTACTAGTACTACTAGTACTACTAGTACTAGCTTCATATAGTTTCCATCATTTTGCCATATGTCTCCCTCTGAACGGGAAGTTGGATTCATTTGGGGGTTAGCTCGGCTTTTGGGACAAACCCGTGTCGTAGCCCTTAATGAAATATGACATCAGACGACATCATACGACATCTGGCCTGGCAAGGCCAAGGCCTTGCAGCTGGGGGCAGCCTGTGAGGAACAAATAGAAACGCCGGTGATCCCCGGTGCAGGTACCAAGACTCATTTAGATGCAACGTGATGCCCCACATGATGCCCAACATGATGTAACATGATATGACACCACATAAATAAGACTAGGTTTCGTGTGAGCTGATACTAGGGGCTGATGACATGCGGGGTGAAAAAACGTAACCCTCCCTCCTTAAGGCAGGCTCGGCCATATGCTGCCCACTTGACATGTTACTAGAACCACTTGTTGCAACGGTTTGCACCTGTCCTGAAGGCGGTTTTGCCATATAGTAGCTACATGACCTGCTTTTTCTTTTTATAGTAGCTTTAGAAAACATGAAAAAGAATAGCCTGTGTCAAAGGGTTCCATGCATACATATAGAATAGAAATAAACTGTTGCATTTGTCGTCATTTGTCGAGAAAATCACCACAACAGTATACAACAGTACTCATGTCACTGAACCCCAGTATGATTCAATATCTTGAAATATTGTTATCATGTCTAAGCATATCTCCAACTGTAACACAGGGCGCAATGTCTAACAGTGTAGAACAAGGAGAGGCGTAAGGCATGTGGACATGCAAGGCATTCAAGTAAAATAGAGCATGGGAACTAGTTCATCAAATTACGTCGACTACGTATATAGTTCCATGTGGACCAACGTGGACCAGCGTGGAGAAAATGGGCCTTGCTACGACATGACATGACTTGCGCACGTTGGCTGCACCGCTGCGCCATGCTGCATCATGCTGCGACATGCTGCGTCATGCTGCGCCATGCTGCGTCATGCTGCGCCTTGCACAAGCGCCTTGCAGAGCTCGGCTGTGACGCTGTCGCCCAAAGGGTTGCAACTCAAGTCCAACCTGACAACGAGAATTCAACAACAAGCACAAGACTTGTCACAAGACACAAGAAACACATGATGCCACGGTGCGACGGTGCGAATGAAACAGCACGCGGAAAAGGACTCTGTACTGACTGTGCTCTCTCGGGTACAGGGCTCTGTGAGGCGCTCCAGATTCCACAGACATTCACAAAGGAGACGGCCCTCGCCAAGATGCAGTATGGCGCATGAGTGCAGTGCAAATAGTGCATACTCCATGCAAATGAAATTCCAGTAGCCTCTAAACCAAGTCGGTTTGATGTGAGGGTCCTAAGATGCGCAAAATTCCTTCAGATCTTGAAGACGTGGTGCATGTTGAAATCAGGAAACTGTCAACTGTGTAATGGCTGTGTGATGGTTTCGACTTTCGACATGTTTCAACACATTGCAGCCACGATTCAATGTCTTCAAGGTCTCTGTGGGGCCTTCTGCTGAAACCAAGGCCTGCTGCTCAATGCGAACACACCCAAGGAAACTCAGAGGGAGAAAAATGGTTCAATGATGTTCAATGTGTTTGGAATGGTTCAAAGTTCAAACTACAGCCACCAGGATTGGTGTATAGTTTGAGTTGTTTCACGCTTTGATGCGTTCCTTCTTTGTTCGCAAACTGTGTTTTCCAAACGCATTCCTCCGGATACCTTTTCTTGCAGTTGTAGAAGCCCAGCCTTCAAGCCGCGTTCGGTCAACAAGTTGCCACCCAAATGGATGTGCTTCACCCCTGGCACCACAGCGAAAGGTACCGCCGAAGGTAAGCACTACTCACTACTGTGCACTCTGAACACGTCAATTTTCAACACAAGCTTCGCACCCACTAAACCAGTGGGCACATCTGCAGCATTCCTGAGCTCGTGTGATTCTGACCAAATCGTGCCCGTGTTCGAAAAAAGAAACTCACCTGACTGTCCCATGTGTCCAGCATGCCTTTGCCACAAATCACCTGGATGAACAGAGTGTGCTTTTGAAAAACGTATAGAAACCTATAGAAACCAAACAAAATAGGTTGAAACGGTCTTGAATGAAAATTAACCCAAGGTCCCACTTCACCATTGAAAATTAACTGTCGAACTCTTCATGCTCAGCTCATCACGTCTCTTGACCAAGGCCTTGACACTGAAACGGCGTTCAACAAAAAGTCGAACGGAACAAAACGGCGAAAGAGAACGCAGATAACGCAGAGAACGCATAGAGCGCAGAAAGTGAAGCCACCACTCAAATGTGCACCACGACTGAGGCACCGTGCCATCGTGTGCCTCGAGCAGCGCCTCGAGGTAGTCATCTGTGAGGCCCCAGTCTCAGCAGAAACGACAGGACAGTCCCAGCACCAGCATCACTATTCAGACTACTCAATGATTCACAGCGTTGACAAATGTTGACAATATGCTTTGAAAATGCCATGATACCATTCCCACAATAAATGCCAGTGGATCAGTGGATGCCATTGTTATGCCGCTGAACTGTTGCTTCATCTACCTACCTTGCACTTACTGCAAAGCTGGAATCATTACATGAGGCGTTAGATCAGGTCGGCACTCTCAAAAGACAAGTACCCTCCCGCACTTCCTGCATACGAACGACGCGCAAGTCAGAAATGCGAAGTTCAATAGTTTCCGGCGCGTATCATTCTCTTGAATTGGAGGATTTTTGCAGTAAACGCCAAAACTGCACTGGCTGGAGAGGGTATTACCAGAGGCAGAGGGCAGTTTGGTAGTTGCTAGGTCGGTTGCTATCCCAGTCCTACCAGAGACAAGGCATCCAGTGTTGCAATCGTTTTCTGTGTGCCTTGGCAAAGCGAGACAAGAAGAATGCGAATTAAATTGTCTTTCCCTCCTATGCAGAACTCAAGTACTCTTCAGATCTATTCAGTACTTACTTCAGTGCTCATGAGCTCATGTAAATCACGTATAAATCACGTACTTCTATGATTTCTATGTACTTCTTGAATGTCCTTGCGAGTCCTTGCGAGTCCTTGCGAGTCCTTGCTGTATCTGGGCCCGTGCGAAGGGTCCGTCCGGACTTCTTGGAGGATAGCCTCTGACGCTCCTGCACAGGTCAAGCGCAGGTGCCGCAGGTCATGGTGGTCATCATGGTGTCAAGCATTTACTTAGCGCCACGTTGGAAGAGCTAAGTCAATGGGAACAACTTGGCCAAGTAGCACTTTTCCAACTTGTCCAACCCTCACGGCAGCTTTCTTGTCCATTACTTTCCATGCTTGCGGTGTGACGTGGCGGGAAAATACGCTTTGGATACGCTATGCTGTGCACCGTACCCTTTCAAGCACAAAACAAAATGATGCTCTCATGTGTCACGAACTCTGAATGAAAGTCATGAGACAGGAAAATCCATGATATGAATCTATACATACATGCAGATAGTTATGTGTGTATGTATATATATATATTTTCACACACGCACACACACAAACCCATATTCATGTATCGTGATAGGCACTTCACAGCTCATTCTGTTGTAATTATTGCATTTAGAAGGCAAATCTCCTCCCGGATCCAGAAAAACGGCCGCTGACATCCGCTGACGGCACAGCAACATCCTCGGGCCTGGTCGAGAAGATCTGATCGCACAGCGCTGGTGTTGGCCCTGAGTGCAATCAGATTGCAACATGTCAACAATGTCTCTTCACTGTCTTCAACATCGAATACAATGTGTATATCAATATATATATATATCAATATACTTTGTGATAGATTATACACACACTGTATCTATCAAAGCGTGTCAGTCTACTTTCAATACGCTTCCCGCCCCTGAGACTCAGCGGAAGCAAGTTGTGGCATGTCTCAAATGTTGAGCGAAGCTGCAGGTCACTGCAGGTCTAAGGAACAGGCCCGGACGGTAAGCAGCTGATTGGAGCAACCCGGCTTAACCTTCACATTTTATCTGGACGGATTTGGATGGATTTGAAATCTGAACTGCTTTCTACGACTTGCCTACTCAATACTACCATGTCAGCACTCCAAGCGAAGAAGGAAGACATGTATTTTTTGATCAGAAATGAAACCATCATGTAACGACAATGCAGTTCATGACGAAAGTAGATAGTATGAGTATGACTAAGTATCTGGCATTGTTTTTACTTTTAAATCTGCTAAGGCTCCAACCACTTCCGATCCACCGCAGCCTGTGAAGAGGCTGACATGGAAGGAGCCCAACTCCTGAGGTCTCAGAGAGAGTTCTTTGGAGAATGTCTCTGGATGTCTCTGGATTTCAAAAGAGTTGGAGTATGTCGACTTGATGACCACGGTGAGATGCTTCGTTATCTTCGTTTGCTAGCTAATTAACTTGCGAAGCAGGTGCATACGAACATGTTTGGGATCCGTACGAGGTGGACGGCGGAGGGTGTCTGGAAGAGGCCTTGCCAGTGCTGATTCGGGACGTAATTTGAAAGGCAGATCAGTGCCAAAAAAGAAACTAGACCGCAAAGGATTTGGCTTTGTCACCCGTCAAAAAAGGTTGAAGGATGCACAGAGGGTAGGCTGACATTTCAGGCATGCTCGACAGTAGCTTAGGCTCAAATCCTGCACAGATGGTTCCATGCTTTGTCTGTGTTTATGTCCTTCGAGTCCGGAGATGTCTGCAGGATTTACCAACGCTGATAACCATTGGCATTGTACATAGCAAACATAGCAGCGCAATGCTATGCAATTCTGGTGATTTATGCAATGTCGTGCGTCATCGTACATCGTGTACATGGCTGAGTTGCGCACAGCGCTAAACAGGCTGGTTGTCGATTGCTCCATGGGACTCAGATTGATCTCTCGCCACTGGAGCTGCAGTCTCCGTCGCATCACGTGGCATCGCTGGTATCACTCTGACATCTTCAGATCTTGTATCTGAATATGATGTTGCTCCACATGCCCCAGAATCTTGAGGGACAGGCTTGGGAAGAATTGGGCCCATGTCCATCTCACTGATGTGAAACGTTGAGGTTGTGCCAATTGAGACCTTGGCTGATGCGTCAAAGTGGGGCAGAAAAACACCGCAAACGGTGAGAAACCATCATGTCCGGAGTGAAGGGAAAAAATGACATCCCCCACCAAGTAAAATATAGATCAACATAGATCAACATAGTATATGTACGAGGGCCTTTGGGAACCTGCTTAGCTGGACGCCTAATGAAAAGATATGAAAAGGTTTTGAGGGCGCATGTACTGCTGGCAGCTGGTAGCTGAATCATGTTCAACCTCTGCGGACAAGTTCAATAAAATCTTCAATACAATTCAAAGGCAACATATGACAACACAATCTATATGTCTCGTACTCCAAAATGATCAAAAAACGAGTCAATGAGTTCAATGTGAGATGATGTGAGATGGATTCGGCCGAATTCGATGCGCATTTCGTTCCGAAAGGCTGGTGGTACGGCATCCTGTCGCCGTAAAATGGCCGGTCGCGGGCTTGGACCAAGTCGTCGTTGGCCTCAGAGCGGAGAATGGAAAGCAGCGCAACTGGCACGCCACAAGATACGGAACGCCAAAAACTCATCAAACATGTAAATCAATGAATATATTATGTATATCATTTAAAGGGAAATAAATAAATGTATGCGTGTATAATATGTGTATGTGTATATGTGTGTGTGTGTGCATATGTGTGTGTGTGCATATGTGTGTATGTATCTAAAGATATGAAACACCAAATGCATGCATAAGATACAAACACATACAAACATGTGTATGGTTTACGCATATACATATATATACATATAAAATGATATCATATATTCTACTCGCACAGTAATAGTGCGCACACCACACATAACATACGATCGGTTCCTCATGTTGTACATGTGTCTATAGACAGGCATGAACGCACTTGCGCACACATGTATGTAGGTTGGTATGTAGGCACAAGCAGGTGCTGGCAAGCAGGCAGGGAGTGTATACACAACCTATAGCATTCTCTCCATGGACACCAAATCATCTTTCTAATGCTAGTTTGAGAGTAATTGAATTCTATCATAAGGAAAGACTTCAAAACGAACAATGACCACCTGTCTCGTGTCTATTCAAGTTATTGCGCATCACTCTCACACATCCTCTTATCCATTCTTGGGGCCTGACGCAAAGCACGCTGGCTGGAGTGCAACGACAAAGCTGAGAAGGCACAGCGTTCGAAGAACACAACATCAAACATGATGCAAAACGATGCAAAAGGCACTAAAGGAGACGAGATCTGTCTCTTTTTCCGATGGTAGAATCAAATAGAAGTTGCCACGGCAAAATGCACGGAGATGCACGCCTGAGCTGCCAATCCAGTTCGAAAATGTGTCTAAGAATCGCTCCTGGAGCTGTCCAGGGTCCGCAGGATTCACTCAGTGCATGTCGTGGCAAATAAACGTTGTGAAGCAAAGAACCATTGGTATATTTACTGCGGTGCCATATTCTATGGCATTTCCATGTCAACATCTTGTCTCAGGAGATAGCTCATCCTGAATCCGACCCACCTCTTCTTCATCGTCTGAGTCTATGTCTCTTCTCCGACCTGGCTTCGGGTCCACACCCGGGCAGAGTTATGTTGAAATATTATGAAATATTCAGAAATCAATCCTTGTTCAATCCTACATACTTTGCAAGTTACACATAATCCGCTGACCTCAGGCAGAGCGCGTCAGAGAAACCAGTACCAGAAAGTCCGCAGGATTCCGCAGGGCTAACTTGCCAAAAAAGAAGAACCGGAGCAGAAGAAGACCTGGAGCTAGGTTCTTATGTTTCTTGAAGCGTGAGAAGAAAGCGGCGTCAGAAAGCGGCGTCAGGCAGCAAGCGTTCCTTCAGCGCCATGCTGTTTCAAGCTGATAGGGTCAGCGTTCAGAAAGCGACGTTAGCTGCCGACACAAAAAGGTTTCATCCGTCCTTCATTGCCCAGCGATTCAGGCGGCGCCAGCGTTTTGAAATCGGCTTAGTGCCGGATGCACTCTCCTGCCTCCCGCGTCCTGGTACTGCGTAGATGTTTGTATTTCAACTTACCGACTGCCATCGCTAAGCGGATGCAATCAGGGCGACGAGCCAATAAAGACTTCGTATTGGCTTTCCAAGACTTTCAGCAAATTCATCAACTGCTTTTGGGATGCTCATTGCTTGTTGAGCCTTTCACATTTCAAAATTCAGAAATATCAGAAATGCGATGATCAGGAATGAAGTGGACAGGACGTCAAGCCATCACCAGGCCATCACCATGCACTGTCGTGGTTGTTTTTCTTCCCTGTGCCAAGGCCCTGGTTCCCTTCGGTATAGAATCAGATTCTACAAGACCCGCGCCCCCGGATTTTGTACAGGAAGTATCAGGAAGTAAGGGCCAAGGTGTTTTTTGTCCAATTAAAACATCAAAAACACTCGAGTTACTCGAGATGTCTAGAGATGTCTATGTTTAGCATGTCGCGCGTGCACGTTGGTGCCATCCCAAGCATCGCTGCCCGTCCAAAAAGATGTCTGAAAGAACAAGAAATTACAAGACCAGGTCAGGCCGCAGGCGCCCGGCCCCGCCAGCACTGCGCAACTTCCACACCCTTTGCAGCATCGCTGGTGTGCGAAGCTCTACAATTTTAATGGATGTCATTTGATATGCAATCACATCGGGAGCACTTGCAAAGCTTTTCAGAGTCAAGACTTCTGCTTTCATCTGCAAGGTCACCAGGTGGTGGATTGCGGGTTGCCATTGGCATCCATTGACCGAGTACAAAGCCGAAAGCCAGCCTGCTGCTAGGGCCGCAGTTCGCCGATGCAGCTCCTTGTTTCTGAAGAATAAACTCAGTATGCTAACGTGCACAGCTTTCTCACCTTGATTTCATGTAAAGGTCACAGAGCAGCTGACGGAAAAGACTCCTCATCGTATCCAGCTTTTTCGGCAAGGCGGGGGAAGCGCCTAGAATCTAGAAGGCAACATGAGGCAACGAAAGCATTGATTGGTGACTTCTCATGATTTGTCAATGTGCATTCAAATCATTTTGTAGTTCAAGGTCTCACCACGTCCGCATCACACAGTGCTCAGGCTAAGACAAGCGTGCATGTTTGTGTCGCCAATTTGCAAATGTGGGCAGATTCAGGTTCCCCTGCAGCAACCCCAACCCATCCGATTCACCGCGTTGACATCGTTGACAATTTCAAGTCTGTTCCGCCTCAGTTCCCTTGCTACACCTTTGCTACCTGCTACGCGCGCCTTTTTGTCCTTCACGATCTCTTGGCTTTGAAGTACCCACGAGCTGGATGAATGCAAAAGCGGCCTCAATTGTCAATGGGACAAGCTGTTGGCCAACAGGCTGTTGGAACCTGACCCAGCACGTACGACAGTGCGTAAAATCAACAGGCATGCTGGCTCCGGATGGGCCCTTCCGAGCACTTGGTGCAGTCTTGTGCTATGCATGCATGTATAGAATATTGTCAAGCATCAAATCAAACTATTTGTGGCGACGGTTTTTCGTCACATCTGCTTTTTGGATGGGAACGTGGATAACGTGGTTCCCTTGGGTTTTAGCGGATGCAACCCAATCACACTATGGCACTACGGTATACTAGGGTGAAATCGTGAAATCATAACATCAAAGACAGTTGAAGGCTAAGGGCTTGGAGCATGATACATCTGCAATGTCGATATGGGCTGCATCTGTAAACTTGCATCTTCACACCTGCATCAGACACCTGCATCTAGATACCTGGATTTATACACAGGTACATATTATATATCCACAAAACAAGTTATATCGGATGGATTCAAGCGTACAAATATGTGTTGCTGATGATGATAATGACGACAATGTATGTTGGCGGCCACTCTTTGGAAGGAACCCTTTGCAGGATTTTGCAGGTGCTTTCAGGAATTGAACATGACACCTCAAACACAAAGCTAGAAATATTGATAGTTCAGATGTGTATCATTCAATCATATATGACGTATATATATATATATATGATATATATATATATATATATATGATATATATATATAATATGATATATATATATATATACTAGTATATATATGGTTCAATTTGCTATGTACCATCATAGTACGATATGATTCACATTGATTCACACACACACTGGATATCGATATCGATGCCATTTTTATATATTTTTATAAACTTCTTGGTGCCAAGCCTGGAGCGACCTGGCGACTGCTGCGACTGCTCGAAAAGGTGCCTAGTCAAATTGAGGGCTTGGGCGGCGATGTGGATCCAGTGGTGCTCAGGTTTTCTCCAAGCTTTTCTCAAGATGTGCTGAAGTTCTGCTGAAGTTTTATTGTACGATTAGAAAACCAATCGGGTACCGATCCGATCCAATTTGTAGTCGGAGCTTATTGGATGGCAATTTGCACTGCGCCTCAGTTGCCCAAGAGCACCAGACTCAGTTTCCTCTTGTACTTTCTCCTCACAGATTCGTGCGTGCAGTAGCTTTAAGCATTGGTCAAGGTAGCTGTTTCCCACAATTCAATCATGCAGCTACCCCGACAGTTCCTATCGCTGCACAAAATCCACATCCTGCCCGTTCCATATCTTTTCACTACTCACCCTCAGATGGCGATCTCTTTTCTCCGCCAGCGGGTCTCACGTTGTCTTGGTGAAGGATCTTCACACCATTTTAAGTCTTGGTAAAGGTGAGCAGAAAATTGTTCCTAAGTTCACTGCACTGACGACTGGAAATGCGCTGCAGTACAGTCACAACACGTCTCAATATGTCCCAATCATGCACTGCCCCATGAAGCACTGCGTTGCGAGAAAATTATCTCATCTTCGGGGTTTGGATCATTTGTTGCATGATGACGCACATATCCATACAGTTTCATGTGTCCAAACTGGAATTGTCCTGCAAATGCTACCACCTATTGAGTGTTCGACGAAAGCAAAACATGCAAGCCCTATAGACCTCTTCATTGATTCTTCTAGAACCGGAAAACTAAACAATTCAAAAGAAAAACAGCGGTGGATTTGAAGTCAAGTTGCGCTGGCATAGCTTTTTTGCTTTGAAAAAGCAAGCCACACTTGCTAGCTTCTGCAACAATCTCATCAATATCCCGGTAGCCCCATTCAGCATTGCGAGACCTGAAATCAAATGGAGTGGCATTGGAGAGCTTGCCATGATGAACTCCTCCGTGTCTAACACCAACACAATCATCAAGTGTGTTTGCAGGGTCTTTCAGAAAGCCTTTCATGTTTTTTCCAAATGATTCCAAATGCATGTTGACCATGGAACCGCTACCCTGCGCCTCAAAGTTGCATCAAAGTCTGCATTGCTCTGGGTGGTAAACTGGCCGTCAACCTGCCAGAGTTAGAGTTCAGCATCGCAACATATCGCAACTGGGATCAGGAGCTTGACTTCTTGACTTCTTGACTCGCCGGCCTTGAAGGGTCCGTACACAATCAGCAAACCACCATTTTCCAATGCATGACCCGCTCCAGCCAGAATGCCACAGGTGACCTGCAAGAGAGTGCCATGAACAAAGAGAGAGTTTGGTCACTGACTCACTGACTCAATCTTTCATCATTTAGACTTTAAAGATCTTTAAAGATTTTAATCAGCATCACCATCGATGCATGTAGAGAGCGCAGTCCATGCATATTTTAGTTTGGTCGCCTTCCAAGGGCTGATGTGCGTGACGTTCGACAAGTAAACAGCTGTGAACCTTGGCTGTCAAACTCAGACCGAAAGTCACAGCAGTGCCATGGAATGTCTAAAACCATCATAGACCGCTGCAAGCCGCTGCAAGCCATCACTTGATATCACTTGGTCACGGAACTTTCCTTCGAGCTCCTGAACCTCTGATGGCCAGTCTTCCCAAGTAGCACTTGCATCTAGTGCGACTGCAGGTCGGATGTTGGGAATAGAAGACACCACTGCATTGATGTCCTGACACTTGGACAAAAGTTAGCAGTGCGGAGATTCGCCGAAAGTGCAAAGTTAGTCATGTGATTTCACATGATGCTGACAGCATGCCGAGCCAACGCAATGCCCATAGTTCTTCACTTCCGGGTGAAGCCTTACAGTAGAGCTCGCGACAGCTCCTTCAAGACAGAGGCATCCTGGACATATTCGCTGGGCTGCCATTGCAATTTCCTGACCGAGATCATTGACATTCTCAGAGAACAGAAACTCGTCAAAACCCTTATCTTCAGAAGATCTTAAAACTGTGAGTGTGAGAAATAGGGTGTAATACATGATATACATGTCTAATAGATTCTAATATTGTTTTATATTGTTTTAAAAACATCTTTAAAGTGTGTGCAATTGAGTTGCGGAAAGTTTGGGGCGAAGTGCTCCACGTGACAGCCGCTGCCAGATGCGATCTCCAAAACATGACCTGGCCAAGAGGAGCGCCGATTCCTTCCAGTCATTTCACATCATTTCACATCATTTCACCATTGCCAAAGGCATTGTGGCATTAAAGGCATTGTCCTTAGTCAGAGTCCTTAAGAGCTCTTAAGAGTCCTTAAGACTGGTCAGGATCGGTGAGGATGTCTGTGCCAAAGAGTCCAGTGGCTGATTATTTCCAACAAATGCACAGCTCACATAGCAATGACAACCAGGGAACTCAAGTAGCACCAAAGTAGATGACGTTTGAGATGTCTAGGTGAGTCTAGGTGCTTGCTGTGATTCATGGTTCTTGTGTGTTCAACTGTGTTCCTGGCCTTCTTTTGCTGGTAACATTTCTTGCAATGCCTCCAAAATGGGTCCGCGATTTCGCAGAGCCGATGGGTGGTGCCGTGCATCGTTTGCCATCACCAAGCGCCACAAGCGCCACAAGCGCCACGAACGCCGGCCCGAAAGGCCTGAAAGGCCCGAAAGGCCTGAAAGGCCTGAAATCCAAAAAGGCCAAAAAGTCGTCGATCCAACAAAGCGAAGTCGATGTGCGACTTGTTGCGCTTTCGACTGCCTGGTGACGGGAATATACGGGAATAAGTTTTGCAAAAAATGATCTGGCATTACGGACTGCAGCGAACCATGTGTTTGGTCTTGGCATCAATCGGCAGTGTCGTGTTGACAATCCTTTAAAAAATGAGATGGGCTTCATTTCTTCACATCATTGACCTTCCTGACTGTTCTGCCTTGAGTACTGCGGTTTGCACGGGCTGAGCGACAAAGCTGGCTCCAAAAGTTCAGTCGGTGGCTGCATACAAGTGCTATTTGTGCTGGATCTGAAACTGAATCTACAAATTGTGGCCTTCAGCAAAAACGTCTTCCATTTACATACATACACAATAATTTACATATATCATATATCCCAAAACTTCAGTGAAACTTGGGCTTGAGTTCTTTGTTAAGTGATGCTAAGCGTGATGCTGCTGTTCAGTATGCCATATGCATTGTCTGGCTTGTCAGCTTGCCGGCATGATCAATGAATGTGGGAAAATCCTTCAGCCTTCATTGACTACGCTGGCATGATAAGCTTGAACAACATCGATCCATGATTTCCAGCTCATGGGTCTTCCCCAAAGTGACAAGAGAACCTAAAGCAAAGCAGGGTCCTCTTTCTTCTTTCAGGAACCTTGGCTGTGCTCTTGCAAGGCACGTTGAGCGCAGTCTAAGTTTCAAGATGTTCTCAAGGCAGTGCAAGGCCATGTGATTCCTGTAAATTTACCATGTTGACCTGCTATTTCCAGACATTGCCATCTCTTGCCTCGAGAGCTTGCTGTTAGCCATGCGAAGAAAATGTGGGATGCGTATGGATGCGTATTCTCAGTGTCAAAGCTTACTTACAACAGTAATGTGAGAGGGGGTTCACTTGTCATTGCCGCATCCTTCGCATTCACAATTGCAACACAAGAAAGTTCATTAATGTGAATCCAGCCAATCAAACCAATCAAATCTCATTCGATTGGAAAGTATTCTGTACGCTCTCTAGAAGCGCTCCCAGTGACTGAGACATCCTGCGTGGTGTGCTCACTGGGGAAGCAAAAGGAACGGGCACAACTCCAAAGGCCTCAGCAACTGTGAGCGCAGCTCAAGCGTTCTCAGCAAAATTCATGCTTATAAATGCTTATAAGACATAGATAGACAATGATAGACACACCAGACTCTTCAGACACACCATTTCTGTTTTGAAGCTTGCGATTACGTTTTACAGTATTTTCGAGGCTTTGAGGAACCTTCGAAATAATTTTTATTGAATTGAAGCGTTTGAAGGTTGCTTGTGAAGGAAGCCTTGCAAACATGATGCTGCGATTCCAGGAAATTTGACGGCTTAAATTCAGCCATTGCTGACCAGACTCAGCACCCTGCTGTGACCTCGCCTTTGACTGCGCGCCTGGCAATGCAGATTTAGCAAGATTGCAAGGTCTGCGAAAAGTACAGATCCTTCGAGAGACAAACATGTGTCGCTTGGAAAGCTTTGCTTGGCACGTCATCTAGTTGGACCAGTGGCAAAGATTGCCAAAGTGTTTCTTCAATTAAGGAATCGAGACATTCGACCTGCCCACTAATGCCTCACCGACAGGACAAACATAGTCACGTGATGACATGATGTACATGCAGTCAACTCACACATCCGACATTTCCAAAAAGAATCCAGACAAGAAACTGAAAATCTGAGCCCCCAGATGATTCTATGGATTTTCGGCGATTTTCGGATTTAGAAATTTTCCACAAAATGTCGTAATGAATCGTAATGGCATCGTCATTTTCCAATTTTCCAATGGCCTCCTCGCATTGTCACTCTGCGCATAACGGCTGAGCACCCTGGGCAGAGACCTGGCATCGGACCCGAAACGTCCGAAGTCGGAGAACAGGTCTGACAGTCGACCTGTAACGAAATGAAACCAACGAACAACGGAGAGCAAGGCAAGTTCTCAAAGAAATAAAGTCAATAGAGATATAGATAGATCAAATAGATCAGATAGATCAGATAGATCAGATAGATGCAGCTTTCAGAATTACCCTTTGAAGAAATCAACCTCGTATGGAAGTCTTGCACGCGCTTCAGCATATCTCTGCGTTTTCCGATCTGTTCGTTCCTTGTCATCTAGATTTACTTTGAAGGAGATGAGTGGTGCTCATATGGCCGATATCTTTTGATAGTTTTGCCTTTTGCCTCCTCTAGTGGCAGCTTGCGTGTTTCCGATTTTTTCCTTCAGCAGCAGGAATCCTCTGCGACGCTTCCGTTTCAGGTCTCTTTGTCTTTCACACTAGAAGCATGAGGTTTTCACATTGTTTTCTTCAACTTCAGTTTGAGCGTCGGTTCAAATAACGGTTTCCTTAGGTGTCCTTGTATCTCCTTCTCCCACGCTTCTTGACACATCTTTGGAGATTGAATCTTGGTGTCCCTTCAGGCTCGAAGCCATTGTTTACCAATGAGCCTCAAATGCCTGTGCCATCAGACACTACCCAGTATGGTGTCACAACCTCCTCTATCTTTGCAGGGATGGCAAGAGCACTTGGTTGATCCAGCGACAATATGGGGCTCTGAGAATCCAGGCGTCTTCAGAGAATGCTGCATCTTTGGCCTTAGTACCCACTTGTACTCTTCCCACATAACATATCATAACTAAACACATCAGCAAAGAAACTGTACAATGAATCGAGTCCATATTCAAGCCTGATTGATGTTAGACATCCATGTCTTCATGCTTGAAAAAGAGTGTAGATCACACATCATAACTACTATTGTTATTGTTAGCGTTATTATTGTGAATTATTGTGAATTATTGTGAATTATTGTGAATTATTGTGAATTATTGTGAATTATTGTGAATTATTGTGAATTATTGTGAATTATTGTTATTATTATCATGATTATTATTGACGGATTTCGAACTGTAAATGATATGCAAATGATATCAGCGAAAGAGCCGCCATGAGTTTTGAACATCCTCAGCTGCCGCCATGCTGGCTTTGGCCTTGAAAGGGAGACAGAAAAATCAGGCTATGTCAAAATGATCGAAGAAAAATAATACAAAAATGCGATCAACGGAGTGTGTTGGACTTCATGGCTTGCGACATTAGAAGGCCCGTGATTCCCGTGATTCCCGTGATTCCGGTGATCACTCGAGCTTGCGACGGAGGCTCTTTGGCCGAATCCATTAACCTGGAAGGGCTGTCTCGAAATGTCTCGAAGGTTTCAAGGTTCAAACGGTTCGAAGGGTTTTTTGTGCGTAGTCCAAAGAGAGAAAGGTTTGAACAAGAGCCTGTGCACCCTTTGAGGCAGCGGTGAGGGCCACCACTGGACTGCTATTGCAGTGGATATGAAACACCAGCAGAGAACGAGAGTAAAAGAAAGCCAACCAGGCAAATGCACTCGATGTAAAAGCAGTCCTGTGAGGGCTGGTATTCTGAATGTTCTATTGAAAAACTGAAAAAACATCAATGAACAATGCCTAGGCCTAGGTATCCTCTGTGGGAGTGCTTCATTACCTGAGAAGCGTCGTTGCAAGTTTCATCGAACCAGGGCGAAAGGCTGGCCAAAGCCCAGGACAAGATATTTCAGCTTTAACAGACTCCGCTGTTTAGGAGGCGTTTCAGCTATGAATCAACGGATCAACCGAGAGGTGTGGTGTCCTTTCTCCTTTCGTGGCCTTGCAGGGTCCTTCCCAAATTGTCATTCCAGTTGCCGGACAATCAAAGGACTGCACAAACGCAAAGCCGTGGCCATCAAACCACTCTCAAAACCATTCTTGGAGAGATCTATGAATGGCACGAAAACAGCACTGCGAGACGTCTTGTGCTGTTTGAACCCGATATTGTACAAAGCATTTCCAGCGGACGCGGTGCTTTTCGATTGCTTGGGTGTTGCAGTGAGGCTCTCGACACAACATCCTAGTTGCGAAAGGTCAAGAAGGATTGCCGAAAGACCAACCTCACATGTTCCAGAAACAGATGCAGGAAACCTTCCCCATGGTGCCCCCTTCAAAATGGCAGGTCATTAAATCACGCTGCAACTGCCCCATCCACATTAGGAAAGCCTTTCCCTTTCTAATACGTTCTATCCCTTGCCGCTTCTCTTTCCCTCTAAAACAGAATAAGGGAATGGTGCACGTGATGGGGAATGCTATTGTCACGTGCATTCAAGTCTCGTCGCTGCGTCGCTGAAGCTGGGCAAACAATTTGCATCAAACCGAATCCAACCGATGCTTTCCTTCCAAGCACCGTCTATCAACATCCCAAACTGGAGGCGCCAAGAGCATTCTCTAAACACACATCTCTACAATACGCCCAGATTTCAACACAACTATACAATCAATTATAATTATATATTATATTATATTATATACACATGCATTCAGACCCCCGACCCTCTAGACCCCCCTCCATCATTGATGAAGCAAAGCTTTAGCCTCGCCTGATCCTGACTTTCGTCAAAACATATCGTTTTAATATCCAAAACCCCAGTAACTGCGGATGGCAACAAAGCGCCTGCAAATTGGCCAGGCTCAGCCAATGCGCATCCCATATCCTACCTCCGCTCATTGCAAAGACAGAGTTCATAGGTATTTCTTTGACGACTTTGATGCTGTGTTGCTGCTCTTGCCTATTCTCGAGGGTTTTTTGAGTGCTACAGTCTACAGTCGACTTGAATGGCGCTACCAGTGCTACTAACACGAGCTTTGGACAGGTTTTGTATGTTTTGTGTTTTTTCATTGTCACCAGAGTTCACGTGCTGTGCACGGACAGTGCATGGATTGCTCCCAACGTTGAATATCTTCTCTTGAAGAAGCAGCGTGAGCTTGGATATGACGGATATGAAGAATCTCTTGAACCCGTTAGAACCCAATCTATAAACCGGCACTGCCAAAAGTGACTCCGAATACACCTGAAGCAATCTGGTATCAACTTATCCTTGGGCAGAACAAACAATGTCATGTCAATAAACAAGACCAAACAAAATCATGCAAAGCCACCAAGTTCTGACAAGTCCTTTTCCGATCGGTGCTTCCAAGGCTATCTGTACAGTGCCAGAAAGAACCGTCAGAAAGGTCAAGTCAGGTTGCCTCATGTTGCCTCAGGCCGTAGCCGTAGAACCAGCCCTGCATGGCTTGAACCACTTGGCACGCAGCTCACATCACGGGGTCAACGACGCATCGGATGTCATGGGGTCATCCGATGTCGTAGATGTCGTAGATTTCGTAGGGTCGGCCACTCCATGAAGTGGAATGATTTCGACTTGTCCAGGTGCCAATTTGAGATCCATCTTTTGGACTCGTGCACCTGGACGGCCTTGCCACCCCAATCCCAAGTTGGCCGTCCATGGCACGAACTGTTCCCGAATGATTGCACCTGATTTGCCCACTGGCACACCTCTCCGCTGTACCATCTGCACATTGTGATGATCTTCGCTTTCTTGAAGCAAGTGCAATACCTCAGCCGTTCCTGTCGTTGAACCAAGTTTCAGCTGCAAGCGATTCTCCTCTAAGACTTGCAACATGGGAGGACACAACTGTGAACGTGTACAGAGTTCGTGCCAAGCACTTAGACGTGGGGCCCTGTCTGGGGACGCAACTACTCGGTGAATTCCACTTTTGAACATTGCATCTCTTCCAGCTTCGCCTGCCCACAACACACCATAGCCCGAAGGCGGTGCCAGCCAGGATCCCTTCGCATCTCGCAGTTGCAAACCTGGCGTTGAGCATGGCAAACTAAGGATCAACAAACCAGGGTCTGCATGTGGTGCCACTACCTCATCGGGGCTGTCCGCACCCATCCGGTAACGTACAATGTCTAGGAGGCCGTACTGCTTGAAAGCTCCCTTCTCCGGAGACAGCAATGGAATGCCAAAGCCGTCGCCAACAGCTTCGCTTGAAGGCAATCCTATAGCAGGTGCCAAGGCTTTGACAACCTCTTTCTGCGCCACATCCAGGTCTAGTGCTAACTGCAAAACCTTCTGTTCTAGGTCCTCAGGCAACTTGCTCTCAGATTGTCGCATCCAAGAACCAGTAACCATTCGTAGACCATCCTTGTGGGCTGCACTGAAATGCCCCTCCATGGCATGTGGACTGCCCTGATGCTCATGTTTGGCCAGAAAGTCCCCCGTCTCGGCCAGTGCAGTGTTCACTTCTGTGCTGTGCAGTTTGTCGTTTGTGAAGTCCAGCCAGGCAAAGCCGTGATGTTTGAGACTTTCCATAGTCGCATTGACGGCAGCTGGCTCTGCACTTCGGAGATTTTGAAGCTTCACATCTGCTGGATCTGGAGGTGCTGGAGGTTTCGCAGACTGCCCAAAGGGGTTGAAGAGCCGGGAGAATCCTCCGGATGCTCCGGATGGTCCTAAAGACATCTGGCCAGACATGTCTGCAATAAAGCTGTCAACACTGATGCTTTGGCCGGTGCCCTGGACATTGGATGTGGCCTTTTGCCCGTCAAAGGTGTTCAGCATGGCGTTCCTCATCGTTCCCGCAGTGGCCAGGCCGTTGCGTTCAGGGCTCGAAAAGTCTGCGGTGACAACTTCTCACTTCAAATATGTCAACATATGTTACACATATTTCAACCATGTTCAACATATTTCATATTTCAGAATATTTCAAAATATGTTGAATCTCAATAGTGGCTTCCGTGTTTCACTTGCAGTCACTTCAATACGAAAAACCTGTGCATCATGAATCTTGATGAATCATCGTATATCATTGTATATCGGTTAAGGATGCTCAACTTCCTGAAAAAAACACGCAAAGAAAACGCTTTCCTTTTGTCTTTGCGGTATTTGAATTGCACATCTTGCGAGGCAGCTTGTCGCCAGCTGCTTGATTGAAACTCCAAAGAGTGATCCTTGACGGTGAGTATCTTGGTATGTCAAGAACACCACGAAATCATACACAACCATATACAATCTATAGGTTCTGAAACATTCAGTGGGTTTACAAGTTGAGTTCGAGTGCCGGCATTGCTATCCAGCCTTGTGCTGAGTCAAATCTAGCTACAGCGCGTGGCAAACACCAAGCAATCGAACATCAATCAGCATCCTCATGCTCCTTCCACGAGATAACCATCGGAGTTGGGCAGCCCTCTCAAGTTCAAGTGTGTTGATGTCAGTGATGTCAGTGATGTCAGTGATGTCAGTGATGTCAGTGATGTCAGTGATGTCAGTGATGTCTTGATCCATTCTTTATGTCAAACGGATCCCCGCTACCATGGGAAACTGCTAGACTCATTCCAAAGACTGTCAAAAGCCTATAGAGGACTGAGTCGGACTGAAGATACGGAAATCAGCTGACCCAAATCCTGAACCTGAAAACAATACAATTTCTGTCTACGGTTCTTGTCTTAAAGAGGTGTCAAGTAGTAATGAACATATATGTACGTAAAAAAAGATATTAATGTAGATTGCAGACATCCAAAAAATGCGGAATCTACATTATTGAGGCTGCCACCCACCCGTTTGAAGTGCCAAACAGGGCAAGCATGGCTCCTGCTGCTCTTTCTCCTTGTCTTGGGCCCTCGGAAAAGCAACTTGCTGTGGGGGCTGGACAGCTAATCATGTTCACGCTGTTCTGCAACAAAAAGTCGCCCTAGCGTGCGCTGACCGTGCCAAGTCGGTTTCCGTTTTCCTGCATAACCGGGAACTAGTAACCATTGAGAAGCCAAAAAGTACTCCACACTTATACCTTCAAATGCAAAAACGCCTGCTCAACATTAGCCCAACATAAACTCAGCAGAGACTCGACATAGGCCCATAATTATGCAACCAAATGGCTTATGTAACGTATGCTCAGTATTGGCTCAACATACTCAACCAAAGCTCAAGAACGGATATTTTGCGGTATTTCAAGTCGACCCATCAAAAACCAAAAAGAAAACGTTGACATTGCTCACGCTAAGCACCTGTGGAAAACCATGGAACACCTGTATATCATGTTGACCCTTTGCCAGTTTGGGGCAGGTTGAGTCCATTGTTGAAGCTATGCTGTGCCATTTGCTGGACAAAGGTTTCTGAGCCTATGGCAAATTTGGTGCTAATTTCGGCCCTTCCTTTCACATGGAAAAAATTGCCACCCAAAAGACGGAATTAAAAAAGTGCTTGGTCCTGGTGCTATAAAGGGGTCTGTCACAGAACATCACCTTGCCACAAACTCGACAGCCAACATTAGTTTACCGAGTCTAATTAGATTAAGTGGATTTAATATGATTTATAATATGTTTTATATATGATTTAATTGAATTCAACATGGCGCTCTACGTGGGTTCAACATGGAGGTTTGGGGACATAATGGACATTAATGGACAGACCAACGTTGCACATACGACTGCCTCAACATGGACCGTTTGGATCATTTTTTTACCAACCAATATTTTTTTTTCGGTGGAATTCTTAAGCAACAAAGGCAATTCTAAGAGGCAATTTAGTGAGAACAGAAACCTGTGTACAAGAAGCCTTCTGCTCCAGAATAAAAACAACACCACAAGCCTTCTGCTAAAAAACTAACTGCATTGCGACACCAAACCGATCTACCGCCAGAAACATTTTATTCCACCTATCTTCTCCGCCACTCACACACATTCTTACATTTGGACTCGGGCACTTGCAGCACAAGGCTTCACACTCGAAGTGCTTGCACTAGATCGCGTCTTCACCAGAACCCTTGTAAATATAGCTATGGTTCTTGAGCAAAGGTTCACGAATCAATTCGAATCGTAATCATCAACTGGGACCAATAAATCTTGGCCCGGGCGGTATGCGCCCCGAAGCATTTGAAAAGGACAAGCATGAAAAACTGTAAACATTTGACAAACATCATATGCTTAGAAATGCCTAAAAGATCTGCAAGGTTTCACATCCAAAACCGTTGACTTGAGCCACTGGCTTTGCCCGACGTTCCCGCAGTTTCTCCTTGAAGAGCTCTTCCTAGGTGACACAAGAGGACACAAAAGGACAAATGACCCCAGCAACATGCCGGAATATGAAACTGAAGACATGATAGAGGTCTGTTTGTCACAAGAGAAATCAAAGTGCAAAAGCGACAAGTCGTCGTCATCGTCATCGCACAGTCACATAACTATACATTAATACATTACATAACTGCTCTTTGAAGATCTTTGAAGGGCGCGCTGGGTTGTGGACATCGAAATCATCAGCCTCAGGGCCTGAAGATGTCTGGCCAGAGACCTGGATTCATTGAATTCACTGTCAACTTTTCACACACTCCCAAGACACTCCCAAGATTGCCCATGTGTTCAAACATGTTCAAACACTCTGGACGTCAATCTAGAGATGAAACTTGAGGGCCGTTTCAAACGAATACCTGCAACTATCAAACCTTTGTTCCAGCCTTCTTGATGTTCCAGAAGATGACACCAATCAACGCAATGCCAAAGACCCCCACTTTTGGGAACCTGTCATGAGGGAAAAAAATGTCTCAGAGTGCTGAGTGCTGACGGTCTCTAGAGCTGCGGGTGTTTAGCTGGACTTTCAGCGCCGCTCACTTGTACGAGTAGAGTTTGCAAATTGTCTGGTGGTCATTGGTGGTCGACATCTGCGCATCAAAAACATGGGCAACATGGGACGACAGGAACTTATCGATCTCCTTGAAATGCACCTTCAACTTTACCCTCAACTTCAACATCAACATTAAGATCGACGACAACGACAACGACAAGAACAGTGTTGTGATGAAAACAGCGGCTGCAATAGCCTGCCATCATTTGCAACACAAGCCAGTTTAACCAATTGAGAAGGCTGTTCATGTCCCAGCCACTAGAGTTGCTGCCTAGGCAGGAATATGCGCAGGCTTTCAACATCTTTCAACATCTTTCAACATCTTTCAACATCTTTCAACTCGTTTCTCTCGTTCTCTGTCTCCATCCTTTCAGGCCCTGGCTACTATCCGCCGCAGCTTTGGGCGGCGGTGGGGTCCTGATCGATTCTGATTCCAATGAGTTGCACCGAGAGTATGCAATAATAATCAATAATATGCAATATGTAACGAAGTAGAGTATGTATAGTAAGTATATGTAAGTATAGTGAAATTGTATGAAGTTGTAAAGTTGTCTATGACACCTATGACACATCCATACACATCAGCTTCCTGAGAGTGAGGTCATACAACTCGACCCCTTTGGCATCTTTGAAACGGATTGCCACTTGTGATTTGGCCTTTTCACCTGGCGAGGTCAGATCTCAAGTAATATGGAAAATGTCAGAAAATGTCAGAACATGTCAGAAATGTGTTTGTTTATGAATGAAGGCTTCTTTACGATCTGCTGAACTGCATCTTCGACACAGCCACATCTACACAAACAGCGGCTAACCAGACGCGCTTGCACCTTGCGGGTAGATTGCATTGGCAAAGCATTTGGTTTGACTCCAAGAACAGACAGAATCTAGATTTTCCCCAAATAGCTGCAAGCCATGGGTTTCCTAGCTCCCGCTTGTCTTCCAGCATGGTGGGAAGTCTACAGGAAGCATACTTATGTTTTAGATTGTTTTTGCTTTGTCGAGTTTGTGGCAGTGGCGAATTCTGTCCCTGAGACAAATCTGCTGGCATTCTTTCCGCCGAGCCTGCAGGTCCAGCAGGTTGGCCCAGCATGGCCAGTGTCTCTGGCTGCTTCGGCTTGAAAGAGGCCTAAGTAGCCAGATGTCCGCAGGGAGTCCGGAGTTGTGAGGTGCAAAGCCGTCTGCATCGCGCAGTTGAAGACTTTCTCTATTTGGGAAGAAAGCGAAAGAAACTCAGCATCATTCTGTGACATTGTTTGACATTGTTTAACATTGTTTGACATTGTTTGACATGGAATTCAGTTCGCCTGAAGAGTGATAGCTCTCGATGGAGAGGAGCCATAGCCATTCTCCATGGCCGCCTCGAAAACGAAGCAACTCGTGAAAGCAACCCATCGCGTCAACGTCATTTTCTTTGTACACGTGAATGAGAATCCTCGCATGTAGGCTATTGTAGGCGTCCTATGCTATGCCGGCTATGCTATGCCAGGGCCGAAACTTGCTATGCACCTGCGATTTCTAAAATTGTCCAAATGAAGCAAATCCAGGTCAGCATCATCAGCATCTGGCCATGTTGAAGAAGAATATCTCCCGGACATACTCGTCCTGCAAAGCGTTTCTTGAAAACCAATAAAAACAACGTGAAACACCAAAAAGGAACCTCGAGCTCTACAGTACCAGCATCAATCCATGTCAATCTCGACTTGAAGCTCAGGATCCACTCTTAAAAAGTACAGTCAGAGTGCAGTGCAGTTCCGCAGCGACAGCGTCTTTCTTTCAATGTCACGGTGTTTCACGGGCCCGCAGAACTCAAAGGGATAGCAAAGATTATTAAAAAAGGTGTAAATTGTTAGTCTAGAAATGTGTCCGTATCATATCACGGAACACTTCCCAGTAACACAAGGCACGAACTGGCGAACTGGATGTGGATGTGGATGGAACTGAAATGACAGGTGAGATATGGTAGATATGGTGAGATATGGTGAGATGCAGAGAATCGAGGTCCTTCTTCTGCATCTCTGCAAGAGGCGTGGCTACCGCCATGACATGACCTCGAGCAACGCAAGAACATCTATGAATGACATGAATATGCGAGAGAAAATAGAGAAATACATAGAAACACAACACACATCAGTCACATCAATCAGAATTTACCAAAAAAGTTACAGAAAATTGACATCATTGACAATGTCGAGGGTAGAAAATGGTTGAAACTGATAGAAAGCAAACGAGAAGATTGGCACAAGAGGCAGGCCTTCTTCTGATCACAGCTGGAAACTGGAAAAGTCTATAGGTTTGCGAGGCTTAAGATGGCTTAAGTCAATGCACCAAAATAAAGCCTAAACAACAATAAACACCCGAGCCTCTAAAGCTGTGTAGCTTGAAAGGCAAGACTGAGACATGTGGGAACTTCAATGCAAGGTCACAGGCCTCAGCTGAAAAAGCGACAAGAAAGGACATGGGCTTAGTCGGTTTAGTCACTTTGTTTTCTGTTTTCACGAGGTCTCCAAGTATCCGTCACTTTGGAAGAACTATGCAATCTGATGCACTCTGGGCATTTGCCCTCCATGCATACACTCCCAAAGATGAAGAAACCCCTAGATCTGATGTATCGTGTCAAAAAAATCAGACGCTTGATGGCTTCGAATGATATTCGAATGTGTCTGGCACTTTTTGCATGCTGGAACAAGCACCCCGCCTTGCTCTTGCCACGCGTCGTTGCGTAGACCAAGACGTCGCCGTCTTGTAGAGCGAGTAGTACTCTCCCTGTCCTTGGTGCAACGGGATAAACATGGATCAACAAGCGACGTCATGCGACGTCCAAGCGACGAGATGCGACTCTGGGGCCATAGCAAGTATCCAGGCTCCATGGCCAGGTCGTAGAGTGGACTGTTCCAGCCGGTGCACGGTGGGTACCTCTGCAACATCTACTGACCTTAAAAAGTCTTAAAGTTTCAAAACAACATAAAACAACAGGCCTTTGATTCACAATGATTCACATTTAGCTTCGTTGCTTAAGATGTATCAAGGCGCACTGGAGATCAACTTGAGATGGGGAAAAGAAACCAAAGGCATGGCTGCTGTAGAAGAGCACTTGCTGCTGTCCCTGAAGATGTGACACGCGCCACAGGAATCCACAAGAGCATGGAAACTTTTGTTGGATTCTGTTGCAGTCTGTGACATTGATACTGAAATATTCTGACTCAAATGACATATCATAAAGTATATCGAAGTACATCGAAGTATTGTGATTATGACGAAATATTGAACATCAAGGTCTGGCCTGAGCACGGATCAGCCCCTTGACACCTCCTGGGTCTTCTGTAACACGCACTCTGCCGCGCATGGTGCCTAGTTCCAAAATGTGCAGCACTTACTGTCACTCTTGAATCGCTTCAATTCGCTTCATACTTCAATCCGTCGACTTCCATATAGAGATGTAAGATAAATACGGATAAATAAGGTAAAGACCGTTGCGGAAGAAGACAGAAATGCCACCAAGGGAGTCCCCTGCAATGAAGAACGTCTGAGATCCCCTCCTGAGCGCCGCATGCGTCCGGATCTGACATTTTCGCATCCAGGCATCCACTGCGAACTGATGGATTTCTTCAAGATCTAGCTGAATCTAGCCTCCACTGGCATATCTCAAACATTCTCAAACACTTGTCGTTGAGTTTCTCCTCTTTCTCGATATTCTATTCGTGGGGTGTCATGGATATCCGCTAATACGCTATATCGCATTTTGTCGCCAAGCATCTCAATGGGAAGCACTACGTTCAGTTTCCGCGTCTGACAAGTGCAACAAGCTGTGCAAGGACACATCATGACACATCTGACAACTCTGTGAGAAAAAAAGAACACCGCACAATAAACATCAATAAACTACAAACCACTTATCCACCACTTATCACTGACTACTGCTGGTCTTTCCATCCAAAATCAGATATCACTTGTGCATCTACGCATGCTTCATGCACACAAAGTACATAAAAATGTACAATTTGTTGGTGTTATGTAGTATCTGGTAATCTGGTAATGAATTACATGAATTACAGATGTCCAATGTGTTCAAAAGAATTCAAAATGTCTCTGTCCAGCTCCAACTTCCTTCGACTTGGCTGCACCTCTTCCAGCTCGCCATGGGACAAAGAGAAATGCGAGGCCAGGCTGGCTGTGACATTCAGCATCCGAGCATCCTTTGAACATCCCTTTCCACGTTTTTCACGTGCTTCAGCAAACTGATCCAGCTTGCCCAATTTGCAACTTATAATTCTCATATAGATCTGATTAATATTGATTAATATAACACACAGCCACACACATTAATCTGTCAATCGGAATCAATCGTATGATTTGTATGATTCCTCTTTCTGTCAACATGAAGTTTCTTTGTGGTTGAAGGCTGGCGTCTCATGTGCGGTGTCCTTGTCCTTCGGCTTTTCCTTTGGTTCCTCATCCTTCTCGCTGCCTTGCTCTTTCCTTATACCAGTACCAGTGTGCTTAAAGCTCCAATGTGGCTTCTGCATAGGATGGAAGAGGTGGAAAGAGGATTGCAAGGCAAAAGGAACTCTGAGAATCACTGAGATACTTTTCTGATCTTGTCTGTATCTGTCCGATGTGGGATGTGGGGTCCTACAAGACCTCTGAGCGCCACGCGGAGAGTCAGGCTTCTGCTTCTTGGCAATGATCTGAAGCTCAAGAAACTGATTGAAAACTTCCGAACCACATGCGACACGCAAGGAAATCAAGGAAGCAAAAGATAACACACCTGAAACACCTTGCAAAATACCACCTCTGCGTTTCTATCTCATGCGGTTTTGTGCGGTTTTGTTTCTTGAATGGATGTCTTCGAGGTCCCTCCTTGATGTTGTGCACACGAACATCATTATCTTCGCCGACTGTGACTACGAAGTGGTTTTCCTCTCTACGCAGCCAGGTTCTGAGATTCTGCAGCTCAACATCAACTGTTCATGCGCAGTATACATCCACGTGTCCTGTGTTGGTGACAACTCCAGCTGCACGACCTTGCCTTCATGCCTGCATAGTTCAGCGATGCTTAAAAATGGAAACCAGCATGCAGCACAATCTTCTAAACTTTCTTGAGTCTCAATTCCTTCGATTCAAGGCACCATTTGTTTTTGAGCGTCGCTGGGCGTCTGACCCCAAATCGAAACGATCCAGCAGCGGCTCGTTCTCCAAGGAGTAGATAGACAACTTGGACCTCAAGCATCGACTTGAGACCAATCCGATTGAGATCTGAAAATTGCATTAAAAGCATAAAGTATTTGAAACATAAATATATTAAAACATCATAAAATGGCTGCTTGTCGGCGTTCCCTGTCCACTGACACCAAGTTGCTGTGAGTCGAGAAGCACCAACAGTGCAGATGCAGACTGGCACAGGTGGACAGTTCATAGGAAGTCCAGCTTAGCTTGGGATGTAGGAAAAGTCGGAAAAGAGAGCAGGGGATCTATGTCTTCCATCTGGTCTGGTTAGCACTTAGTCGCTTAAAGTCACGTAGTACTTTACATATCCGTACATCATACATGCTACTAAAATCTACATCCAAATACCAAATTGCAGATCGCAGAAGATTCCATACACAAATCAAATCAAATCAACATTCATCACAAGAGTTATCACAATAATCACAAGCAATTCAGAGCAATTCAGAGCAATTCA
>Ga0126342_10001317_pt1 | contig 34291 bp, 36 predicted proteins | sample Cyp1metagenome_FD_92528 | JGI IMG/M metagenome (GOLD analysis project Ga0126342, IMG submission 92528) | Coral microbial communities from Lord Howe Island, Old Settlement Bay, Australia - Cyphastrea 1 metagenome | ecosystem: Host-associated > Invertebrates > Cnidaria > Coral ...
CCTATCTATCCTATCTATCCTATCTATCCTATCTATCTGTCTATCTGTCTATCTGTCTATCTGTCTATCTGTCTATCTGTCTATCTGTCTATCTGTCTATCTGTCTATCTGTCTATCTGTCTATCTATCTATCTATCTATCTATCTATCTATATGTATATACACTTACATAGGTGATTGTATGTATAATATACAGTCTTGTATGTATAAAATATTATAAATTATACATAATTATACCATATATACCATATATAAGACACATACATAGTGATATACCTGCAGTTGCTTCATATCCTGCAGGATCTGCATTTGGAGCTGCTGACCCCGGAGGCCGCAGCGATGCACCGCGCCTTGCGTTGCTTGGTGGCGCAGCTCCGCGACGGAGCGGAGGCCAACAGCACGCCCTTGGGGCTGCATGTGGCACAGCTCCAGGGATGCATGGCCAAGGCGGGATCCTTTAAAGAAAACGTATGGAAAAGGCTGGAAAAGGTCTAGACTTGATGGAGATTTGATGATCTTTGTGGATTTTTCTAGATGTTTTGAAGATTTTGAAGATTTGGATGCGGATGCATTTTTTTTGGGTGGTTCATGAAAACTTCGACGTTTGTGGCCTTTGTGATGGAGTTTCAGCAATAAACAAAAATCCATGAAAAATGGATCCATTTCACCGTTCTTCCGCGGCTTTAAGCATCACCCTGAGGTGAAGGAGGTGGATGAGGCTAGGGCCTTGCAGAAACACTACGAGGATAAGGTGGGGAACATAAATGAAAATTAAGGCAATAGGGAGTTGGCAAGTTAGTGATATGATCTAACCGAATCTAACCGTTGGAAAATGGGGGATGATCATCAAACAACCTTGGATTAAGAAGGAAATTAGAAATGGGGAGTCAATCATGAAATATCCAAGAAGGGCACGTCGAACAAGCGGTCGCGGACTAACAAGAATTAGAATCCGAAGAAAAGAGGATCGCACCAACAAATGAATCAGTCGAACAGTCAAGCCATTCGTGGCAACCAATTCCAGAACAAGCTTGCAGATACCACCAAGGGTAGTTGACAGATTGCAAGTATGAACTGGGTTGACCGGAAAACGGTTCACTATCGTGCATAATGTTGCATTGTTTGTGCTGAACATTAGTAACATTAGTATCCCAATACCCTAATTTGCTTCAGGTGGTGCAGTTGGATGCGCAGGTAAAACGGAAGAGTTCACCGGCCCTGCAGTCGAAACTGGAGCGAAATCAGGCGAGTCAAACCATTGGATGAATTGCTATACATTGAATTTTGGGTCCTAGACTTTATATGATGATTTCCGAACTCTCATGATTTTTGTACGGTTTTGTATTCTTTCTTTCAGCGATTTCAAAATTTTTAGATCAGCCAACTTGTCCAGTGCCCCAACCAGGAGAAACTGCAGCAAGCCTCAGTGGCCTCCCAAAGTGCCCAAGAAGTGGCTCATGAATCCCTGCAACAATGTGCTGCTCGGCGTCAAAATCTTCAGCGAATCGCTGGAAGTTTCATGACCAGCCTCTCAAAGGCCTTTCAAGCCGCGGTGTCCAGCTCTTCCAGATCCATGGCATCCATGGCTTCCACGGGATCCAGCGGCTACGCGGTGGCCAACGTGCCGCCGGATGGGTTGAATCCCTTCACCGAAGACGTTCTGCGCGAAGCCACCCCAGTAGCGAAGGATCCCGCGCCCCCAACGGCCTCCAACCCCTTTCCAGACAGCGACAGTGCGTCCGGGGCCGAATCTGGGCCTCCGGACCCAGGAAAGTGGAAACCCTTGGAGTCGGAGAGTGAGAACAGCACCTCTCCATGGGCACAGGATCCAAAGCCTCAACCGGAGGGCCTGGAGAGCCTGGAGGGCGACCCAAAATGAGCGGCTGCAGGTGGATGGGGGGTGGTTTAGCCCAGATGGAAAGCAGTGTTCATGGGACATGGGGATCACTTTACACACAGCATGTGGCTAGAGGTCGGCCAATCAGTGTTGGTTGATGCATTGGCCACTGTTGCCTGTCTCCAAATGAATCCCATGGATCGCTTTCGGATTCCTGTTGAAGTGGTTAGGTCCAACCCTAGGGCAAAGGTCAGGGTCCGATGGATACCCACCAGATCTCACCACAGTTTCACACATTTCACAAGGACAATTTGCAAAGATCCAAATCACTGTCGCAAACCGGGACGTACCAAAATTGATTCCGTTCCCACACTACCCGCTTGACAACCAACTCGTTCTCCCTGCCCAAACCCCATACATTCTGTTTGGGAGATGATGAATATAGCCGATGTTTTTCCTATTTTTCCCGAGAGCGTCTGAGCGCACGGTTCTTCTAATAGTGGGGGTCTGTCAAACATTTTCACATCTTCACTTCACATCTTCTCATCTTCACATCTGCTCATCTTCACATCTTCTCATCTTCGCATCTTCACATCTTCTCATCTTCACAGCTTCTCATCTTCACATCTTTACATCCTCACATCCTCACATCTTCACATCCTCACATCTTCACATCTTCTCATCATCACATCTTCTCATCTTCACGTCTTCACACCCTCACATCCTCACATCTTCACATCTTCTCATCTTCACATCTTCACATCTTCTCATCTTCACATCTTCACATCTTCACATCTTCTCATCTTCACAGCTTCTCATCTTCACATCTTCACATCCTCACATCCTCACATCTTCACATCCTAACATATTCACATCCTCACATCTTCACATCTTCTCATCTTCACATCTTCACACCCTCACATCTTCACATCTTCACATCTTCTCATCTTCACATCTTCACATCTTCTCATTTTCACATCTTCTCATCTTCACATCTTCTCATCTTCACAGCTTCTCATCTTCACATCTTCACATCTTCTCATCTTCACATCTTCACATCTTCTCATCTTCACAGCTTCACATCTTCACATCTTCACATCCTCACATCTTCACATCCTCACATATTCACATCCTCACATCTTCACATCTTCTCATCTTCACATCTTCACACCCTCACATCCTCACATCTTCACATCTTCTCATCTTCACATCTTCACATCTTCTCATTTTCACATCTTCTCATCTTCACATCTTCTCATCTTCCCAGCTTCTCATCTTCACATCTTCACATCCTCACATCCTCTCATCTTCACACCGTCACATCCTCACATCTTCACATCTTCTCATCTTCACATCTTCTCATCTTCACATCTTCTCATCTTCTCATCTTCTCATCTTCACACCTTCACATATTCACATCTTCACATTCTCTCTTGCCCTCTTACTCTCTTGCCCTCTTGCTTTCTCCTTCTCTTCTATTTCTCTCTTGAAGTGGGGCAGTGCCAACGAGACGGCACGAAACGCAACCTTTTCGCACGGAACGAGGTTCGATCGCCAAAAACTGAGGTAAAGTTGCGATTTCACAACTTCCGCGGCAACCCTTTGCACGAAATGAAGTTCGATCGCCAAAAACTGAGGTAACATTGCGATTTGCAAGTTGTCCGGCGAACCCTTTCGCACGAAATGAGGTTCGATCACTGTCACCAGAAACTGAGGTAAAGTTGCGATTTTGAAATGTCCGCAGCAATTCTTTTTCGCACGAAATTAGGTTCGATCGCCAGAAACTGCGGTAAAATTGTGATTTCACAACTTCCGCGGCAACCCTTTCGCACGAAATTAAGTTCGATTGCCAAAAACTGAGGTAAAATTGCGATTTGCAAGTTGTCTGGCGAACCCTTTCGCACGAAACGATGTTCGATCGCCAAAAACTGAGGTAAAATTGCGATTTTGAAATGTCCGCGGCAACTCTTTCGCACGAAATGAGGTTCGAGCGTCAAAAACTGAGGTAAAATTGCAAATTTACAGTAAAAGTTTCTGTGTGTAAAAGCGTCTGTGTGTAAAAGTTTCTGTGTGTAAAAGCGTCTGTGTGCACAAGCTTCTGTGTGTAAAAGCGTGTGTGTGTGTAAAAGTGTCTGTGTGTAAAAACGTCTGTGTGTAAAAGGGTCTGTGTGTAAAAGCGTCTGTGTGTAAAAACTTCTGTGTGCAAAAGCGTCTGTGTGTAAAAAAATCATAAAGATTCTGTGTGTGAAAAACTATACGAAGGATACGATGCAAACTATTGTCTTGTACTTGTAAAATATTGTCTTGATACTACTCTTCTCGTCTGCCTATAATACATCTTTATAAAGTATTGTCTTGTAATATAGCGTCTCAAAACTAACAACAGAAGACCCTGCTCCTCTACGCTCTCGGGCCATCCGTCGTCTAGTTTTTAAAACAGTTGAATCGACAAATTGCTGCGCACCACCAGCGCTGTCCAAGGACCATTCAGGAAGCCTCAGAGCGTGGTATGGTGGGGGAACCTTTGGAAAAACCTTGGAGTTGGGGGTCATATTTGGTGGCTGTTGAGCCATTCCCCATGTTCTTGGATTCAATATTATTGCCGCCTCTGATGAAACACATGCTTGTGGTTGCACAACGTGTTTTAGTTGGTTTTAGAATGGGTGAGTCATACCCGTTCAGCTTTTAGGCCTTTGCAATGCTGACAATCTGATACTCAGATGCTCGCGTTAACAATCCGGCAACGTTCTATCGTCTTCCCTCGCACGTGGACAGAGGGAAATAACGGTTCCCCCCAGCAGTCAAATTTTGATCGACATCGATGGGATATAATGTGGGTACCGGTGTCTCAAAATGTCTCAAAACAATTGAAGCCGCCAATGAAGGCGTTTTGGCAGTGGAAACAACTTGGGTTTTGCAAGGGTTCTCGACCTTGCGACAGACCGAAACCAGGTTCCAGAATTGCCAATTCACCAACTGCCTTCGCTTCCTCCACTTGCTGCAAGGGGCACCCAGCAAAACAGCGGGTGTGTGGTAGTACGTGTGGATACTGGAAAAACTTTAAAACCAACAGATAGGTGTGGTAGGTGTTGTGGTTTACATACCTGTACTTGTTAGATGAAAGGGCTCTGCAGTTGGTGGGCAGCGGGTCCGTGATTCCGGGATAGCTGCTGGATCAGTGTGGGCAAAGAATTTCAACCCCCCAAGCATTCACCTTTGAGAGTTGGGAAATTAATCTCTACAGAAGAATGTCCCGAGAAGAATAGCAGTTTATTTCTTTTATTTTTTTGTTCGGAGCCATTTGTGTAAAATCCAAGTTATTCCGATCTCATCATCAAGGAGAGATCGTCTATGATCATCATATTCTAGTACCATCGGTGCATGGTCCGTCCATATTCTACCGCCTTGGATGAAAACATCGATACTTAATCCTGCACACAAGAACTATAGAATATTAAAGAATTATACTTGATGTGTTCATAGTTTTTATAGTTTTTTTCATCAACACAGTTGACAATGTTTATCAACACAATTGATGTCAATTATCGACGTAATTGATGTATCAACTATCAACCATGCATGTTTTTAATGAATTATCATTGCCACATGTTGGTTTCCCCGGTTGGCCCAACACGTGGCAAGTTCCGACAGCTTGGCGTCAGGCGATGAAGGTCAAGGCTTCACCACGCTTGCAGTGGGGAGCTCAGCTGGCCAGGGAGGGCGGAGGATGAACAGGAAGAGTTTGATATTGTGTCTTATATCATACTATCATTAATATATGTATAATTATGTATATATATACATACTATGTAGTTATAGAGATAATATAGAGATAATATAGAATTATGCAGGATTATAGAAAAATTACATAGGCATATATAGATATATAGATATGTAACATGGTATATTGCAAGGAAGTATAGAGTTGGGTTTTCATATTTGACATATTGATGCTGCCTTGGGGTCAGATTTTGAACAGCTTCATGGGATAAGCATGATGGACCTGCACGGGAGGAGAATCTCCAAAATCAAGCCGTAGAGGGGTTGGACATGGTTGGACCACATTGTTCCATCATTTTTCCGGCGTTGCGGCGTTGTGTAAGGCGCTTGTCCATGACACCTCGATTGCAGCCTGGTGCTCAGGTCTGGCGGGGCCTTGGAGTAAACTTATGCGACTCGGTTTCTTGCTGCGGGGTGTTGGCTCAAGCTGTCAGATATGGCAGCCGCACGGCCCAAATCAAACTGAATCGACTCCAACTGGTCCTGTGATGTTTGAGTCACCCAGGTTTCCACACTTTGGAGCCTATTCTGAGGAGGTCAACGATTTTTCCACAAAAATCCAATATGCTTTCAATCCCCACGGATCTTTGGCGCATCAAAACAGTGACAGGTGGATTAAATCTGAGGCATGTATGCCTTCCACATCACATCTTCCACCCCACGTCTGACTCAAGCCGTGTCCGGAACATATGGCTGACGAGTGGGATGTGAGCTTGCGATGCTTGGTCAATATGGCCATGGCTCAAAATCCTTGACACACTCTGGGAATGGTTAAGCACTTCAAAAACCATCAAAAAAAGTGTAGGCCCTTTGGTGCCTCAATTTTGACTATGCGAAATCTGCAGCCCCCAATGGTTTGCGGCCTCCCAGGACACTATCGCCTGCTCAGCCGCTATCCTGGATATGCCTTGCAGGTGAAACTTGGCACTATCCGAGAGAACGTGGATTTCACCGCTGTGGTTTGCTTCATTTTGGAAAAGGGATTGGGAATATTTGGGAATTGGGGGGTTTCTTATGGTTTCTTCGGGCTTCCCCAAGTCACCATGGGTTTCAATATTAAATCATATGGGTTTGTCTGAAAATAGTGTACCCCTACACCCAATGGTTTTGCTGATCATTATCCCTACTAAATGGCTATAATTGGGGGTATACCCCATTTTCAGACATACCCATATTGAGTCATGGCCATGCTTGGATGATTTGGGGTACCCCCATGGCTGGAAACGAAATCCCAGGCTGCGATGTGCTGAGATTCGACGCGAAAGACACCTGCGGCCGCGTGCGGCATCCTTCAGCGAGGAGTTGATCTTGGGGATTGGCATTGGGAAAATGGGAAGATCATGGGGAAATAGTGGGTAAAATGATTAATGTAAGTCAAGCAGTAGTAACTTAGTAAACCATCCACAATTTTTCCAATATGGGTGGGAGTGTATAAACAATCAAACTATTAATGGCTGGTTTATTATTTCATTTACTATCATAACTTAACCATTTTTTGATGTTGGATGGTTTCACAGATCATAAAAACAGCCATGGGATGATGATGATCCCCACTTCGCGGTGCTTTTCATGGTGGGTAATGTGAACACGTTCAATGCCAAATCCCTTTTGTGGGCATGGGTCTTTAATACCAATGATTCAGATCTCCAATGGAAAAGACTCTTACCCTAGTAAAGAGACATGGAGTGTCCTCCAAGTTGTCGATTTTCGGTTTTCCATCGTTTGAAAGCGGATGACTGCTAAATCCATCAATTGCAGGATAAAGATCGCCCCACCAAAGCTGCCGCATTGAATGCCTGGAGGGCCTTTGCCAGCAGCTTGGTACGAGACCATGGATGTTGGAAAGGATCGTTGACGACTCTACAACTGGGCGTGTTGAACATACTCCCCACATGGGTAATTTTTTGAAAGGGGACGGTGATGATTTACTGATGGATTTAAGGGTAGGTGTCGCCCTATGACTTTTCAGGTGCCGCTGTAGTAGAACAAGAATGAACAAGACACATTTTCTCCTTGTGTCTTTGCTACAATAGTGCCAGGTCTTTCAAGACGTCAACTTCAAGATGGAACACAGGGGTCACGAGTCACATCCAGGAACTCAGGGCGGAAACGCATAAACCATGAACAGCAAGTGATACCTCCATACAGAAAACGTCGACCGGCTCAACATGCAACACCACACCCCTCCTGGATCATGTAGAATATGTACTAACAATAAACCCTTTAAGATTCATCCCCATTTGCATTTGGGCAAACTTTTTTTGGGAACAAATATGATTGTTTTATATTGTTTTGATCCAACCTTTCCAACTAGACCTCTTCGACCTTGGACGGTTCCAGTCATGCAACTGAGGCACCCTGGTCTTAGCTTCCTTGCTGAACGACTCCACCCTTGATGAGGCAGCTCAAAGATATAGTGATTTTCTGGGGCTGCATCATACCTTAGGTTTCAACCTTTCCTATTTGAAATCACCATCTTAGATAACTTAGATACACCAATCTAGAGGACTTTCAGATAGCCCAAGGCGTAGTCATTACTACATCTCTGGAGAACCAGCAGCAACCATTCAAAACCATTGGGAAAACCATGGGACCCATTGGCAGGAGACCTATTGGACGGTGCGCGCCAGTGGTCAGACCTTCCGGGAAGGCGTGGCGTGTCTTCGGCGCCTGATGGCCTTGCGGGAGTGTCCCATCTCCAGCGACTGGGTGGCTCGGTCAAGCGCGGGTGCCGGGGCTTCGGAGGCTTTCGGGGTGTGAAAACAGCTGTATTTCTGAGGAATTTCAATGGTTCATGAAGCTGGGCAACCAGGTGAATGGGGATTTTTGGGATTGTTCAAACAGGTTTGAAGATTTGAAAACGATCAAATGATCTGTGGAAAGATGAGGACAGCTGAAGATCCCGGCAGGTTTGAGCTTGGGAATCCGCATGCCTCTCATTGAGTCCACTCTGCAGTTTCTGCTAGACTACTCCGATGTGATTTGTCCCGTAAAGCGATGAGCCCCGACCGGTCATTGAATGCTGATCAGCAGAGAATTATGTACGAATTCAACGGGGTTCATTCTTGCCCAGTTAATCCATGCTAATCCCAATTATCGTTTCTGGATGTTTTTGCTGGCAGATCATTGTGATGCTGCCATGTCTGCAAGGATTTGGGACGTTTCAAGCGCATCACCTACGATGTCCTGTGCCAAAACACCTCCGCACGGGCTGAGCGGCGGCGAGAGAACCGTGGAGGCTTGATGCCCGGGGGTCCATGGGAGTCCATGGGAGTCCATGGGAGTCCATGGGTATACGTTATAATGTAATAATATATAATATATATAATGATATAATAATATATATATATATAGTATTTAGTATTTAGTATTATATAATTATTATATGATTGATTATTATCAATTATTATATAATTAATTATCATCATTTACCATCAATGCATCAATTATCAGCATTTTATGATCATCAATTTTCATGTTCCTTGCAACACTGTTTTGGGGTCTCTTGCCGGGACGTTTCTGCCTTCCGCTTTGTGCCGGCAGCCAGGTCATCGCCTGATCAAATAGGGCCTATTTCCATAAATGGGGCTACCCAAAATGGATGGTTTATTAATGGAAAATCCTATTAAAATCGATGATTCGGGGGCCCCCATTTCAGGAAACCTCCAAATATTCATTCTTATACAATCCTTACCCCGATTTTTGGTGGTGGGAATCCATATTTCCACTTTACCTATATAATCATTGTGAAATCCTGGACGTCAGAAAGTCTGTGGAAACATGGACTTTTTAATGACATTTCTACAGTTTCTGGATGATTTCGTGTGAACATCCCCTGGAAACAGCGGCAGGTGCGCTGCTGCTGCACGCGGGAACACCATCACAGGCGTCGCGCCGGGCGCCGATGGCTGGCATGGCCTTTGCGGATTGCATTGGGCCCGACCCAGGCGTGTGATTCCGCTCCAAGGGGTTCCGGTCATGGTTTGAAGCCTTGGAATTTCTTCAAATGGGGATACCCCAAGTCATCCAAACCTAGACCATTTTGGTATTGAAACCCATGGATCCCATGGTTTTGGGGATCCATTGAAAAAATCTGGAGATGGGACCCCAAAATGAACTGGTTCGATCATCTGATACGTACAGCTGGCGCAAGGGATGCACTTTCCTGATCAACTAACTGGCCGTGGCTCAAAGTTGTTCTCTAAGCTGGTCGTAGATGACACTGGTACCAATCAGTAGAGCATTCAATTATATAGACATTTGATATAGTTGAATATCATTGAATGGCTGAATTTTGTTGATTCTTGCAGACATATGTCATCATCCACCTTAACAACTTCGAACAACACATGGCCGCGGTCCTGCTCAGGACACTTCCACCGACGCCCGCTATATCCAAATCAGAAGTGCCTAGTGGTTCTGGCCCGCTGTGGTGCTTTGTCGTGCCAAGATATCCCGGGAGGCTGGGACAGACATGAGATTGGCGCTGACGTGACCAAAAGGTGATTTTAATTCTATTAGAATCTATTTACCCTCTGGCTATTTAGCATAGCTATGGAAAATGGTCCATTTATAGAGGATTTATGATGATTTACCTATCCAAAATGGTGATTTTCCATAGCTACGTTAAATAACCAAACGGTAATATATCAAAAACAACCATTGGGAAGGAACTTGAGGGATATAGACAACGAGGATTGGGAATGTGGCCAACAAATCCTTCGCTATTTCCTTAGGCAATGTCCGAAATCGTTCTTGGGGTCGGCTTACAACTTACACCTTTTGCAGTGCGTCATGGCATCCCACGCATGGTCCATCAGGATGTCATTGAAAACATGGTCCTACTCCATTTTGAAGATCCCATTTTCACTCGGTGCTCAAGATTCAGCAGGTATTCCACAGTTTTGAATTTCAATTCTAGCCTTTGATCTTGTGTCCTGAATTGGATTGAAGATTAGCCCTATAATGTCCTCTGGTTTTTCAACCATCCCTAGATGTCCGTTCCCCCTGCGGTAGGTGAAGAAGCCGTTCTGGCACACCTGCGGAGGTTGTTCCGTCGCACACGCCGCTACCACGACATCCAAGGCGGCTTCGTTGGTCGCGGTGGGACTGGGACCAGTGGGACCACGCCGCAGGTGTCGAGCTGGCTCTGTTGGATCACTTCCAACTGGATTTGTCACAGATGGAGTCGGAGGCCAAAGAGCTGGCCCAGGTGGGCTAGCTAAGCGCAGAAATGATGGCCGAATTCGGCAGAGCTGGGCTTGTTGGAACAAGATGCGTGAAATTTCTGGTGACAAGATGCATCAACCTCTTTGAGGATTTTGAGATATTTTGAGGTTGATTCAGATTCTTTTTTTTTGTTAAGTAGATGGGGTACGCCACAGTCAGTGCAGTCTGTTGCTGATGTTTTCTGGGTACTGGTGGTACTGGTATGAGGTCTTGCTTTCTGAGATTGGCAATGTAGACAATGTAGACTATCAGGCTGGGCTCTGTGGCGTCTTGGAAAGTCAATGTTTAGGGCGTGGATCTTGGAGATTCATTTTTGTTCATTCTGGCTATCTGATGTTTGGTATGTTCCAAGTTTCCCGGTGGCCGTAATGTTTTTTCCCTGCCAGATAGACCATGACATCATGGAATACTTAGGGGTACGATGTACTGGTCAATGCTGAGATTCCTGCAAAGCATTGCAAAGCCACTCTAGATGGAGATTTGTTAGAGTCAATGTCACGATTGCTTCAGAAGCTTAAGTATGGAGCGCTAGTCAACTTAAAAGATCTAAAAGAAGTCATGGCTCTCACAAGTACCTAGCAACCATGTACTGTACGAGGTGAAGAGAACCAGCAGAACCAGCATCAAAGCTGTGCTGTGCCAGGAGTTTGGTGCTCAACTTCAACTCTTAGTTGCTCTCCTCCGTCGCAAAGCCTGTGACTGGTGGCAGCTGTCGCTGGAGCAACTCTCAGCCATGCATGGGGTGTTGAAGCTCTCCCGGCGACCTCAGTTGCATGTGGAATTTGATGCCTGGGCGCATCCCTGGAAGTCCCTAAGCTGAGGGGGTCCGATGAACGGAGGCTCTTTGAATCTCTAAACGATACTTCCCAAGGACCATCAAGGACCTAAACAGCGCTAAACAGTTCGAAATTCAACTAGTTCACAGCCGGTCATTTTTGCGTGCCCAGTTCAGCATCGGATTTCACCTTCTCCAGCCTTGGTGAAGTGACCCTAGACAGAAATTGACATGATCAGCTCGAGGTTAAGCAGAGAGGAGGTGATGAACTGCATCCAGAAATGCACCATCAAAGGCTGGGTGGAGGTCTAGATAATATGCTTTTGGGTCCAAGATGCGGAACACTTGCAGAGTTCTGCGTGCTGGACCCTTACCCACATGGATTGAAGCGATCTGTTGTTGTGTAGCAATGACTGCATAGTCGATGAAAGCATCAGGCTCTTGGCTTAGTTCTTCAATCCTCTCAACATAAAAAGATATAAAAAGTATTTTGAAAGCATGATGATTTCCATTGATTTCCCCCGAAATTCGATCGGGATGACGGGTGCAGGCACCAGCTATGCCCAGATTCTGTGCAGTTTGGAGCACTGGCAACTCACCAGCTGCCAGTTGGGTCCTTTGGTGGCCCTGCACTGCGCCGTGGCATGGCTCAAGACGCGGCAAGGCTTCGGCAAAGCGGTGGCCCTCTTCGATCACTTGGAACTTTGGCGATGGGAGGTGCCTTGGAAGGTCTTGGAATCCTTGGAGATGGGGATTCCGAAACTGAAGTGGAAATGAGACCCTTTTCGATATCTATATTATCATAATATATATATATATAATAATATATATATATAATATAATATAATATATATATATATTATCTATCCGACATGATCCGACCTTTAATGTAGAAAATTCCATCTAAAGAGAGCTTGGAATTGAAACTGTATGTTTGTCGCTTGGCTGCAGCATACTGCATGTCTATTTGGTTGACAGTTGACACCGCTGGTTTGGGCATTTTGATTTCATGTCACATCACACTTCTTGGAGAAATTCCTATGATTGCTACACACATTTCCATCGGTACTGATTTCGAAGAGCCATTTTGATGCACCAAAAACGGGTGGCCGGTGCCACTTTCGACCCACTTTCCCATCATCACAGTATCTCCCATGGTCATCTCGGTAGGACAACCATCCTCAGGGATGGATATCAATTGACATCAGCAACCATGAATTACTAATCCCAAACCGGAGATCGTCTCCCAAGATGAATCCGTCACATGACCCTGACTATATCCTGCAGAGTAAGATCTCATTAGCGAAATTTGGGCTTCGTCAACATGATTGCAGGGAAATAGGCATTAAAGCATTAAGGAATGGTTTGGATCGGTTTGGCCAACAGACATTGCGATCTGACCAACCAAAAAAGAGGGCCAACTCAGAAACATGATTGAGATTGTGGCATATTTGAACCTACAATTGATCTAATCACCAAACAACCACCAGAAACAGAAATTTGACATGATGATTGGTGAAATCATGTAATTGGTGATTCATGGTAATGGTTAATTTCACCAATGGCAATTTTATTAATCTCAGCCATTATTTGGAGGTTCCCTAAAATCGAGGTACCTCCAAATCATCCAAGTCATTAAGCCATGACTTAGTATTGAAACAATGTATGGTGACGACTGGGGATCCCCCATGACTTAAGAAATCTCCAATTGGGAATGCCCATCTCAACATATCCCATCTCAACCGTGATTTACCCTGGTTTCAACTTTTTTCCCATAGAATTTTGCTAATTTCACATACCTACGGCCTTTTGGGGATGATTCCCCCCTGACTGAGCAAACTTTAACCCATGATTTTATTGAAATATGGTGACGACTGGGGATTCCCCTCAGTTTTTTTTTTAACAATCTTTTAACATTTTCAACTTTCAACCACCAGGAGCACCTGTTGACCTTCGAATGGGAAGCCCTGCAGTCCCTCCAGCGCCTGGTGCGCTGCGACCGCCGAGCCCTGGACCTGGCCTTGGCGTCGCTGGCGGCCAGCGCCAGGTTGGCCATGGCGCCACGCGCCTGGGCGTGGGCTGCCAAGGCCTTGACCAACGGCACCAAGGCCTTTCCGGCGGCCACGGGGTCCGATAGGGACAGATTTTGATGCTATACCAGTTATTTTCATGATTTATGGATATTTATGGGTAAACATTGGGGATGGTTTACAAATACACCATGCAAGGATGGTGGATTAATTTTCTGCGCTCTGCGGTCTTCAAACAGCATATCATCGATGACTGGCAAGCTTGAATCTACCCCAAAAAGGGACGATTTAACAATGAAAAAAGGGGATGCAACCATTCCCCAACTAGAGATGTGACAAACATAACACTAGGGACTAGCTCGGGACAAAACTCAAGCAAGACATGGGGTTTCCGCGATGAATTCTGCAGGTTCCGTCCCAACATGCGTGGTGTGATTGCAGCGCTGGAACATGTGGGGAAAGAGTGGTTCAACAAGGGAAAATATGAGTTGGGTATGGATCTAAATGGGGTACCCCGGAAAATGTCTGGACCATGGTTTGTTCATTTGCCATGTGCCGTTCATGTCCCCACATTTGAAACAAACTGCTTTGCTGATAGACCGCATTCCCTTTCAACAACGGATCTCCATTGGTCGTTTCGAGTTCACCGTTGATTTGTCGGTGTAACTTATTACCCTCTGGTAAACTAACATAGCTATTGAAAATGGCCCAGTCGAAATAGTTGATTTACCCATTCAAAAATGGTGGATCTTTCCATAGTTATGTTTCTCAGTTTACCAGAGGGTATCGACTAACAGTTAAAGTGAACTTTGGTCGGGTTATTACCCTCTGGTTATTTAACATAGCCATGGAACATGGCCCATAGAAATAGATGGTTTACTTATTAAAAATGGTGGATCTTTCCATGGCAAACTGTTAGTCATAACCAAATGGTAAATATCTATTTGAACTATCCCCAAATGTGAAATAACTAGATGTTAAATAACCATGGCTATATATATATATATATTATATACTATCCCCAAATGGTAGCTAATCAACCTCCATGTTGCACTAGCTCAATGTTGATGCCGCTGCCAGGGACCCATGCATTGGCTTGCCTGGGTGAAGTTGATGGAAACTCCGCCGGAGAAGGGATATTTGCTGAGCCTCTCCGTAGCTTTGCTAACATCAACTATGGGTTAACCTAAAGGTCTGTACCCCATGGTGTTAACCCTGAAGTCAACATAAAAAATGTCGGCCTAAGTGATCCAAAAAGTCGGCCTAAGTGAGCCTTGGACCTCAACTATGGAAAGATCCACCATTTTTTAATGGGTAAATCAACTATGAAAAAATCATCCATAGTTATGTAAATTAACAATGGTACAATTTGCATGATGTTGATGGTGGTGTCGCTGATGTTGATGATGGTCCACATTTAGTGGCTTCCACCGAAGAAAAAAAGGACATTGTGAAAGAAAGGAAGTGGACAATTGAATCCATCATGAAACGATGTAACTTGCATTGCATCTTTGTTCGATTTTTTATACTCGAAGTTGCCTTTGATGTTTTCCATTCATCAGATTGAACACGGACGCCTTGTGCCGACAGGTACCTTGGAAAGTCGTAAAGTCAAAGGATGAGCTGGAGACTTCCATGAAGGTGCACTGCTTTGGCCCCCCAAAAGGAATGATTTCAAGCTGGTACGCTTGATCAAGGGGCTTCCTGTTTCTTTGGGGCCCAACTTTAGAAGGAGAGAATTCCGCATCTACACATCTTTATAGTACACACATCTATGCCTATATCAGCCTATATCAGCCTATATCAATATCTCTATCTCTGTCTCTGAAATCGATCGGTGCAGCTAACGTAGCTGAGGTACTGAGCTCTGCTTCCACCATCGCCATGGATGCCGAGTGGGTCCCCGAGACGAAGGGTGTGGCCATTTTGCAGCTGGCCACCTGGGAGGAAGTTCACATCTGGGACCTGCAGGCCTGGGATGTAACTCTCTAGGCTTAGAGATTTCCTTGGTGCTTAGTCCAAAACATGAACATCAATATACATCAATAACACAATATCATCAACCTTTATTTTCACAGCATGTCATGGCATGTCGTGGCATGTCCCAAGTTTCACAGCTGGCCGTGCTCCAGGAGCTTGGACCCCTGGTGTTGCCCCACTTGCGTGAGCTGCTGGCAGCTGAGTCGGTTCGGAAGCTGGGCTTCTGCTTCTCCAGCTCTGTACCTTGGTGGAAGCAACAAGATGGAAGCAACATGAAGCAACACACTATTACTAGTCTGACAAGTTATTATTAATGACAAGTATGATGATGATGATGATGATGATGATGATGATGATGATGATGACGATGACGATGACGATGACACAGATCACTATCATTATAATAATATATTATAACTTGACATTCCCATGGTCATTATTATCATTATCACCACTCATCAGTATTCTCATTATTATCATGTTTATCCTCATCCTCATCAACATTGCACCATTACTTTCTAATACATTTTTTTAAACAAATCAGAAACATGATCCTTGGGAAGGAACCCTTCGCGTGTAAGACTTCCCTTTTACGACTTGTCTTCTGTTTTAGTTTCGGGCCACCACACTGTCCTGTAGAGATTTTCACCGACACTAATGGATAGTAATAGTACTGGTATTATCCACTAGTAATACTAGTAAAAATTCTCCTACTACTAATAATCATACTGATAATATATAATAATATATGATATTTAATGATATTTAATAATGATAATTATCATGATGATGATGATCATGATGATGATTGTGACTCATGACTATTATTATGATTATTAGCAATTAAATATAACTTTGTTTGTTTGTTTGTTTTGTTTGTTTTGTTTTGTTTGTTTGTTTGTTTTGTTTGTTTGTTTGTTTGTTTGCTTGTTTGTTTGTTTGTTTGTTTTTTGTGTGTTTGTGTGTTTGTTTGTGTGTGTGTGTTTGTGTGTTTGTTTGGTTTGTTTTCTTTTGTTTTGTTTGTTTGTTTTTTTGTTTCGTTTGTTTGTTTTGTTTATTTAGTTATTTAATTATTCATTTATTGTTATTATTATGACTATTATTGTGATTATTATATATTATTATGACTATTATTGTGATTATTATATATTATATATTATATATTATTATTATTATTTATTATTGTTATTATTATTGTACCAACCATACTGAGTTTGATATCTCAGGGCCTGTTTTTTCCCCCGAGGACTGGCCGCGGCTGTCGTCCTTGGGTCCTCTGGAGCTCCGCCGCCTCGTGGATCTGCGGCTGAGCCAACCCGAGGGCGGCTTGAGGGCCTTGGTGCGGAAGACCTTGGGACGGAGGTGCCTCTGAGGGCCCTCAACTGGATGCGAAAAACTGGGAAAAACTGGGAAAAACCGATGGATCTAGAACCGATGGGTCAATTTTGTTCAGATTTTTGGGGGATTTAAGATGATTTAAATCGAATTTTATGAAACATCCCAATAATTGGGGTACTTAAATTTGACCCATGGCCATAGATGTCATCAAATAACATGGGAAACTATGGGGAACTATGGGAAATAGTTTAAATGGTTTGACGGGACACGATGGGACAAACTATACATGGTCATAGGATTTTCCCCATATTTTCTGGATATTTTGGTGAGAAATGGCAATTGAACGTCGGAGAAACTCTGGGAAATGAGGCATTGAAATTTTGAAGCGTAGGATTTTTTGTGAGGTGCCCCGTGGTGCCAAGAGACGCGGAATGGGATGAAATATGATGGAATTATTCATGTTTATCTTTTGAAATGATGGGTATTTCTGCACCAACCTGGTGATCTACTGGATATCCAGGTTTTGGGGTACGATCCCACACTCAAATCATGGGATGGGATGTGTGGATGATAGGTGGGTCCAGGGGTGGGTGACACCAAGGCTGGATAAGGCAGAGCAGCGCTCCGATTGGTCCAGACGGCCTTTGCTGGAGAAACTGGGCGTCAAAGCGGGAGAAACTGGGGTGGTATTTTGCCACATGGGTCGATCACTTCTTCGTTCTCGAGGTGAATGTTTGAACCCTAGGCATGTTTGTGGGTTTCGTATGGAAGATAGAAGTGATAGAAGTATCGTTTCCTCTGGTTTTGTTACGTGGTCGCTGAGATTGCAGGCTATCTTTGGGAGACAGTCAGTTGCCCCTGTCCATCTTAAGGAGCCAATTGCAATATGCTGCCCTGGACGCGCACTGCTTGTTGCAAATTCTGAAGCCTGGCGCATTTCTTCAGCCATTGTGGAGCTGATGAAGAGATCAACCCATGACGAACCACCGCAATTCGATCATTGAACAATAAATACCATAGTACCACATAGTAGCTGACTATTTGACGACGACTAGTTTACAGCTAATCAGGTTTACAGAAGTTTACCGCACACAATATAACCTGCTATCACTATACTGCTGCAACAGCAACAATCATCAGCGCGATTCTTCTCATCAAACGCCCGCTGAGGAGAGCCTTGAAGCTCACTGAGCAGCAGCTGCAAATGATGGAGGTACAGCTTTCAAATCTCCAAGAAATCCACTTGGAAGCGCTTCCCGATGGCCTTCAGTTGCCTCATATCGAGCTGCGGGTGGGACAGGTCCAACAGGCCGTTGGGCTTTGAATCGGGTTGGAATGATATGCAGCCATTTTTTAACCAATGAAGAGGCTCTGGTATACAGACTTAATCTTATACAGATCCTATCGAACAGCAACTGCTTCAGTTGCTTCAACTGAGACACTCCCCCAAAATGCTTTGGCCATTCTATCTAGAACCGCTGACAAATCTTGAAAGTCCTCAAGTTTCAGCAACTCAGGAATCGGTCGAATCAGTTGGCTCAGAGATCCCAAATCCACCCAGATCCCAGCATCTTTTGTTTTGAGTGTTCCACGGTCGCCCTTCGCCAGGTGCAAAGAATTTCCACCTCGCGGCATCTCACCTGCTGCCACATCAACTTGGGGTCGACGGCCAAGCAGCTGATTCAAGGCAGAACTGGTCGTGGGGGCAGCATTTGGGTACCTCAACATGGGAAGAAAACGCGCAAGTCTTGATCGTTTGTTGCATGAGGTTTTGAAATTTGGGAGATATTTGGACATTTCGACGAATTTGGCCCCATGATTTTGCATACCCTCAACACTAGTAATGGACATACTAGTAATGGACATACGCAAGGATGGCATTACGACCCAGTTCTGCCCTCGCTGCAGGTGGTGAGTTCCTGGTGGAAAATCAGCGGGTCCTGGTGATCTGCAACGTCTTCCCCCGGGAGATCCACGGCCACCGCTCCGAGGCTGGGCTGCTGGTGGCCAGGAATGGCAAGGGCAAGGCGGCGGCGCGGCCACCCGAAGCCGCGCCACTGGGGGAAGCTGTGGATGGAGAGAGGAGACCCGGGGAGGATTTTTAGATCTTTTTAGGGTTTGGAACTGTTTTCAAAAAAGTTGGAAGATGCAGCTGCAACCGTGTGTTTTGGGCTTTGCGAACTGTACCTTTTTCTGGAATTGAGCTTTGTCTCTCGATTTTTCTCGACTTGGGGATTCGTGAAATCACGAGACCGCGGATGCTAGTTGGACAACCAGAGAGTTAGAGATTCGCCTCTTGCTGTTGTGTGCATTTGGTATCCTGCCAACATGCATCAGGACGTATCCTACAATCGATACATCAGCATTGGACAACCCATGGATCAGGGTGGCAAAGCGTTTGTCCACAGGGAAAGGTGTGGTGCTATTGGACGGCAAGCCATTAATCTGTGCGGCTTGGCATGAGCGGCAAGTCCCATTGCATATGAATGTGGGGACACTTGAGACAAGTCTCATCAGGAATGATTGTAATATGATTGCAATGTGATTCTACTACCATGTACCATTCCAACTATATCAATTAAATATATATATACACCTATTATATTTCCGCACTTCACTGCTGGCTTGGTTTGATCCAGTTTCGCATATTGGTGACACTTCAGTTCGGTTTTATCAGCCTCTGGCAGCAGCTCAGGCTGGTGAGGCTTGCTACATCAATTGCGCTGACGGTGGGTTCTTCGATTAACGGTGACCGGGGCAACTGGTGGCGGGCAAAGTTCCCAGCAGCCAGTTGCCATGTACAGACAACAGATGGCCAAAGCCCAAATGTGTTCGTGCTTATGGTGGTTACATGGCAGATCATGGCAGTTGAGTGTCCTTTTTTCGATACGATTCACAGGATATTAACGGGACGGATGAGGATATACTTCAAGGTGCTATGTAACTGGTTTCGGGCAGTTGACGCTTGAGAATGTCTGCAGTTGGTGGTCTGCACAGTCTCATGTCTACTCGGAGGTTGGATACATTTGGATACCCACCGGGCTTGGCAAATGGCCCATTTCCAGGATTCCCAGGGTGGTTGGCAGTGATTCCCTAAAGATGTTACTCCGGCCCGGGCCATTCACGCTGCGCCTCTGCGGATGCTTGGAACAGTGTACAGCCTGCACCATGGCGCAGAAAACACAGCGGAGCAGCTGGGGTTACAAAACCAGTTGAACCAGTTTGAGCACAACAAACATGGGGATTTTTGAAGGGACGAAACGGCTTGATTAAACCTCATTTGACCAACAAGATTGGGAATTTCAGTATCAAGCTGATTGAAAGTACTGCACTGGCGATGGTTCTTGAATTATCATAGCTCATCAATACAATGATTGAGGCGATCTACATCTCAAAACTTTCCTGCTGACGCCCATTGGGGATGGTGGATGTTCATTTTTCCAAGGGTTTTGGAGCTTGTCCGATGGCCGACCGTATTGAAGACTGGGTGATTTCAGGTGGCTCACATGGCTTCGAAATTGTGTTTTCTTTCTCGTTGCCCATATAACATGAGCTTAGATCATCTTATGATCATCTTATGATAATCTTCATCTTATGATGATCTTATGATGATCTTATGATGATCTTATGATAATCTTACGATCATCCTATGATCATCTTCATATTATGATCATCTTCATCTTATGATGATCTTATGATGATCTTATGATGATCTTATGATCATCTTATGATGATCTTATGATGCTCTTATGATCATCTTCATCTTATGATGATCTGATGATGATCTTATGATAATCTTATGATCATCTTATGATCATCTTCATCTTATGATCATCTTATGATCATCTTCATCTTTTGATGATCTTATGATGATCTTTTGATGATCTTATGATGATCTTATGATCATCTTATGATCATCTTATGATCATCTTCATTCTTATGATGATCTTATCATCATCTTTCATCATCTTATGACCATCTTCATTTTATGATGATCTTATGATGATATTATGATGATCTTATGATCATCTTATGATCATCTTATGATCATCTTATGATCATCTTATGATCATCTTCATCTTATGATGATCTTATGATGATCTTATGATGATCTTATGATCATCTTATGATGATCTTATGATGATCTTATGATCATCATCTTCATCTTATGATGATCTTATAATGATCTTTTGATGATCTTATGATCATCTTATGAGCATCCTCATTTTATGATGATCTTATGATGATCTCATGATGATCTTATGATGATCTTATGATGATCTTTTGATGATCTTATGATCATCTTCATCTTATGATGATCTTATGATGATCTTATGATGATCTTATGATGATCTTATGATAATCTTATGATCATCTTATGATCATCTTCATATTATGATCATCTTATGATCATCTTAATCTTATGATGATCTTATGATGATCCTATGATCATCTTATGATCATCTTTTGATGATCTTATGATCATCTTATGATCATCTTATGATGATCTTATGATAATATTATGATCATCTTATGATCATTTTATGATCATCTTTTGATCATCTTATGATCATCTTATGATCATCTTATGATCATCTTCATATCATCTTCCTATTATCTTATGATCATCTCATGATCATGTTATGATCATCTTATGATCATCCTAGGATCATCTTATGATCATCTTATGATCATCTTTATATCATATTTATATCATCTCCATATCATCTTCATATCATCTTCATATCATCTTATGATCATCTTCATATCATCTTCATATCATCTTCATATCATGTTATGATCATTTTGACATCATCTTGATATCATCTTCATATCATCTTATGATCATCTTGATATCATCTTGATATCATCTTAATATCATCTTATGATCATCTTGATATCATCTTGATATCATCTCAATATCATCTTATGAATATCTTATGATCATCTTATGATCATCTTATGATCATCTTCATATCATCTTATGATCATCTTATGATCATCTTATGATAATCTTATGATCATCTTCTGATCATCTTATGATCATCTTATGATCATCTTCTGATCATCTTATGATCATCTTATGATCATCTTATGATCATCTTCAGATCATCTTATGATCATCTTGATATCATCTTGATATCATCTTAATATCATCTTATGATCATCTTATGATCATCTTATGATCATCTTCATATCATCTTCATCATCTTATGATCATCTTATGATCATCTTATGATCATCTTATGATCATCTCATGATCATCTTATGATCATCTTCATATCATCTTATGATCATCTTATGATCATCTTATGATCATCTTATGATCATCTTATGATCATCTTATGATCATCTTCTGATCATCTTATGATCATCTTATGATCATCTTCTGATCATCTTATGATCATCTTATGATCATCTTATGATCATCTTCAGATCATCTTCAGATCATCTTATGATCATCTTATGATCATCTTCATATCATCTTCATATCATCTTCATATTATCTTATGATCATCTTCATCTTGTGATCATCCTATGATCATCTCAGATCCTAAGTTCTGCAGCTTCCTAAGCGCAGTGTCAACGTTTTCTGCCTCACTGGCGCTGAGGGAGCTGTCGGCCCAATGCGTGGAAGCGGCGGCCGATCGGGTGGTGGCCGGGGGGCTTTTGTGGGGACTTGGGGGACCCGGTCTGGAAGGGGAACCGTGAACTGATGACCAATGGTGACCAATGGTGACCAATGGTGACCAATGGTGACCAATGGTGAGCTGGTTGAACTCTGAGGTATGTTACAATTGCAAGTGAGAAGATTGCTGTGAAGTTTCTGAACGAACTCGAAAAAACGCTTCTCACCGCTTTTCAGAGATAGACGATGGAGTTCAAAACGCGCGCTTGGATATACAACATCCAGTAATCCAGTGCAATCTGAGGATTTAGCGCCAGCAACTTCACAACATGTCACAACTGTCCATGGCTGTCCCACAGCACCACCATTGACGACTCTTTTCCATGTCTAGGCCTTTGCCACTGGTGAGGAATCATCATCCCTGGCGTCCTTGTCTCAGGGTGCGTGATGATGCTGGTGGTGAATTGGACCTATGCTCGATGATCAATGAAGTGCAGACCACACAAATGAAGAGGGGGTGCAATCTAAGTGATCACACATTTTAACCATTTTAAATCGGACTAGATTTTATTCTGGATAAAAGTAAGAACTATGGCAATTTGTTGTGGGAATACGGTGATTTGAACGTGCTCGAAGCATCTCGAAGCGTGATCGTCCAATGACTCAGCTTCCAAGGTTTGACGCCAGCAGGGATCCTTGGTGGTTCCTAAAGCACCTGAAATGATGTACTAATTACCCTCTGGTGAACTAACATAGCAATGGAAAATCCCCCTTTTTCATGGGAAAATCCACTATAAATGGCCATTTTCCATTGCTATGTTAGTTCACCAGAGGGTATCATAAATCATAGTAAGAAAATGCAATGTTAAGATACATGAGTGGCACTTCCAGCGCCAACTTGATCTGAGGAAAATTGATAGCGAACCCAAAAAAAACAACCCATCAGATAGAGATCGGATGGAGATCTACCTACTTGTATCCTACCGCAACAATCACCCATCCCAGGGCAACGGTCCAGCATCCATGGCGCACGACAGAGCATTGAGGTTTATCGGAGCTCCGTACTGAGGCCGAAAAGGGGCCTGGGTTTCCAGGGTTTCCAGGGTTTCCAGGCTTTCCAGTGAAAACCAAGCCATTCTGAGATGTTTTCTTGGGGTATGGCTAACTTATGGTAACTTGATATGTTTGTGACCACCTCCAATGCTGTGCCAGGTGGCTGCTGCAGGGCCCCCATTTTTGGGTGGAGCAAGATGGTCATGTTTTGGAACACGGCGCAACGGATGGGCCGGTTGACAACGAGTCGCTTTTTTCTTCCATGCGTTTGGGGAACACGGCTTTCTATTGGAAACCAAGGTCTACACAGATTACTTACTGCCTCTGATCACGCAAACATCGTATCATGCCTGTTCTGGTTGACTTTCGTCCATCTTCCCATTGGGCCTCAAGCTGATGAGCTGCCATCTGCCTAAGAAGTTTTGTGGGGAAACGCCAGATTTAGAGACCACGTAATTTGTGATTTACAGCACTATAGATTCCACTACTGCAGAGTCTATTCGGTTTCGTTTGCTATAGATCCTGTTAGGCTATATATAGGGCTAGCATCGTGTAGAGTTATTCCGAGAAACAAGCGTGTCTACTAATGGCCCCAGCTTTATACGCTCTTAATCCACACTCTCTCAGAAAAACAAATATATTATCTACATCATGGTAATCAGTTTAGTTCAATGTTTTATATATTAAATATATATATATATATATATATATATGACAATATATATATATATGACAATATATATATATGACAATATATATATACATATCATATATATATATATATATATATGCATATAGATATTTACATATCTGAATGTATGCTATCTGCATATTTTAATCGGCTCCAGCCTTGGTCCGAGGTTTGGGACGCCATCGCCGAGCTGGCAGAGATCGTGGGGGATGCAGCTCCCCATGGCGTTTCTTGGACCCGCCCGTGGATTTGGAACATGTTATGCAGCTGGAAACAACAATTGAGTTTAGGTACCAACAGTTGGAAACATGTTATGATTTGGAAACATGTTATCCAACAGTTGGGTGTTTCAGCAATTGGAGTACCATTGGAGTACCAAGATGTGCCAAGATGTGCCAAGATGTGCCAAGATGTGCCAAGATGTGCCAAGATGTGCCAAGATGTCCCAAGGGGTAAGGAATCCAACCAGCCAAGGCTGTGCGATACTCTCAATCCAGCAGCCTAGGCTGGTGACTGGACCCCATACCCTGTCCACTATGACGTAGGAGATCGATTGATAGAAAGGGGATGAAAGGGGATTGGAAACCCATCATAATCCCCTTATATCTATTATGATTGATAGTAGGGGATACTTTACAATACTTTACAATCTATTATGACACGTAAGCTTCACTTCCTGCAGAGACCATGTTGCAGGGTCCACCCAATATCCGGTGTTGACCACTTTCCACAACGACAAAGAACAGCAGATTTGATCTGCTGTCTCCTTACAGCATATACAACATAGAAGTATTGAAGAAGACAAGTTTGATATGAAGAATATGTGGATGACAGATTTTGCAGCATATTTACACATTCTTATTGTGCTACATGCCATCCAGGCAGCAAGTGCCAGTGACATTGAAATGCCTTGACCCGAGAATAGATTAATAGATTCTGAAATCCGTGTCAGAGTAAGATTTGATACAGACTTGCAACTTACTTACTTCCTTGATCATCTTGATCCAAAAGCCAAAACATTCTAAGAAGGAACAAGTCTCAAAATTGCGACGGCTGCAGGAAAAAACACATGTTTAAACTTTAAACATACCCTCCGGTAAAAGAAACAAAACAGAACATGGCCATTTGTTATAGTTGATTTATGTTGATTGACCTATGCAAAAATTGTGATTTTCTATAGCTTTTTGTATGTTTACAGGGTGGATATGGTCACCATGAATGGTCAGCCCGGCAGGCCCGGCAGGTGACCTGCTCCAGGCCGCCAGCCTTGCCAAGGAGAAGGCACGACCTCACTGCGACCTCACTATAATCATAATTAGTAAGGGGAATCATCCCCTTTTATGGCCCAACTATTCAGGTTAGTGAAATATGATAATTTACCCAGATAGATTATTCATAGATTTTTCATAGATCATTCATAGATCCTAATATAGGCCACAAAAAGGCCTCATCTTAGGTTGAAGCAGTGGCAGATGGGATGATCGATGAGGATCCAGTTGCCTGGTTTCCCCTACCGGATCCCATTGGGTTCTTTGTAGAGCCACTAAAAATATGGATGGAACACCTATAGAATCTCCGCCATCAGCTGACTTGGGATTTTCCCCAGCCATGGATTTCTGAATGTAGACACCGCAGTATGGCAAAGCCTGCGTAGCCTGACCTGCCTGACCTGTAACTGACACTTTCTGGGTTCAGGCTGAGACCTGCCAAGGTGCGGACTCCTGGGAACTCAAAAAAAAGTCACTTGGGGCCAGCAGCCATGATGGAGGGACCTCTACAATTTGAGTAACGTATGCCCTTGAGAGTTGCCTTCCCGTTTTTTCAGGTAAGGCCAGTTCTGATGCCTGTCTTAAGCCCCACATCAGAGTGATTTCATTGAGTTTCATTGAGACATCTTTGGAATGAGTTCATTGAATTCATGGCTTAACTAAGAGGAAGATAGAGGAAGATTGAAAGGCTTTCAGGAGAGGCGGGTCTGCCCATAGTTGCACGGTGGAATTCCCAAAGATACTGATGAATGAGGCGACCTGCGACGCGTGGAAGCGGCAGTCCAAGAGTCGAGAGACCCAGAAATTGTGCCGTAGGGACGTTGACGTTGAAACTCCGTAGTTAAACCCAGCTGATGGTTGATGCCTGGGGGCTGGGGTGGCATTTTGAGGTTGGGGGTCATCCAACTTTGACCCAGATTCATCATATATATTTTGATGTTACTATCCGGTGGAGTGCCGACTTGACACAAGGTAGCAGTGGATGTAGCTGCAACAGGGTCAGTATGATCTTGAGCCTAAATCAACACCTATGAATCAACACCAACAGGCATTATTTCTACCAACGGCAACGGCGAAGATGTGACATGTGGCTGGAAAGTCTGTACCCTGCCAGGCTCAATTCCAGGATGAATGGCTTGGGACTGAGATTTCAATAGCAGGTGGCTGTTGAAAATCGGAACCAGCTGGCTGGTAGTAGATGGGTTTTGAGCGAACAATGGCAGACCGCCGGTTTCCATTGATGTCCGTGAAATTTCCGCACTCACTTTCGAAGTCTGTAGATTCTTCGAAAGATCACAGCGCAATCAATGGCAGACCGCATTGCAGGTTGTGAGAGAAGACTCAGGGAAGCGGGAAACAAGGAGGCGAGGCACACTGATTTGGCTTGCATGGAGGAGGAAAAGGGGGTACATGTCACGACAATGGGCTATCGATTGGAAAAAGAAGGTAGGTTGGCTGTTGCTCGATTTGGGGACACATCCATTGGCGCAACCAGAGCATTGATGTCATCATCGTTCCAGCATCCAAGAGCGAACTTGCACTGAAGATAGAGAAACAGGGAGTTTTCCAATGATGGCGAGCATCCCAATGCTACTTTCATGCACCATTTGCATACAGTTCTTTGACTTCTTGAACAAGTGGGCTCCAGGACCTGTTTGCCACCTTTGATGTGAGCAGCTTCAAGGTGCCACCGCAGGACTGGTGATGAGGTACGATGCAGAGGGATTGATCTTCCCAGTTCCCATCAGGAAAACTCCCCTCGCCAAATTCATCCAAATTCCATGAGAGCACCCTCTAAGTCCAAGATCATTTCACCATCATTCACCATTTTTCCCACATATTTCACCATTTTTCCCACATATTTCCCAATTTCTCCCCAATATTTCATCATTTCTCCCCAATATTTCACCATGTTTCCCACATATTTCACCATTTTTCCCACATATTTCCCAATTTCTCCCCAATATTTCATCATTTCTCCCCAATATTTCACCATGTTTCCCAAATATTTCACCATTTCTCCCCAATATTTCACCATTTTCCCCAATATTTCACCATTTTTTCCCAATACTTCACCATTTTTCCCAAATATTTCACAATTTTTTGCTAAATATTTCACAATTTTTCTTAAATATTTCACCATACTTCACCGGCCTGCTTTTTTTTGTGGGCCATTTGGGAATCGCAGGAGCCTGAGCCCAAGCCCGCAGCCGATGTGGCCCCCTCGCGCCTGGCGCGCGCCTTCGGCGACCTGCCGGCTGTGCCCATGAAGGGCCGGCCGTCAGATGCCTCCAGCAGCCATGCCACCGTGTCTGATGCGGGTCGCCCGACGGAAGCGGATGGATGTTGAAAGATATGGATGGAAACTCCATGAAACTCCTCCATTTGCTTCGGGGATTTTCCAGCTTGCCACCTTTGACGACACCGGAGGGTCAACGGAATTGATATTTTGGATGTATTTTGGATGTATTTTGGATGGATTTTGGATGGATTTTGGATGGATTTTGATATGTTGGGGTTATTTTGGGCCTTGTGAATGAAGTTGGCAGGGTGCAAAAGCCATTTACTTCTAGGGGAACTGGAGCCCTTGTTCTACTGTGAATGAGTCCAAGTTTGCTTGAAGTGGATGGGAGACCTCGGAACATGATGACAGCTGCTTTCAGCATCTTTTTGCATAATGTGGTAGTTTGCATAGGTAGATATCAAATGGGATCAATAGTATTCAACAGTGATAGTAAATGCATGTGTATATCATTGTATATTTGCATATGTCAAAAAACATGTACATCTGGATTAGAGACGTATCATGGCTTTTTTCCACCTTTTTCATGAGATCAGGGCGTTGAGAGCTTGACAGGTGAGGCTCGAGGGGAGACGACCTGAGTACAAGGTGAGGGGCAGCCGCATGGGCAGAGTTAAAGCTGAAGAATGGAGAGATGTAGAAATCAGAGAGTTCATGAGCTAAAAATGCTTAAAGTGTCTTAACGTATGTTAAAATGTAGAATGTAGAAGAATCAACACATCTACAGTAGATTCTGTGTTTTCAATGTTCACACACACACACACACTCTAGGGAAAGATGTGCTCATACTTTCAGGTTCTTGAATACTTTTTTCCCCCTCGCATGCATTTCACATGGCTCAAATCAATGAAACTTGGGAATTCCATGGATTAGCCATTGTTTGTGCTAGCTTGATGACTAGTGATGACGATTTATTTTCATAGAGTGTCAGCTTCATGGATGCTATTTATAAATGGTCATTTATATACGGTCAGCAAACATGACTCCTTGCTTTACTTTTTCGACTGATGAATCATTTGCCCTTTGGTAAACCAACCTTAAAGTGGAAATCCAGCATTCCCAATTGGTAAACTCTGCAGTCATGGTGGATTTTCCATTCCCCAGGTTAATCACATCAATCGCCATAATTTAGCTGTGGCTAGAACATGCTGGAACATGTCATGCAAAGCTCAGTGAATCCAGTGACATTGTGATTTCAGGGCAGTGCATGCTCATCAATCCATCATACTCAATCCATGTCAATCTTCACACTAGCGCAACACTGCCGCGTCATGAGATCATGGCTAACATGGCTAATTGCCTTGGCTGGGATCAGCTTCTTCCTGATCCGCTTCCTCCTGGTCAGGGCCGCTGCTCGGCCTTGGTTTTTGATGACCTTAATTCAGCTGAAAGGTAGAAACGTGACAAAAAGCCAAGGCGCGGCAGGAAAGCTCCGAAGCACAGGCCTTGCTGGCAGAGATACCACTACCACTACCACCACGGACAACACCAAGTCACCTGTAGGTCCTGTAGGTGGTGACTCAAGTCCCGTCAGCAATACCACCGCAATGCCTTGGCATGAGATCCTGGTGAATTGCAAGATGGATGCGTCCACGCCCAGGGCAAACGAGGGTGTAGCACCTTTGATTTGTCCCCAAAGCCGATGCATCCTAAAAGCTGCCGACAACGGCTCCGCGACAGCTAGGGCTGTGGTGTTCAACCCCTTGTGGCCGATTTCCCAGGTGCCGTTGTCCAAGCCCGCTGGGCAACTTTGGGTTTATAGTTTTTTCTTTGAGGCGCCTGACACACATCAGCTTGCCAAACGAATGACTGCGAGGCTGTCATCCAAGATCGACCTCACCATGACGTTTCATCCCGGCTCGGACATTTTTCGCCCCTACCAGGCCATGCTGCCGCTTACCTCTGACGTACCTCCACCGGATTCGCGGGCAGATCCCTCGAAGAAGGAGTACTTGTTGGTTTGGACAGTGAGCAACTGCGGTGTCGGGCCCCGCAATACTCTCTTCAAAGAATTGCAATCAAGGTTGGGCTCTGACAGGGTTCATTTGTATGGTGGCTGTGGGAAAAAACATCCCTGCCGCAACCGGTTCGACACAGATTGCGAGATCAAATTTTACAGCCAGTATAAGTTCTATGCAGCATTTGAGAACTCCCGCTGCTCTGGCTACATCACCGAGAAGTTCTATCGTGGCTTTCAGAAGTTTATGGTACCGCTGGCCTATGGCGGAATCGGTCGCATGGATTACGAACATGTCGCACCCAAGGATTCCTTCCTCCATGTGGATGATTTCGGTTCGCTAGATGATCTTACCAACACGCTGAAGGAGATTGATCGTGATGATGCGCGTTACAGTCGCTTCCACGAGTGGCGCCAAAAAGTCAGATTTTCGATAGACCGTAGTATGTACAATGATGTTTTTAATCGAAGCTATTGTGAGATATGTGATCGGATTGACCATCCGAAGGGCAGTAGGCCCAAGCACGACTTGGACGAATGGGTCTTCAACTCATGCACCTCGAATCAACCCCATTGGAATTCTGATCGAGCCAACACCAGCCAACACCTGCCTTGAAGGTTGCAGATCGGCCACGAGACGCCAATCGACGAGTTGAGATCAATATCATTATCAAACCACACCTGTCAATGTCAACGAACTGCACCCAAAGTGGTGCAGGTTTTACATTTTTTAACATCTGACCGTGGTTCATTTCCAGCCCCACTTTGCGGCTGTGGAGTTAAGCCACCAAAGTTGCCGGACGGAAAACATAGGAAAACATCCATTGGTTTTCACGTGGGATCGGCGGAGACTTGAACAAATTGGTGACGATTTTCCGTAGGCTCCAAACGAAAAGATGGGAAAAGATGGGAACTGAGGCATAAGTGCATAACTTCACCAAACAGTTGAGAATAGTTGAGAGTGGCTTGGTATGGCTTAGTATGGCTTAGCGTGGCTTAGTGATGACGATGTCTCCCAGGTGCTCGGTTGATGTCATTGCGAGAGGTCAGATTTGGCGGACTTTTTTACTGGGACATTAGAAACCGTGAGATCCGGGATCCGGGTGTGCACCTTTTTGGCAGGGTTTAGGATGTTGAGGATGTTGAGGGCTTACTTTTTGCATCTCCAATATCCACTGGGACAACCCAACAAGGTCCCACTGTGATTTGGATTCAACTTTCTAAGCGGCGGTGGCCTGCGGTGGCCTTCAGCTATATTCCTTGCCTTCACACCCGAAGGAAGCTTGTGCCAAGTCACATGGAGTTAAGTTCCAGGTCTTCGAGCATGCCAAAGCAGCGCTCGAGAATGGTGGCATTGAATGAGAGTGATATTTTGCATCTTGCTCCGCAAAACCAGAGGAGAGGTGTGATGGTGTGATGGAGCCGACATACCACTTCCAACAACAGGCGGTTCTCTGGAGATATGACGAAACATGTTTGATACTTTGTCTCCAAAAGTCGTAAGAACCAAAGAAACTTGGGGAAGTGGAGTGATTTAATACTAACTGACTGGTGCTTAGCAGGGAATGAGGGAATGATCCATAGTCACTAATTAGTAATAATCATCCCATTCCCCCATTCCCATCCATTCCCTACTAAGCACCAGTAAGCTAATGGTGATAAATATGGTTCTACTGTGTGAATTGTCACTACTAGTAGTTGCCAAATCACTTGATCTAAGCATAGTGTCAGGTCACCGCCGTTTTAGATGGAGTTGGTGGGCAAGAGGGGGGTGAAAGGTTAAGAGGGTCTATAGCCATCTAGTCTGGGTGGTCAAATTTCACCAAAACCGTATTGAACCTATACTGATGAACAAACATCCGCCAAGTTGAAATGGTGGGATGTCGATAGCAGATGATAGCCGGGAGTCAAGAGGAAATATCTTCTTGGCATCCGGTGTGTAGGGGCGGGGATCAAAGCAGCTTCACACAGATCGCACCTCTTTTCCGGCTCGTGTGTGGCGATGCGAAAATGAGGACAGCCTTGTTCTGACATCCATCCAGTTGACAAGTCTCAGCTGATGTGCAAGTGGCTCAGGAAGGTTGTATGTTTTCCGATATTTTTGGTGGCACCGCGACAAATGGTGAGTAGGTGACATGAAACCAAGGGCTTTTTTGTGGGCCAATCGGACAATATACATGAAGCAACCTGGATACTGGATGGATATCAGTGCACGGGCAACGAAATTACATTAGACATCCCAGAGGGAAATCTGAATACAATAGGGCATCCGTCATGGAAATCCATTGTCTTTTCATGAGCAAAATATGATATTAATATATGTTAGTAATTAAATGTAATTAATATTAATTAATATAATGTTAAACATTTATATGTATATATTAATATATATATATACCAGCATCTTCGAAGTGACCTTGTTTAGAGGTCACTTAACATCAAACTGAATTGAGGTCACTTACAGATGCCATATCAAAGAGATCAAACCTAAGTGACCTCTTTTAATGTTTTGATATCGAAGGGGTTCAAACATCAAATCCTTGAACCACCAGCCAGAGGTGTTGGGATGGATGATGAAGAGATGATATGATAGCTCTGCGCCAGGTACGCACGGTCCATCGCAGCACCTGCGGGGCTCAAATGATCAACTTGGAATGGATTGATGTTTCAAACAAATGATGACCAATAACCAGTACCCGAGGGCAAAGATTGGCACATAGTAAAATGTTATATATGCGCTATATTGGAATCATAGTTTAGAGGGCACCCTTTGTGCTTTCAGCGTCATGGCCACTGGTTCTGCTGGCTCTACTATTCAACTCTCCAAGGACGGAAAGTAACTTGGTGAAACAGGGGTGGAAAAGGGAGTTGTTCTGGGTTTGCACACTAGCAAGGTATATAATATATATACAGCACACCAGCTCACATGTAAAATTGCAGTGCTATAGCATGATCAACAAACTACATTTCAATCTAAATTCAATAAATATTGCCCCAATTGGTCGTGAATGCTCTACCTGAGGAAGCTTCGAAAGGCTATTGAAAGATATATGCCAGACCCGAAGACTATCCAAGAGGAGCAGGAGCTTGTGCCTGGGGGAGACATAAGGATCCTAGGTAATGCTTGGCTGCGCAAAGCCTGGCAGAAATCTAAATGCACCAGGGTCCCCAGGGAAGCAGAGTTCCGGAAGTTGGTTCGCTTAGTTGCTGAACAACATTCCCTGTGCATCTTGGTTAAACATTTTTTTTTGAATGATTGCATTGTCATGTGTTTATTGAACAACTTATGCTATCGATATACTAACACATTCTATGGAATAGCCAAGGCACATGGCAACGAGACTTCAATGACTGGGTTATCGAACAGGAAACCTGGCTTTAATTTATATATATTGCAGCCAATAAATTTCATAGGATGGCCCCATAAGAATCCACAATTGAGGCTGCCAGATGTCACTATGTGGTTCTACGACATCAGAAGATGAGCTTCAGGGGGTCCTCATCATCAACTATGACATCCAAACCATCGACAACGTTACTGGGCAATATAGGGTGGTGTGTTTGGTAAATAAAATATGCAACATCTGTTTCTGACAGTGAACCTGTATAATAAGGAATCCAGATGAGATGGAAACACAGCCTATGTTCGACATCCCGCTCTTGGATGAAGCAGCTATGCAACTTGCTAACATTAAAAAAAAAAAGGGCCCTTCTGACCTTATTCTCAATTTCAAATTCAGGTCTGCTAGCGGAAGCCTTCCAGAACCTACTGAACATGTGGAATCTGAGGACCATCCATGGTTGAACCTTTAAATATTTTTTTTTTGATACCTGGCCACCTGTAACTTAAAATATCTAGTATATACAAAATGAGAAAATTATTTTGGAGGACCTTTTACAATCTATTTACTGCCTCCACTGGGCAGGAGACGTGTGACGAGGGCGATCGCAGAGGCCACAAACGGCCACCACCGTCAGAGTCAGCTGACAGCTCGGCTGCAACCAGTGATGGTGAAAATGATAGTGAAAATGAAGGGAAGACAGGAGTTGATGAACACACAAGCAGTGATGAAGAAAGAAACCACACAGACGAAGCTCGAGAGACACAATGCAAGACCAATGATGACACCAGTGAGGAAAGTGATGAGGAAGATGAAGTGACTGGTAAAGATCTGAAAAAGGAGGAGGACCAAAAACACACCGAGAAGGATGATGGTGAAGCTGATGAGAGATCCACTGATGAAGACAAAAGCAGCAGCGATGAAGAAGAGATGACAACGAAGAAAGGCAGTGAAGACATTGCCGAGAAGAAGACAGAGGAAAGCAAGGATGTAGCAGAAGAGACAAGCAGTGAGGAGGATGAAGAGATGACACCGAAGAAGGGCAATGAAGACAGTGCCAAGAAGAAGACAGAGGAGAGCAA